>Ga0209358_10001129_pt1 | contig 21761 bp, 19 predicted proteins | sample LauGreFa1BDMLBSN_2_FD_187574 | JGI IMG/M metagenome (GOLD analysis project Ga0209358, IMG submission 187574) | Freshwater lake microbial communities from Lake Michigan, USA - Fa13.BD.MLB.SN (SPAdes) (version 2) | ecosystem: Environmental > Aquatic > Freshwater > Lake | place: Lake Michigan, USA...
ATGGCGACCCTGCAAAATACGTCGCCATCAATCCGCTCGGCCCGAAAGACACGCTCCATTCCCTCAACCTTCAAAGCCCGGGCCTGCGTCTGCTGCCGCTATCACGCCCCCAACCGGTTGAGCTCCGCAGCTGGCTTTTGGTCATGGCAGCAATCGGATTTGCCATCGACTCGCTGGCCGTCCTCCTCCTCTCCGGCTACCGCCTTGGTCGCCGGCCAATCACACTCTTCCTGCTCGCCGCCTGTCTCGGCGCAACCTCTCTCGCCCTGCCTGATCATGCCCGTGCCGAAACAGCCACTCTCAGCCCGAAGGATACCGAAGGCGCGTTGAAAACCCGCCTCGCTTACATTGTGACAGGCGATGCCGCGATTGACGAAATCAGCCGGGCAGGCCTTCAAGGCCTCTCCGACTTTGTGCGCGAGAAGACATCATTCGAACCCGCCGATCCCGTTGGCGTCGATCTCCTGCGCGATGAACTGGCCGTCTATCCCCTGCTCTACTGGCCGATCATCGCAACCCGCCCCCCGCCCGATGACGCGGCCATGCGCCGCCTCGGCAATTTCATGCAAGGCGGCGGCATCGTGATTTTCGACACACGGGACGCTGCCAACTCGAAGACCGGTCTCGACACCACACCCGAGACGCGCGCTTTGCGGATGATCCTCGCCGGCATGTCCGTCCCCGATCTCGAACCCCTCCCGCCCGATCACGTTCTGACGAAGGCCTTCTATCTGATCGACCGGATTCCCGGGCGCTATGCCACCGGCACAACATGGATCGAAGCGACAGCCCCCGTCACGTCCGGCACACAGGAACCGGCGCAACCCGTCCGCGCCGGAGACAGCGTCTCGCCCGTCCTGATCACAGGCAATGACCTTGCCGCCGCATGGGCGACCGACCGGCGCGGCGAACCGCTATTTCCCCTCGACCAATCCATGCCGCGTCAGCGCGACATGGCCTTCCGCGCCGGCGTCAACATCGTCATGTACGCCCTCACCGGAAACTACAAAGCCGATCAGGTTCACGTTCCCGCTCTGCTCGAACGGTTGGGGAACTAGACCATGACACTCGAATGGGCACCCCTGATCCCGCTACCACTACTGGCGCTCCTCGCACTCGTTCTCATCGCAACCAGCCTCGCAACACTGCTCGGACGCAAGGGAAGCGTCCTGCTCCGCCTTCTCGCGGGCACACTCTTGATCCTCGCCCTCGCCAACCCCTCCATCGTCCGCGAGGAGCGCGAAAAGCTCAAAGACGTCGCCGTTCTCCTCATCGACAGAAGCGGCTCGCAATCCCTCTCGGTGCGCGAGACCCAGACAAATCTCGCTCTGGCCGAAGTCAAAAAAAATCTTGCTACCCTGCCAAATCTCGACGTCCGTATTGTCGAGACAACCCCTGCAGGTGAGAACGGAACCCGCTTGTTCGCGGCGCTCGAAAGCGCCCTGTCCGATGTCCCGCCCGAACGGATTGCCGGCGCGATCCTCGTCACCGACGGAATCATCCACGATATCCCCAACACGTTGAATGCGCTCGGTTTCCGCGCCCCGCTCCATACCTTGATCACGGGACTTCCCGTCGAGCGCGACCGGCGCATCGAACTCCTCGATGCCCCCCGCTTCGGAATTGTCGGGAAGCAACAAACCGTCCGCCTGCGCGTCACCGACAACACCGGCAACGAACCCGTTTTGGTGAAATTGCGGCGCGATGGCAAACCCGCGGGTGAAGGCCGCGTTCAACCCGGCCAGACGCTCTCGCTCCCGGTCCAGATCACCCATAGCGGCGCCAATGTCATCGAACTCGAAGCGGAAGAAGCTCCCGGCGAGCTGACCGGCATCAACAACAAGGCAACCATCATCATTGACGGCGTTCGCGACAAGATGCGCGTCCTCCTCGTTTCCGGCGAACCCAATCCGGGCGAACGGACATGGCGCAACACGCTGAAATCGGATGCCAGTGTCGAACTGATCCACTTCACCATTCTACGCCCGCCCGAGAAACAGGATGGCACGCCCGTCAGCGAACTCTCGCTGATTGCCTTCCCGACCCGTGAACTCTTCGAAACCAAGATCGACGACTTCGATCTGATCATTTTTGACCGCTATACACAGCAATCCATCTTGCCCTTGGCCTATCTGCAAAACATCGTCCGCTACGTTCGAAACGGCGGTGCCCTCTTCGTCTCCGCCGGCCCTGAATTCGCCGGCCCCGACGGTCTGGCAGGAACGCCGCTGCAGGCAATCCTTCCCGCAACACCCGATGGGCAAATGGCTGAAAAGCCGTTCCGCCCTCAAATCACCGAAATCGGTGCCAAACACCCTGTCACCCAAACTCTGCCCGGATCCGGCTCCCCGCCGGAATGGGGCGAATGGACCCGCCAGATTCTGGCACAGTCAATGCAGGGTTCCGTGGTCATGTCCGGCGACAACGCCCAACCGCTTCTCGTGCTCAATCGCGAGGGCAAAGGCCGCGTCGCCCTGCTCTTGTCCGATCACGCATGGCTATGGGCGCGCAACTTCCGCGGCGGCGGCCCCTATCTCGATCTCCTGCGGAATACCGTTCACTGGCTCATGAAAGAGCCGCAACTCGAAGAAGAGGCCCTGCGCGCCAGCGCCAAACCCGGCACCCTCGTCATTGAGCGTCGCACAATGGCCGACAGTGTCGGCGCATTGTCCCTCACCTCGCCCTCGGGCGCGAAGCAATCTGTCACGCTGGAACAGGTCGGCCCCGGACTCTGGCGTCGTGAAATCCCGATCAGCGAACTCGGTCTCTACCGCGTGGATGATGGAGCCCTCACGGGCTTTGCAAGCGTCGGCCCCGCCAACCCGCTCGAGTTTCAGGACGTCCTGTCCTCAACCAATCCGATGTCAACCCTGTCGGCGGCAAGCGGCGGCTCCGTCCGCCGGATCGCTCCCGCCACGTCATCGGCCTCGGCCGTCACCGTCACTCTTCCGTCCATCATCCGCACAACGGGCACAGGCCCCTTGAGCGGGAGTGATTTTATCGCCCTGCGCGACACCCAATCTTCCGTCGTTCGAGGCACCGCTCTCTGGCCCCTCTTGCTCGGACTGGCAGGGCTGGCTCTCCTGCTTGCAGGTCTTCTCGGCCCCTGGCTTGTTGAGAGTCGGCTCGGTCGCGGACGACGCCTCTAGGCCGTCTCAACGTCCTTCGTGCCAAGCACCATTCCGGTTACGCCGTCAAACGCCCCGTCGACCAGTTCGAGGACGAGCAAACGGTCCGGATCAACCGGACCGGGCAACTCGATCCGCCCACGCGGCACCTTCTTGAATCCGGCCCGCCCGTAATAGGGCTCGTCTCCGACGAGAATGACCAATCGGTGTCCCAGCTCCCTTGCCGCATCCGCCGCCTTCTGAATCAAACTCATCCCGATCCCGATACTGGAGAACGCCGGCTCGACCGTGAGCGGCCCGAGCAACAGCGCGGGCGTCGCTCCGATACGGATCGGCGTCAACCGGATGGAGCCGACGATCAACGTGCCGACCAAAGCGGTAAAGGACAGCGCGGCGATGGGGTCGATCCCCTCGCGCAAGCGATAGGCCGTCTTGGCAAACCGCCCGGGCCCGAACGCGCGCTCATGCAGTCGGTCAATCGTATCGGCATCGGCAGCAGTTTCGTGGCGGATCACGAGGGGGATATCGGTCATTGGAGGGCTCTCTGTCGCGTCACCTTGGTGACGGGGGATGACATGATCATGAACATCGGCAGCACGCCGAAGGCGATCGGGCGCACAGCACCCGAAATAGTCCGATCATCGTCGCAGAAGAACCATCATCCGTCGCACCTCGTTCAAACCGTCTTACCGATGCGAGTGAGTACCAAAAAAATTGGCGCTCGTCCATGCCCCAAACCGTTGGAAACATCGTGTCCAATTCAGCCTGTGGTAATACCATGGAAATTGAACCGCCTGTTCCGCTCGTTTATCCAAAATTGACTGGAACAACGCCCTCCAACACGGACATGCATTGGACATCCGGCTCCCGGCAATCTATGTCCCCTGTCGGACCATGTTCAAGATCGCCCGGAGCTCGCAATGCCAATCAAAATAACGTCAATCGAGATCACCCAGCACAGGCTCAAACTCGACCCGCCCTTCCACGCAAGTTGGGATACCCAACCCCGCCGCCACTTCGACGCCTGCATCGTCCGCGTCCACACCGACGCCGGATTGACCGGAATAGCATCAGGCGATTTTATGGTTGGATTTCAAGGACATGAGCATCTTTTTATCGGGCAGGATCCGCTCGCAATCGAACGCCATTGGCGCGTTCTGAACAACATCCAGTTCCATTACGGCCGCTGCTGGCCGCTTGATCTGGCTCTCTGGGACCTCGCCGGCAAGATCACCGGACAGCCCGTCTGGAAGCTTCTGGGCGGCCTCTCGAACAAGGTCCGCGCCTATGCCTCCTCCGGCACCTTGCGCGCCCCCGCCGAGCTCGCCGACGCCGCCGAGCGCTATCTTGCCGAGGGCTTCCAAGCCCTCAAAATCCGCTTCCATCGTGGCGATTATCGCTCTGATATCAAAGCCTTAGAAGCAGTCCGCGCCCGCGTCGGAGACCGCCTCGATCTCATGGTCGACTGCAATCAGGGCTGGCGAATGTCCTGGGACACCTACGCCCCCTGGTCCCTCAAGGATGCCATTCCGGTCGCCCGCGAACTCGAACGCCTCGGCGTCTATTGGATGGAGGAACCGCTCCACCGCTCCGATCGCGAAGGCATGCGCCGCCTACGCGAAATGGTCGATATCCGCATCGCCGGCGGCGAAATGACCCGGGAAATGTACGAATTCCGCGATTTAATCCGCGATGGCTGCCTCGATGTCGTCCAGCCCGACGCCGCCCTTGTCGGCGGGATCACTGGCCTCCGCCGGATCGCCGCAATGGCTCAGGAGAACAATGTCGTCTTCACGCCCCACACCTGGACCAACGGCATGGGCGTGGTCGCCAATGTCCATCTGACAGCGGGCGTTGCGGACGCTCCCTTCATTGAAATTCCTTATGATCCACCGGAATGGAGCCGCGAGCGCCGCGACTACATGATGGCCAAACCACTCACCGTCGACAAAGACGGCTGGGTAGTCCTCGGCGATGAACCCGGCCTCGGCTACGAACTCGATGAGGAACGCCTCAAGGCTACCCGAACCGCTTGATTCTGCTAGGAATTTTAAGTCCTAGAAAGAGATCAGAAATCCGTCGGCGCGCCACCTTCTGCCTTCCGGCGCGCCACAAAGGCTTCCATCTCGGCAAGAATGGCAGGGTCCATCGGCGGCTTCTCATAAGACGCAAGCTTTTCCTTGAAAAGCCTGTTGGCCTTGTCATAAGCCGTTGGAGAACCTGCTTCTTCCCAAGATTCATAGTTCCGCCAATCCGAAATCATCGGCGAGAAAAATGCCGTCCGATACCGCGATTGCGTATGCTCGCACCCGAAAAAGTGCCCCCCGGGGCCGACTTCCCGCATCGCGTCAAGCGCAAAATCATCATCGGTAAACCCGAGTGGCTTCAGAAATTCTGTAACCATTCCAAGGAGATCGGCATCAATCACCATCTTCTCGAACGAGGCATGCAATCCGCCTTCCATCCATCCGGCAGCATGCATGATCAAATTGGCCCCGCCCATGATCGAACCCCAGAGCGAGAAGACGCTCTCATAAGCCGATTGCGCGTCAATCGTATTGGCCGCGCAGGCGTTCGACGAGCGGTAAGGCAATTTATAGCGCCGCGCCATTTGCCCGCCCAACAGCGCCGCCTTCATATATTCCGGCGTCCCGAATGCAGGAGCCCCCGACTTCATATCCACATTCGAGGTAAAACCGCCATAAACGAACGGAGAACCGGGATTAACCGACTGGGCAAACACAAGCCCGGCTAAGGCTTCGGCATTCTGCTGTGCGACAGCACCCGCAATCGTCACAGGTGCCATCGCTCCTGCCAACGTAAATGGTGTCAAAACAACAGGTTGGTTCCGCCGCGCCATCTGGATAATCCCTTCCAGCATCGGATTATCCAACCGCAAGGGCGACGATGAGTTGATGATTGTGAAAACCGACGGCTCGCGCTCCAGCGTCGCATGGTCAATTCCCCGCGCAATTCGCACCAGCTCAATCGCGTCCAGATTACGCTCGGTCCCCAAACTATACGCATGAATAGCCTTGTCAGAGAGCGTCAACATGTCGAAAAGAGCATCAAGATGCCGAATTGATGCATGAATATCCGCCGGTTCGACCGGATAACCACCCCAAAGATGCACAGCATCAAGCGACTGGCCCAGTTTTAACAGATTCTGATAATCGACCCGATTACCAGGTCGACGCCCCCCATCCCGATCAGCAGCATTCGGAGCGCTCGCGACCGAGCAGAAAGCAATCGCATTTCCGCCAATTTCCAAGTTATTTTCTGGGTTTCTAGCGTGAAGTGTGAAGGTTTCCGGTGCGAGCCCAATCTTCGAATCAACCAATGCCCTCGGAAAACGCACCCGCTCGGAAGTAGGGTCAACAAGAGCCCCCGCCTCCGCAAGAATCTCGCGGGCACCTGCGTGCAAGAAATCCATTCCAATTTCTTCGAGGATTGTCAGCGACGCTTGATGCAACCGCTCAACCTGATCAGCCGTTGCAACTTCCATCGGTTTGAACGTCATCCGCGGCTGTGGCGCGCGCGGCGGTTTCCCCGCACGCTCGGCACGGCTCATCCTGCGGCGTTCGCGTCCATCTCCAACAATCGCATCCATTGATCTACCCCTCGAACCAAAACCCAACTCGCGGCTACTGTACTAATCTTACTTCGCAAAAGGTCAAAGCACGATCGTCACACGGCCACAGATGATTTTTAATTTATTGAACCCGCAGCGCCGTCTGTCCGACGTTCCCGCCTCAAATTGCGTCGGCTAGGCGTAGCCAACGTGTTGTCGGTAATCATGACGTGCTGTCCCAAAAGTGGGTATGCCAGCGTGCTATTCGGCAGCCCCATGGCGTGAATATGTTCCATCTGGAAATCCGGATCAAGCACGGTTTCAACTGCACGAGCCTTTCGGGTCAAGCCCTCAACGGCATAACGTTTTGATTTACTAAGCAAAATCATCAAGGCTCCGGTCAATGATGCATTTTCAACGGAGATAACGTTTTCGAGATCACAATCGGGAAATAAGCCAACAACGGCAGCCCTCATCGGATCAATGAGACATCCGGGACTACCCGATAAATACACGCGCTTTAACGTCGAAACATCAATCTGCTTCATCAAAATTCTGATCGCCGCCTGCACGCCAGCCTTTGCAAGCTGTAACGCGCGGATGTCGTGCTGCGTCATCGCGATACGCGGCTGCGTCTCATGGATCAAATATGTAAATGAGCGGTATTCTTCTCGAATTCGATGCGTTTTTGCTGCAACATCCGAATTTATCGTGCCGTCTCGACCAATGATACCGGAAAGGCGAAGTTCAGCCAACGCATCAATGAGACCTGAACGGCATAATCCGGGAACATCAGCCATATCAACCGCTGTGTGAAAACCCGGGTCATCTGACCACAATTCGCACCCGACAACGCGATAACGAGGTTCAAACGTATTTTTATCAATTCGTAATTCGCGGATCGCTCCGGGTCCGGCATGGCAGCCTGCCTCGATTTGCAAGCCTTCCAAAACAGTTCCTGAGGGTGGCGCCGCAGCTAGGACCTGCCCCGCATTCGACAGCAGCACCTCCACCGTCGTTCCTATATCAATGACAAGTGTGCCATCCTCCGGGCTTTCTTGGCCAAGGGCAATAGCCGCCGACGCCAAATCAGAACCAACATGGCTGCCGATCAGAGGAATGCCATAAATCATAGATCCTGGAGCCGCCTCAAGCCCCAAATCCCGCGAACTCCAGTGACCCGCTTCCGATTGGGCAACAGCAAAAGGTGCACCGCCCAATTCGCAGGGATCAATACCCAACAAGAGGTGATGCATAACCGGATTTGCTGCAAAGGCCAGATCGACAACATGAGCACGCGAAAAGCCCGCGCCTTCAACCAGTTTGCCGAGCATGTCATTTAGACACTGCCGAATGATTAGTGTCATTCCTTCAACAGCATCAACGCCGGTCATTCCATGCGCAACGCGACTAATCGGATCAGCCCCAAATCGGATTTGAGGATTGATTGCTCTCTCTGAGCCGAGAATCTCGGATGTCTCCAAATCGACTAGAGTTGCACAAAGTATCGTTGTACCGACATCAAATGCCACGCCGAGAAGTCGTGTTGGTCCAGAAGAATAAACCGCAACAATTGACCGCCCCATATGAACCGCAACACGCACGGTCCACTGCGATTGTCGGAGCGTTTTTTGTAAACCCCGAAGAACGGCAAGTCCAATTTCAACGCCAAACAGCCCGTGTTGCTCCGCAAGAGCGGTCACAAGACGACGCGCATCGCTCGAGGGATCGTGAATATCTGGTTCCGCGACTGTAACAACGTAAACCCGAACAGGGGAATCCAACGGATCACTTTTAGTCAACATATCCAATATCAATGCCGCCGACGAGACGCACGGCGGGCGGCTTCATCGCCTTGATTTTTTGATGGAGGTGCTTGCAACGGACCAAGTTCACCAACGACCTTCGCCTCATCAGGCAATGCTGCGCGTTCATGTGTGCTAACGGCTTGGCGCATCGCTGCTAGATGCTGAAACTCGGTTCCACAGCATCCACCAACGATCTTCGCCCCTGAATCAATCGCCAAACAGGCATAATTTGCCATCAATTCCGGGGTTCCGGAATAATGGATGTGCTCTCCAACAAAATGGGGAATTCCCGCATTTGCTTTCGCAATAATTGGAATCCCCGCTGCGGCGGCATTCATGCCCAAAATGCTCATCACGAGATCGGAAGCTCCGACACCGCAGTTTGCTCCGATCGCAACAGGAGGTGGCTGCAACTCGGACGCGAATTTGACCAGTGCTTCAGGCGTAACCCCCATCATTGTTCGTCCTGCCGTGTCAAAACTGGCCGTGAAAGTATAAGGAATTCCCACCCTCGCCGCGGCCCTCGCCGCTGCTCGGATTTCTTCGATCGAGGACATTGTCTCAATCCAGGCGACGTCGGCGCCGCCTTCCTTAAGACCTTCCATTTGATCAACAAAAACCTCTACGGCTTCATCTTCCGTCAGAGGACCAAGTGGAGCAAATAGATCCCCCGTAGGCCCAACGGATCCAGCCACAACGACTTGGCGCCCCGCCTTGTCCGCAACGGATCGTGCCAGTTGTGCAGCTAGCCGATTGATCTCTCGCGCTTTATCCTGCATCCCATGCAGCATTAAACGCCGTTTATTCCCGCCAAAGCTGTTTGTTAGAATGATATCGGCGCCCGCATCCACAAATCCCTGATGCAGTGCTTTTACTCTTTCGGGATAGTCAAAATTCCACATTTCTGGCGCATCGCCCGATGTGAGCCCCATCGCAAAAAGGTTTGTTCCGGTAGCACCATCAGCAAGCAAAACTTTTCCCGAGGCGAGGAGCGAAGCAAGCATAGTCGATTTTCCTTTAAATGAATGCGTATCTGACAAAATTTGTGATCCAAGAATACCGCGAATGGACAATGAAATCCAATGCAATCATGCCTCAGCAAGTTAGATTTCGGTATGTGCCCGTTAAAAGAGCAAAGATTTCCGCGTGAAATGCTAGCATCTCGCCTAAATCACAGCAGATACACCGAAACCTTTGCCTTATCGTCATTTTTTAGGTACTTTATACAGTCTCAGGAGTATAATCTCGTCATGAACGAAAATAATATCGAACAGCCCGTTGAGAGTTCAAAACTTCCCGCAGGGCATGATCTGAAGGCTGCTATTCAGAAGGCACGAATAGAGGATGCCGAACGATCCGACCTTGCTGCTGATCTGAGGGCTGCTGAGTTTTCGCGTCTTGAAATGCTTTACAAACTCCTGGTTCCCGTTTTTTCTCAACTTCCAAAAGAAGCGGATATGTTTAACCACGGCCTCGTGCCTGGAGAAAGACCGCGGATTTATATCGACATGGTTGCTTTCATAGAAATGAGCCGCGACCGCAGAACATATCGTTTTCTTCTTGACACGTTATCTGGTCGCCAATTGCTCGGGGAAAACGACGACGCGGCGGTAATGGCCGAAGCAATAACAAATTATATCGGACGGAGAATTGTCGAGCGGGATAAAGCGCTAGCAAGTCACCTGAAATTCGAAACGGTCCGCGGCAATAGATCAATTGAGCATTCGACTTCTACTGCTGAACAAATAACGCGAGTTGGTTCCGATCGAAAAAGACAAAAAAGCGGTAATTTGGCAACAACCTTCATCCTAGGTCTTCTTATCGGTGCTGTTCTCATGCTGATTTATCTCATGCTTCAAGCCCACGGGGATTTACCGTGGCCAAGCCCACTCGATTTTCTGGAAAGATTATAAGTTTTATAGGGAAATTGGATTGATAAAACCTATCTCGTCATTATCGAGTAATCCACGCGCATGCGCGGAAATGGAGATACCAGTATCCTTCATTTCAAAATCGAAAATATGATACCCGGCCCGATGAGTTTTACTACCTCGAATAGCCGAGATAGATGGCACTCCAACGACCGGTACGCATGTTCCGCGCGGCCCGTCGAGATGGGTCGTTGATACTGCGTGGTTGTGACCATGAAGAACCAACTCTGCTCCATACTGCGCGATAATGTCCTCAAAGGCGGCCGCATCGGTTAATTGACGACCAAGTGTTGCACCGCCTCGGTAAGGCGGGTGATGGATCATGACAACCCGCGCGAGTTTTTGATTTCCGAGGAAGTCGAGGACCTCTGAAAATCGTCGCCTTTGCGCAGCTCCTAACGTCCCCGTCGCCAGCAATGCAAAAGTCGGAAGCGCTGAAGAAAGACCAATCAACGCAACCGGTCCCTTGAGCCTGATGTATGGAAATCCTTCATAGCGGCCCGACTCAGACTGCATCCAAGGCCCCAGAAACCGGTCAATGGACACCTGAGAAGAGCTTACATAAGCATCATGGTTACCGGGAACCAAACTGACATGCTCCGGCGAACCAACCTCGGACAGAAAACGAGCGGCAGGCTCGAACTCGGAGTGGAGACCAATATTTACGAGGTCGCCGGTACACGCGATATGATCTGGATGCTGCGCATGGATATCGGCAATCATACGCGACAATAGGGGCATATCGTGGGCGAGCATCCGGCTACGTCGCCAGTTAAGATAGCCCACCATCCTCTTGCTTGCCAGATCGCGGAAGCTTACGGAGGGAAGCGGACCAATATGGGGGTCGGAAAAATGTGCAAGACGAAACATTACACTTTCTTTGCCGATACCCAATGCCTGGGTCAAGCACTACCGATTAAGATCCCGGTTATGAAAACGAGCACGCCGCCAGCAACTACTTGAAATACAGCCTGAAGAAAGGGCTTATCTATGTATTTTAAACGAATCTAAGCAATCGCCCACAGCTCGAAAAGAACGATGACCGATGCGATCGCGGTTGCGACCAAAAAAGCGTGGGGTACAGACTCAGGAACAAGATAGGGCAATGTCTAACAAATCCCGCCAATCGTAGTCATCAATCCGCAAATTTCACCTCTTATCCGGGGTGAGCCTCTGCCTGTTAGTGATCCATCATCAGAGAGGACCTCTGCAAAATCCATACTAATATTGCACCAATTGATGCAGCAAGCCCAATAAGAAACGTCGGCCAGTTACCATGGGTGGCAAAAACGGGCGCGAGCGTTGAAACCGAGCCGTCCATTAGTCCAGCAAGACCAGGTTGTACGTATTGCAAAACAAACATCCGTTTTTAGGTTGCCGCTTCCTCGTCCGCTTCCTCACCCTCGTTTGTTGCAGATATGAGTCCCCCGCTTTCTTCCCGTGGCGTCGTTCAATCTCGGCAAGTTGGAGCAGCAGCTCCCGCATATTCACATCAAGAACGCGATCCGCGGCCTTTTCATAGAAATTGGCAGCCTGCATCTCTATAATTTCTGCTTCCTGCCGCATCCGATCAACCCCCAGATTTTTAGTTAGCCATATGGGACGTCGATTGAGAAACGCCTTCACGTCCTCGCGCCTGATTGGAGAGAGATCGAAACCAAACTTTTTCTCCTAGAGGCCAAAAAGCATTGGCCTGTGTTCTCGCTTCTCCTCGGCCATTGCATCAAAAACTTTTGCCGAATGCGGGTATTACGGACGTAATTGATCTGCAAAACTCTGATAGGTTCGAGACTCTTCCTCGCTTGCGATTGCAAGTGTGATGAGATCGCGTTCGGAAATTTCAGAAAAAGTAATTTGGGCCATAATGCGCAACCTACTGTTCAGATAAATAAACCATAGTTTTGAATAATTCTAAACTGATATTTTGATATGACTATCCGGGTCGCGAAACACGAGACAAAAATTGCTTATTTTCAGTTCATAAAAAGGCTTGCCAACCTTTCAAGCCTTGCGGTGTCGTATCATCTCGTTCAATCATTACGTTGAAGCGAAATGAAGTGTTTCCGTTAGCAGGGTTCTAGATGAAATATTCGATCTTCAGTCTCATCCATCAAGCTTTTCGGCAACAACAAGATTGGAAGCCAGCGTGGCGGGAGCCCGAGCCTAAGCGCGAATACGACATCATCATTATCGGTGGCGGGGGGCACGGTTTGGCTACAGCTTACTACCTCGCCAAAGAGCACGGATTGAGGAACATTGCCGTTGTTGAAAAGGGGTATATTGGCGGTGGTTCTGTCGGTCGAAATACCACGATTGTTAGATCAAATTATCAAGAACCTGGCAATATCCCGTTTTATGAATGGTCTCTCAAGCTTTGGGAGGGATTAGAACAAGACTTCAACTACAATGCAATGATGAGCCAACGAGGCGTGCTCAACCTTTATCACTCAGACAGCCAGCGTGATGAGTACGCACGCAGGGGCAATGCCATGATGATGCATGGGGTGAAAGCGGATTTACTTGACCGCGATGGTGTTAGGGCTCTGGTTCCTTTCCTCGATTTCGAAAATGGCCGATTTCCAATTCAAGGTGGTTTACTCCAAAAGCGAGGGGGTACGGCTCGACACGATGCTGTTGCTTGGGGCTTCGCGCGAGGAGCAGATTCGCGTGGCGTCGACATATTGCAGAATACTGAAGTAAAGCAAATTCGTGTTGAAAATGGCCGTGCCATTGGTGTTGAAACCAATCGCGGGTTCATAGGCGCAAAGAAAATTGGATTAGCCGCCGCGGGCAATACGACACGCGTTGCAGAAACGGCAGGGCTACGACTACCTATTGAGAGCTACGTCCTTCAAGCATTTGTCACGGAGGCAATCAAACCCCTAATCCCCTGTGTTGTCACTTTTGGAGGAGGGCATTTTTATATCAGCCAGTCTGATAAAGGGGGGCTTGTCTTCGGAGCCTCACTTGATGGCTATACATCCTATGCAGCACGCGGCAATTTACCGGGAGTAGAGGACACAATTGAGGAAGCGATGGCAATCATGCCGGGCATCAGTCGGGTTCGGCTTCTACGTCATTGGGGAGGCATTATGGACATGTCGATGGACGGATCCCCCATCATTGACAAGACGCACATTGACGGCCTCTATCTTAATTGTGGTTGGTGTTATGGCGGCTTCAAGGCGACCCCGGGATCGGGTTGGTGTTTTGCTCATTTGATCGCAACGAATGAGACCCACCCGAACGCAAAAGCACTCAGGCTTGATCGCTTCGCCACAGGCCATGTTATTGATGAATCGGGCACTGGTGCCCAACCTAACCTGCATTAGGGGGCAACTACTATGCGGATCAAGTGCCCCTATTGCGGCGAGCGCGACTCTCAGGAATTTTCCTTTCTCGGTCAGGCGGATCTGGTCCGTCCAGATCCAGACGGCACAGATGCTCAACAAGCATTTCACGATTACGTTCACATTCGTCCAAATCCCGCCGGTGTAAACCGAGAATTATGGCTTCACGCGCATGGCTGCCGATCTTGGATCATCGTTGAGCGAAATACACTGACTCATGCCATTAGCAGCGTTGAATATGCGTCGCCACGTTTTCGGGAGAAGGCGCAATGAGCCAACCCAAATCAAATCGATTATCGACAGGTGGTATAATTGACCGAAACCACCCTCTCTCCTTCACCTTTGATGGCAGGAAGATGCAGGGGTTCAAGGGTGATACACTTGCATCAGCCCTGATCGCGAACGGAATACGGATCGTAGGTCGCTCTTTCAAATATCATCGCCCTCGCGGTATTCTCGGTTCCGGTTCCGAGGAACCAAATGCACTTGTTGAACTTCGAAGTGGCGCTCGTCGTGAACCGAACACGCGCGCGACAGTTGCGGAACTTTATGAAGGACTTGAAGCACGGAGCCAGAATCGATGGCCTTCGCTTGCATTCGACGTCATGGAAATTAACTCACTTTTCAGCCCGCTGTTCGGTGCCGGCTTTTATTATAAAACCTTTATGTGGCCGAAATCATTTTGGGAAAGTGTCTACGAGCCAGCGATCAGACGTGCGGCAGGTTTGGGGCGTGCACCCGAAGGATTAGATCCTGATCATTACGAAAAGGCATTTGCCCATTGCGATATTCTGATCATTGGTGGGGGGCCTGCCGGACTTTCGGCAGCGTTGGCCGCTGGCCGTTCGGGCGCGCGGGTCATCTTATGCGATGAAGGGCCTGTTCTCGGCGGTCGACTCTTGTCAGAACGCCGTTTCATCAATGATTTTCCTGCCATTGAATGGGTTCGTTCGGTTGAAGCAGAACTGTCATCAATGGCAAATGTGACGCTTATGAGGCGTTCAACGGTTTTTGGCGTGTATGACCATGGCGTTTACGGTGTTATTGAGAGCGTAAACGACCATGTAGCCGAGCCTCCACCATATCAGCCACGTCAACGATCATGGCGTGTAATCGCCAAAAGAGCCGTACTCGCAGCGGGGTCAATTGAACGTCCCATGTTATTCGGCAATAATGATCGACCGGGCGTGATGCTCGGATCGGCAGTCCGAACATATGTCAATCGTTTCGCAGCCTCGCCCGGTCATCGTACCGTGGTGTTTACATCTTCAGATGACGGCCTTTCGACGGCTAGGGACCTTGAAGCTGCAGGTCTTAGCGTAGAGGCAGTTATTGACAGTAGACCTGGTCATAACAGCCAGACAATGAATGGTGCTCCCATTTTTTCTGGAAGCCAGATCATCCGAACCTTTGGGTCGCGGGGCGTCCAAGCGGTTGAGGTTATGGACTCCTATGGCAATATTCGTTTGATCGATTGCGACTCAGTTGCCATGTCAAACGGCTGGAATCCTGCGGTACATCTCACATGCCACCTTGGTGGCAGGCCTCTATGGAGTGATAAAAAGAACGCATTTGTTCCGGGCACACTCCCGGTTGGTCTCTCAGTTGCGGGTGCTGCTCAAGGCAACTTTACATTGAGTGAAGCACTTGACGATGGGTTTAGACTTGGGACGCATGCTGCAGTCGAAATCGGCTTTAAAATGTCTGAACCGTCTTTACCTGGGACTGATCAGGAGGGCACTTCGCATGCACCCCTATGGCGCTGCATCAAGGGAAAAGGCAAACACTTTGTAGATTTCCAACATGACGTAACTGACACTGACATCGAACTTGCAAATCAAGAGGGATTTCGTTCTGTTGAGCACATGAAACGTTACACAACGTTGGGCATGGCAACGGATCAAGGAAAGACGTCAAATATTGCAGGATTGGCAATATTGGCCGAAGTGTCTGGCCGAAGCATGGACGAAGTTGGAACGACAATTTTTCGCCCGCCCTTCACACCCGTGGCATTAGGCTCACTTGCAGGCCATCACCGGGGACGTGAATTCAGACCAACCCGCTATACTCCCTCACATAAATGGGCGAGTGAACAGGGTGCAGTTTTTATGGAAACCGGCCTCTGGATGCGCGCGCAGTATTTCCCGACAAAAGAAACGCCGGATTGGTTTTCGGCAATGTGCCAAGAAGTTACTACGACGCGCGAACGCGTCGGTGTTTGCGATGTATCAACTCTCGGGAAAATCGATATTCGAGGAAAGGATTCGGCAGCTTTTCTTGATCGCATTTACACTGGAACCTTCTCAACGCAGCCTATTGGCCGAGTGCGGTACGGTTTGATGATGCGGGAGGATGGTTTTGTGCTCGATGATGGAACCACGGCCCGGCTTGGAGAACATCATTATCTCATGACAACAACTACCGCTGGCGCAGGAAAGGTCATGGCGCATCTCGAGTTCTGCCACCAAGTTCTTTGGCCAGAGTTGGACGTCGCTTTCGTGTCAGTTACCGAGCAATGGGCTCAATTTTCAATCGCAGGCCCATATTCCCGCGACTTATTGAGAAAACTTGTTGATCCAAACTTTGACATTTCGAATAACGCCTTTCCCTATATGGCCGCCGCGACGGTCTCGATTTGCGGCGGAATTACTGCTCGTCTATTCCGAATATCATTCTCGGGTGAGATGGCCTTCGAGATAGGTGTCCCCAATCGCTATGGCGACGCCATGATCCGCGCAATTATGGCTGCGGGAGAAGAGTTTGGTATTGCGCCCTATGGTCTTGAAGCTCTTAGCGCCATGCGTATCGAAAAGGGGCATGTCGCGGGCCTGGAGCTCAACGGCCAGACAACGCCGCGCGATCTTGGCCTAGAAAAAATGGTCGCATCAAAAAAAGACTGTATTGGAAAAGAAATGTCCCGGCGACCTGCGATGCTCGAGCCGGATCGACCTATATTTGTTGGATTTAGGCCGTTGGATTCAGCGACAAAACTAACGGGAGGCGCGCATTTCCTTGATATCGGCAGTGAGCCATCGCTTGCAGCAGATCTTGGCCATATGACGTCTGTGACATTTTCTCCAACCCTGAATAGCTGGATCGGTCTTGGTTTCATTAAAAGTGGACGTGAGCGGATAGGTCAACGGGTTCGCGCTGTCGATTTTGTACGAAACTCCGACACATTGGTCGAAATATGTGACCCAATATTCTTTGATCGCGAAGGAGAACGGCTCCGTGCATGACAGCATCTTAACACCCCAAACGGCTCTAATGGGTTTGATTAATGCCGGACGTTATGGTCGGCAGGAAGGCGATGTTGGCATCAGAATTTCCGAGGTAAAAAACTTCTCACTCGCAAATATAACGGCGTTCAAAAATTGTCGAGAACCACTCGAAAAAGTAATCGACGAGTATTTAGGGCTTGATCTTCCAATTGGGCCGCAAAGAATAGAAAAAAATGGTTATGCGCTAATTGGACACGGTCCAGATCAATGGCTTGCTATTGGCTACGAAGAAAACTCAGCTGGTATATTTGATAAACTCGAAAAAGCTTCCCGTGATTACGCGGCGATTGTAGATCAATCCGATGCACGGGCCATCATCCGACTTTCTGGACCGGACGCACGGAAGGCACTGGCGAAAGGAGTTTCTATAGACCTAGATCCGAGCGTCTTTCATACAAATTGCACGGCAACAACATTTGCGGCTGGCCTTTGGATCAATTTATGGCAAATTAATGATAGCCCCGCATATGAAATTTCTGTATTTAGGGGGTTTGGAGCGTCCTTAGTGTCGTGGATCAAAAGTTCCGCAGAGGAATTTGGTTACATTAACCAATAAAATAGCAAATTTTTAAAATTTTTATATTTAAATTGATTCAAAAGAAATTATTTGCAAGACTTGACTGTGAGAAATTCAAATTTTCTTTTTAGTGCGTGAAATATCAAGCGAATAGCATTTGGACAAGCCGATGTATGATGCGAATATTTTCATAGATAGAAACGCGGATCGCTTTCATACGATTATTGACCGCTTCGATAACCTTCAGAAAGCGGAAGATATTCGGACGGTATTGCATGAGGCTGCTACAGCGTACGGATTGGAGCATATTGCTTACGCTGGGTTCAATATCCCTAACCAAAAGCGTCAAACTCCTTACCTTTCGGTTACCTATACCGATGAGTGGGTCAAACATTATACTGATCGGTCATACATTGAAATCGATCCTGTTATCTCTCAAGGAATGCGATCAATTTTGCCGATTGATTGGAACGATGTCGATAGGACATCGAAAACCATTCGACAAATGTTTGACGAAGCCGAGCAAGCGGGTGTTGGCCGTCAGGGTATTTCGATTCCAGTACGGGGGCGCAATGGAGACAGAGCAATTTGTTGCCTGACCGCGAACATGAGAGATCATGAATGGAAGCTTCTTAAACGCCATTTTATGCGCGATTTTCAAGCATTATCGGTATACATTCACTATAGCGTCGTGAAATCAACAAATACTGATATGAAAGAGGTACCCCTCTCCAAGCGGGAATCACAATGTCTTTACTGGGCTGCGTGTGGCAAAACAGCCGACGAAATAGCAATTATTCTAGGTCTCACGCGTCGAGGTGTACGATTTCATCTATCGAATTCGTTGATCAAGCTGGATGCTGTCAACATTGCCCAAGCTACCAGCAAAGCTATTGCAATGGAATTAATTAACCCACCAGAATAACCTGATTCTTGACGTAAAGATACCGTCACATTGAACGGGTTTTTGAAATAAAAATTTAATTTATGTTTTACCTCTCGTACATTTCAGGAGGTAACCATGATCACCTTAATCAACGGTTCAGAGCGTAATGAGTTCTCTTTCATCGTAAATGAGATGCATAAAATTCGAGCACAGGTTTTTCGCGACCGGTTAATGTGGGATGTTTCTGTTGAGAACGGATTAGAACGCGATGAATTTGATGACGAAAATCCACTCTATTTAGTCTCTGTGGACGAAAACAGCGGAATAGTCCAGGGCTCCCTGCGATTACTTCCCACAACTGGCCCCAACATGTTGCGTGATGTTTTCCCAATCTTGCTGGAGGATGGAAACGTTGTTGAAAGCGCAAATATTTGGGAAGTTTCACGGTTTGCCATTGCGCAGCACGCGGAATTGCCATCAGCGGGGCGAAAACTCAGCTATGTGACGGGCGAACTACTGGCAGGAATCGTAGAAGTTGGCCTGACATCTGGGCTTTCAGAAGTAGTCGCTGTTTTTGATTCACGGATGATTCGCATATTGAGAAGTGGTGGCTACCCGCCAGAGATCATTGGAGGCCCAAAAAAGATTGGCGTTTGCATGACTTATGCAGGCCTCTTTGAAATAAGTGAGGAAAAACTCAAAGATATTCGCGAGGCTTGCGGCATTAAGCATTCAGTTCTCGATCCTCAAAGTACGAAACGTCTCTTCGCCGCGTGAGATAGGGAAACAAGTTAAATCAACAACATTGCCCTCCGGAGGACAAAAACTGCGGAGGGCACGATTGACAAGCCAATCCTGATTCTGTCTTATACAACCAGTCATTTGCAGATGTGCAACAGATTGCTGTGCTCCGGCGGGAGTAGTTTCAAGGTTTGCCTGTTTTGGTCAGAAAATTTTCTGGCCCAAATAGATCCTAAAGGCCCCGCCAATGAACCTCCTAAATAACTTCTTTCGTTTTTCTATCGGTTTTTTCTTGCTTTCGACGATGTCGTTCGCTGCCTCTGCGGCATCTGAGCGGAGAGTAAATGTGTTTGCAGCGGCAAGTCTGAAACCGGTCCTTGACCAACTTGCTGCTGATTTTAGCCGAGAGAATGGCAATACAATTTCGATGACTTATGCGGGAAGCAATGTCCTCGCACGCCAGATTGAGGAAGGAGCGCCCGCTGATATATTTATATCCGCTGATCAGGAATGGATGGATAGCCTCGAGTCAAAGACGCTAATATTAACGGAAACTCGCTTTGATTTTACGGCCAATCGACTGGTCCTGATCACCCAGGCCGAAAATAGCTTGAATTTGAAGATTGAAGTCGGTTTTGCACTTTCCGACGCTTTAGATTCTGGGCGGATTGCTATGGCGGATGTCCGCGCCGTCCCCGCAGGTCGGTATGCAAAGGCGGCGCTCACATCCCTCGGCGTTTGGGATCAGGTTGCGGATAAGACTGCCCAAACAGAAAACGTTCGTGCGACACTCGCATTTGTGGCTCGCGGAGAGGCTACATTTGGCATCGTCTATCAAACGGACGCAATAAGCGAAGCAAAAGTCCGCGTTTTGGATGTTTTTCCAGCAACTACTCACGCGCCAATCATCTACCCTGCTGCATTGATCAAAGGGTCGACTGCTCCTGCAGGTCCTGCGTTTCTTTCCTTCTTGCGCTCCGCAACCGCTCTGAAGTACTTAGAGTCCTTTGGCTTCGTAAAGCCTAACTAGATGATTTACATGTCACTTACTCCGTCCGAAATTGACGCACTCTTGATCAGTCTTCGAGCGAGTTTTTTTGCAACTTTATTTGGTGTTCCATTTGCAATTCTAATCGCCTATGTCCTCGCACGTTTTCGCTTTCCGGGGCATGGATTGCTCAACGTCGTCGTCCATTTACCACTCGTTTTGCCGCCTGTTGTGACGGGTTATCTCCTGCTTCTAACGCTTGGACGTAAGGCCCCACTTGGCGCCGCCTTGGAGGCGTGTTGTGGCATCGTGTTTAGCTTTCGATGGACAGGTGCTGCGCTTGCTGCCGGGATCATGGCATTTCCTCTTATTGTCCGCGCTGTTCGATTATCGATCGAGGCTGTCGATACGCGACTGGAACAATCCGCTCTTACGCTTGGTGCTCATCCGGTATGGGTATTTTTGACCATCACACTCCCGCTGGCTTTGCCCGGCATCGTCGCGGGAGCTATTCTAGGATTTGCCAAAGCACTTGGTGAATTTGGTGCAACTATTACCTTCGTCTCAAATATTCCGGGCGAAACCCAGACGCTCCCCTCGGCGATCTATTCCTATACGCAGATCCCAAATGGTGATGGCCCGGCGCTTCGCCTTGTTATCATTGCCATCGTTATTTCTATGGCTGCGCTGTTCGCGTCAGAAGCAATGGCCCGCCGGGTCAAGACGAGGACAATCTCATGAAGGGTCTTGAGATTGCCGTAACGCACACGATTGGCAGTTTCTCTCTCTCGCTAGAGTTTCGATCATCTGCACATCTCCTCGCCGTTGGCGGCCCTTCTGGCTCCGGCAAGACAACCCTTGTCAATATGATTTCAGGCCTCATTACACCCCATAGCGGCATGATCCGAATAAACGGAGCCAAGGTGTTTGATAGCGATAAAAAAATCAACATTCCCGTTCACAAACGAAGAATTGGTTATGTGTTTCAGGATGGACGCCTCTTTCCACACCTCAATGTTCGCAGTAATCTCGTCTATGGAAAGTGGTTTACGAGGAAAGACTCTGCCATCGAATTTGAAACTGTTGTGAAATTCCTTGGCCTTGAGAGCTTGCTCTCCCGCGGTACTGCCCAGCTTTCAGGAGGAGAACGCCAACGCGTCGCAATTGGGCGCGCGCTCCTGTCAGCCCCTGAATTGTTGTTAATGGACGAACCGCTCGCCTCTCTCGATCAGGCTAGAAAAAATGATATTCTACCCTATATTGAGCGCCTTCGAGATGAGATAAAAATCCCGATAGTTTATGTCAGCCATAACGCGCAAGAAATTCATCGCTTAGCTGATGAAATTCTGATGCTTAAGGATGGTACTGTCGAAAGTATTTCGGCAAATGACAAATCTTAATTGATAATTATGTTTATTAATTACTCTTCATTCAAATTAATTCCTAGATTCACACACGAAGTGCAACTTCCTTTAACCTGTTGAGGTGGCTGAGATTGCGTTAAGCTCTTGGTCCCCTTGACCTGGCAGTCGAAGAAGCACGATGACCTATCACCATCTC
>Ga0209358_10001130_pt1 | contig 21750 bp, 28 predicted proteins | sample LauGreFa1BDMLBSN_2_FD_187574 | JGI IMG/M metagenome (GOLD analysis project Ga0209358, IMG submission 187574) | Freshwater lake microbial communities from Lake Michigan, USA - Fa13.BD.MLB.SN (SPAdes) (version 2) | ecosystem: Environmental > Aquatic > Freshwater > Lake | place: Lake Michigan, USA...
ATCCAGAATAATAAGAACCACCGCCCGCCGGATTATTTATATTATCTAAATTATAGGGGCTGGTTGGGCTCCACCAAGGATCGTTACCACCAAATTCAAGATTATCTGAACCGGATCCACCAGCAGAACCTTCGCCGCTTGATGGGTTGTACACCAATCTTGTAGATCCATCAGGATTGATAGCGTAAGTATTTCCGTATTGCTGGTAATAAGTTTCACCCTGTGAGCCAGTAACTGGAACCCTCTCGCCTTCTGCATTAGTTGTTGAAAGTGGCCTCTTTCTCAAAGGGGCTGTTATTCCAGAAATAAGGCCGCCAATATCTCCAATAGCGCTGCTACCAGCTCTTTTGGCAAGGTCATACAAGTTCCCTGCAGCCTTTGCGCCTGCAGCAGAAGCAGCAGATTCTGGCGTTATCAAATAACCCAAAGCGCCACCCAACAAAGCACCAGTCAGAGGACTAATAGGCTCTGTTGAACGAGGTGTCACATTGATGGTTGGCATTAAGTTGCGGCCACTGCCAACAGATGAAAAAGTCATTGGGGCGCGAGATGCTAGGGTAGGCATAGCAGAATACTGGCTCATTGGCATCAAAGAACCAAGACCACTCGGGGCACCAAAAGACCGCATCATCTCATCAGACATTGCAGGCACATCACGAACGCCGTATTCCGAATAAGGCACAAACCTTGGCGCAGCAACCATAGTCTCTCTGCCGGGGATGGCGTACTGAGAGAAATCAGTTGGGCGGGCAACACCTTGTCCAGCCGTTGAGTTTTTCAAAAGCTCAGAAAACAGCGCACCAAGCGCAGCACCCTTTGCTGTACCAGTGCCCATAATGGCGCTTGCAATGTCTGTTAATGAACCCCCACCAGTAGCAGCATCTGCTAATGGGACAGTTGACGGATCATTCAAAGCTGAATATTCAGTGCCAACACTGTCAATGCCACTGTAGTCAACCCCAGAAGTTGGAGCCGATGTTACCGTAGGTGCATTTGCGCCAAGGGTTGCATAGTCAGTTACACTTGGGTCTGCCATAATTACCTCTGCTTTTTAAGCGTGATCAATCCGCCACGCGCAACTCTAAAAATATTCCCTGCCTGCGTTCTCAAAGCATATTCCTCTGGGGACATCAGCACTAATGATTGAGTATTTAATTCATTCAAAAGATTGGGTATCAATGAACCTGTAAGGTTTGTTGGTTGTGGTGCATATCCAGTTCTTGAAAAGTTTGAGAACTGCAAACCACCTTGTGGCATAGGCGCACCGGGTCTTGGCATGGGGGCACCACTCATTGGTGGTTGCATAGACTGTGGCATAGCAACTTTATCAGTCAATGTTCCCAATTTGCCTGTGGTGTTATCAATAGGATCAGAGATGCCGCCAGCACCTTCAAACTCAGAAAGGTCGCCAAGTCCTGCCTGCTGCAATCCAGACAATGTCAAAACATCAGAACCATATGCAGGCTGTGGAACGCCCGTTGTTGCGGTGCCCGATGTAATAGCATTCAGAATGCTTTGATTGGTTTGCTCTATGGTTGGCGCAGCAGGCACAGGAACTTGAGTCACAGCCTCACTAGACGGAGGAACATCTTCAGCCAATGTTTGCTTTTCAGCGTCGGCAAGAACCTTTTGATCCAACTCTGCAGTAAGTTTTGCCTGCTCAGCAGCAGCAATGTTTTCTGGTGTTGGATTAAGTGATGCCTGAGCCTCAGCCTCTATGAATGCTGCATGTGATTGATCCGCTTGGGACATCAAGCGGTTGAACATGTTCTTATCAAATGCCGGGGAAGTTTCGCCCAAATTTTTAACCATTGAAAAATCATCTCCGTCCATCGGAGAAATTTTTCCAAATTCAGTTACGTCTTGAAGCGTCTTAAAATCGCCTGTAAATGCAGCTTTTTTCAAAGCGTCATCAGTAAGACTATCTCCAAAAACTTCGATTGGCTTTAATACGCCAGCGACATCTTCGGGGACATCATCAGTGATGGTTTCATAACCAGACGTTGTGGCTGGTTTGTATCCGGGGATGTCGATATAGTCAGAAGCAGCTAAAGCAGAACCATACTGTTTACCGTAGTATGGGTCTTTCTCCATCTGGTTTATCTGGGCAAGCTGGCCTTCCAATGACAAAGGAACTTCATCAACCAAGTTATCTGAAACACCAGCATAGGTTGGTGGGTTGTCTTTTATACCCTCATCTTTCATGAAGGTTTTCTTTACGTCCTGCAAACCTTCTTTAGCTTTTGCAGTTAAATCTTCCCATCCGCTTTCAACAAAGGCGTTTGCAAATCCAGTCGCAAAATCACCACCTGTGGCAGTTGCGCCAGCACCAGAAGCAACACCAGATTTCAGAGCTCCTTGAAGGCTTGCATGGCTTTCTGCAGACAAACCAAGGCTTTTAGCCTGCGCTGCAACTTCTGGGGCGACATATTGATCGTAACCAGAGGCAGCCATTGACCCAGCAAAAGCACCAGCAGCGGCTTGTTGCCAATCGCCACCTGTTGCAGCAGTCAAACTACCGGCAACCAAGCTTTGACTTGTCGCAGCAGTCAAGGCTTTCGCGGCAGCTTCATTGGTAACTACGCTGCTAACTGTGGAACCTACAGCGGGGGCAATCTTTGCGGCAACCGTTGGGGTGGCATAAGCAATAGCGGCAGACTTTGCAATATCTTCAAGGTCTCCGCCCCTAGCGGCTGTAATCGCAGCCTGAGTGACTGCAGGAGGTATCCCCACCATAGACAAACCAATGGTGGCTAGAGTCGGCAGGGGATCTTTAATGACCGCCTCTACCGTATCAACAACGGTCTCTACAACTTTTTCAACGGCTTTGACAATAACGCTCATGTCATGTCTCCCTTGGCTCACCAAGTTGCAACGTGACTGAAATGCCGCCTTTTTCTTCCTTCACTGAATAACCCATGCCGGGAAACGGTGGGTTACGGGAAATAGCCTTGAAGATGTTTAAGACTGTTGGGTTCTCAAAATGAGAATGCAGGACATCGTATCCGTATTGACGCGCAGCCTGAATGAACGCATAAGAGTTCTCAAGGTAGTTTCTGGCGGTATCAGCGTTGATGGCGCGGAAGAAACCTTCGCGTGGGCCTTTGTGATGGACAATGAATAGTGTGTTTCCCTCTTTGAACAGGGTCACATTCTTTTCATTCAGTTCTGCAATGACGGCAGCATAAATGGTTGCAGGCGGCAAATCTGAACCAGTTTCATCAGCACCCAAGATGATGATTGGCTCAACTTCCAGCAAGTTTTTTTTGCTATCAACAAGCATCTCAATACCTACAAAGGTTTGAAGATTGCTGCGCTGTAGACGTTTCCCATCCCCGCTGCAAGGCTCAGCACCGCGCCGGGCGGCGGGCTGATAGGTTCAGATAAAAATACTTCGTCACTTTCCGTCCGGTTCGGAATCTCTGGAATCACGCCTGATCGCATGTCCTCCAAGAGCATCAAAGTTTCCAGAAGTCCACTCGCACCCATCGTATGACCGATTCTCTGCTTGTATGAAGTGGCAACAAAACTTTTAAGTGTAGATTGTAAAGCAGTTAACTCCGAAATGTTATTAGAAATTGTCCCTGTACCATGGGTTTTTACAATTCTGACATCATGCGGCTTGACTGCAGAAAACTCAAATGCGCCTTCAATGGCCTTAATAAAACCACTGCCATCTTCAAGTTGCCCAATGGCATTAGTGCTGGCCTCTGAGGCGGTATAAGCCCCACAGAACTCAGCAACCGGGGTATCCCCTGTCTTATTGACGGCAAGCCAGTTGTCAAAGACGGCAAGGGCAGCCCCCTGCCCAACATAGAAGCCCCGGTTTTGCTTGTCAAAGGCACTTGGCTTAACGCCCGTCTTCTCTTCCTCAGCCGTCAAAACAGCCTTGGATTCACCGAAGAATTGCAGGACAGCATTCGACACCCCGTCCTCCACCGTCAGCACAATAACCCGCGCAAACCCGTAATGACTCATCAACGTGTTCACATCCATCAGCACCTTCAGGCTTGATGCGCAGGCGCTGGAGTCAGTCACCACATGATCCTGAGCCCCACACTGCTGGGCTACCCTCCCGGCATAAACTTGCGTCAGGGTAAGTGGCAGGAACTTGTAGTCGTAACTTAACTGGCTATCGTACTTCCGCTGGTTGATCCCGGCAAAGTGGGCATTACCGCCCGCCAGAATAAAGGCCGTCTTGCCTACCTCCTGCTCCCTCAACATCTTCAGCAGGGCAGGATCCAGCACCTTCTCAGCCAGCTTATGAGGCGGGTACGTCAACCCCATCTTTACCTTGGCATAAGTTTCTGGGAACCAGTGAACCCGCTGCGGGTAAACTGCATCCTCCATCAACTCCACGTTACTGGTGGCCGCCGTCCTGTAATGAGTGAGATAGATCATTTGATGGCCTCTATCGCCGCCTCAATGGACTCCGGCTCTTTTGTCTTGTGTTGCATCAAAAAGTCGTGGATCTCACGGATTGTCACAGGGACAAGCTCTTTCCCCTTGTCTTCAGGGATTCCGTAGAGTTCACACATATACAAACCAATTAGCAAACTATCAAGACTGTCTACGTCTATGTCTTGAAGTTGATCATCCAGACTTTTTGCATTGTCAAAATCTGGGGACATCGGTTTTGCGACTTTTGCTGTAGCGTTAAATAGTTTTATAAAGTCGATCATTGTTATCTTGGTTGAACGGCTCCTACAACAGCCTGTGCCCAATCCTGCCAATCATTAAAGACGGCTGGCCCCGGTATACCTTCATTGGTAAAAACGTCAATGGCTTTCAAGCCCTCGCCCCATTGACGCCAATCTGTGCCCTGCATAGGTATTGCCAACTGCTGTGTTGCGTACAACTCACACATCAAAGATGCCCACGACTCAAATGTATGCCCCCTCGGATCATAAATAAGCGATACGTCAGACATCAATAACCCCTTACGTCGCCAACATTGGCTGACAGCAATAACCGTCCAAGCTGGTAATTACCATTGATGGTATTTGACACAAACTTCAGTCTACATTCACGGCGCTGTTCACGCATGTCAATTTTTCCAGTTGTGGGAGAAAAAACATAAGCCGCAGATGTTTGATCCTCTTCCTGCGCATAGGGGCGGCCAGTGACGTAGAGCTCCATGTTCCCAGATTGCAGGAAATCAGGCTCTACACGCTCCAGATGCAGCCAGAAGTTATCCCCAGTGAGTGACGGCTGTGACGGCCCACCGCCAACCCAACCAAGGTCTGAGGTTTCAAAGTAGCTCTCAATGGCGCTGACTTGGATCCCCTTAATCTCATCCGTGCCAAACTCATGCTGCCACAGGGAAACAAAGCTCATGACATATGTAAGCGTGATCTTAAAGTTGGATCCGCCGCCCGGCAGGGCATACGTCAATTCATCGCCAACCGTATAGTTAATGCCATTGGCCGTAATAACGACATCCGTTACTATGCCGCCAGCTACGGTAATCGTGGCCTGAGCGCCAGTTCCAGTGCCGCCAGTCATGGCAACGTCAGTGTAGGTGCCGTTTGTATAGCCAGAGCCAGCCGTCAACGTAAACAGGTTGGCACCACCACTAGCATTGATGGTTGTCCCGGCATTTACAGGAAAGGGAAAAACCTGCGAGAAGAACCCAGCCGACCGTCTGGCACCAAGTGCCTGACCAGCGTCATACCAAGTCTGCTCACGGATGTTATAAACAATCGCATCATTGCACTCAACAGAGTCGCCGCGAGGGTAGAACCACCAGATCTCGCCATACCGAGGAACCTTGGACACATAGACCTTCTGGCGCTGCGCATAGTTCAGATTGTCAAAGAACCAGTTCTGGTTCATGTTGTTCGGGATCTCTTTGACAACACCGTTGTACATCAGGAAGCGGTCAACGCCACACCAATAATAAACACCGTCGTATTCGATAACCGACTGCGCAGACAAGATTGATGACTGGCTGGAAACAATGTCGTACCGCCAAAATAGGGTAGTAGTTGATGCCCCGCTAGTGATTGTTGTGGGGGCATACGAAACACGGATCAGAGAGTCCAAAGACCAGAAGAGGCCAGAAGGCGAGTTAGAGCCACCTCGCACTGGCAAGCCCTGAACGATCTTTGTACCCGCCACGTTTGTCTCGTTGGCGTCAGCCCCACTCCAATCCGTGGGATCCCCGGCAGCGCAGTTCTTGATCAGGCCATTATTGCCATAGACAAAAAGGTAGGGGTGCAAGACTACGCATCCACCGCTGACCTCTACAGGACTCGCGCCATCCATAACGGCGGTCATGCTTGTGCCTGTAACATCACCAATCAAGACTGGCGTATTGACGGTATTTGAAATATCACTGAGGTTTTGTCCCGGATGGGCAATTAATGACTCTTGACCGCCGCCAGTGGTGTCGTAGAGCGTGTCAAACTGCCAAAGGTTATCAACATCTGGGGTAAAGTCAGTCAGGGTGAAATTACTTACCCCAGATCCAATGCCGTTGTTATCAATAGGGATGACCTGCAAGCCATCAGAATACCCGTTGAAAACATAGTTGAAGTTGTCTTGGACGTTGATGTAAATGCCCCGAGATGGGCCAGCCATATCCCCAACTATCTGACGATAGCCAAGCATCTTTCTTGGACGGCCACGCTGAAAGCGAACCCAGCGGCCATCGTTATAGAACATCTTGTCCAAAACAGTGCCGTCCCGCTGAACTCCGGGCTTTGTATCTGGGCTAAATACCTTCTTGGTCATGTGAAAACACCCCCGGCAATACCTGTCGTAAAGTTTCCAGAGCCCGTCACATTCACCCCGGTCGCGCTAAACGCAACCCGATCTACACCTAAAACAGCAACGTTCATTTGCCCAACGCCCGGACGGTAAAGACCTGTGCTTGTCTCGGCAGCAAAGTTAAGCGCAGGCGTTCCTACAGTGCCATTGATCAAGCTGATTGAAGTAGCGCCAGCCTGAACCGTGTTGGCGTTCAAGAAATTGGTGCCGTCACAAATCAACGTTACTTGTTGGCCGGGAGGAACAATTGCATTCGCACCACCCACAACACCAGTGGTAATGGTCAGTGAATAGCCGTTATCTGTTACCTGATTGGAAATGATGTACAGGTTGACTGCAGGCGGATACTGGGCGGTTACGTTACCCGTAAGACTGCCGACGTATTCCTGAATCGTGTTTGAAGCTTCGCTGGGCGTAATGAGGTAAGTGCCAGTGGTGACCGGCTTTACCAGTGCAGTAAAAATAAAGTTGGCGCTCTGACCGTAGCCTACAGTGACAAATTCTGAGCCTGTACTAATGATGAAAGCAGACTCATCTGGGGCAAAGTTCTTGGTGGCGCTACCATCAATGGTATTTAAACCAGCGCAGGCCAGCGTCAATGTCCCAGTGCCGTTGTTCTTTAGCAAAAAGAACCAGTTGTTGCCAATTGTGCTGGCATCCGGCAGGGTGACAGATCCGGCACCAGATGCCCAAACCTTGGTCTGTGCTCGGTCATTCGCCACAAACGTGTAGCCATTCACAAAAGATGAGGCTGGGTGGCTTTGATTCAGGGTGGTCGATATAGCCACCAGCCCAAGCCCAGCCAAGACGCTGGCATTGGATGTGGTCGTGGTCGAACCAAAAGCAATAATGCCCCAGACACCAGCAGCAGAGGTGTTGTCAGTAATGTAAATGTACTGAGCCTCACCTGACGCCACAGTGCAGATTACACCGCCGTCGTTATCCAGAACATCAACGTCAAACCCGCCGAAGTTGTTGATCAGGGAATCTGTACCCACGGACACCTGATCAGCCGCAGGCATCGTCAAGGTACGGCCTGAAGCGTTCGCTGTGATGTCAATGATCCGGGAGGCATAAAGCTGGCTACCCGTAGCAAAAGTCGGCCATACAAGCGTCTTGTTCGTTGTCAGGGATATTTCTTGGTAACTGACATCGGTTGGGACAATGACATCCCCAGTGAACGGGCTGGTAAAGGTCATGATTAGCTATCCTGAGCAATCGCCTGACGGTCGCCGAGACGTTGGATGTTTTCGGTCTTTAGCTGAGCCACAATCTTGTCGTACTGGGCTTGCCACATCGGCAGGCGCTCGTCGTTCTTCAGGAAGGGCATAGCTTGCAGCAGGGAGCCATACAGCATGGCCTGCGGAGCATATTGGGTGAACCAGTTGGTTTGATTGGTGGCGTCCAGAGGCTGAACTTCTTCGTAGTACATCACCTCAAAATCATAGGCTACATCCGGGGTAGGCACCACCAGCCAGTGCGTATAGTCATAATCCCCATAGTATTTGGGCACACCCTCTTCAGACTCATCAGGCCAATATTGGCGCATGAACTCATAGGTACGCAGGAAAACAGGCTGCCGGGCACCGTCTACCGTGACATTCATGGAGACTGTCTTGCGCCAGCGGGCAGGCTTGGTGATCACCGGGTTCCCGGCCACCATGTTTGACTCATTGACCGTCAGGTTGCCAAGAAACTTGATCTCGCTGGCAAGGGTCTGCTCAGCCAGCATAATGAAAGTGGGGATCTTGTCTAACGTGGCAGTATCTGTACGCTCCAGATAGCTGGAGATGTCGTTGTACAGAGAGGTGTAGGTCATTGAGACGGCCATTACCAGTTACCTTTCTTGGCCTTGGCACCGTGTAAATTAGCCACCAAAGAGGGGTACTTAGTGCCAGTCTTTTTGGCAAAGGCTTTGGCGGCCTTCTTTTGATTGGGGCTCAGTTTTTCCGGCTTACCCAGATCTTTTGGCCTTGGCTTCTCCCAAACGTCTTTCATTTTTCCTCCGCCGCATTGTGTTTTTAGGCAATCATCGTCTCAGCATGAGTCTTGGCCTCCGCCACCCGGCGCAGCCAGCCCTTACCGAAGGTCGCAAACGTAGGCAGACTGCGGTAAAACGCTTCCTTTTCTGCACTGAATTTTGCCACTAATTCACTTTGATTGGCATCTTTTAATGCTTGCATGGTCTTAGGGCCGATAGCACCGTCCGGGGTTGCCCCAACAGCCTTCTGCATGGTCTTAATCGCTCTGCCGGGGCCAGCGTTGACCGCAAAGTCAAACATCAGGTAATCCAGCCCGTCAGGCATCTCATCAGCCCTTACGGCATCCCAGTATTTCTTCTTGTACATTGGGGCGACAATCTCAGGGGTCAGGGCACGCATTGCTGCCTCATCCACCACCTTGCCTACCCACTCTTCCCAGACCTTTTTGGTTACGCCCAGATTGGTCATGCCGCCGGGGTCTTTTGGATGATTTACGTAGCCGCCCTCATGCTTAAGGATGGCCTTCAGCGCTTCGTCGAAGTTCTCTTTCATTTCTTCGCCCGCATATCAATGATCTTCTCAAGCGTTCTGCCACCAAAGTAAAAAGACATCACGAGCATCCCCCACTGGCCTAGCAGCTCCACAAACGAGTCTGCAATGTCAACCAGCGCAGCGTCAAGGATCGCCAGCGCCATGTAGGCCACCAAGATGTACACCAGCGTCAGCGGTCGGATGTTCTTGGACAGCCAGCTATCGCTTGCCATGTCGGCTTTTAAGCGCTCAGTCAGGTTGTTCTGCTCAGACTTGTACAAGTCAGTCTCATTCGCCATCTTGGCAAGCTCACCATCCTGAGCCATCTTGGCAAGCTCAAGCTGCGCCTTAGCCTTCTGTTCAGGGTCAGGAATCAGTTTGTCGATCAGTTTGCCGCCAATGCCCAGCAGCGCGTCAAGTCCTAGCATGTCAACCTCCTTGTTGGAACATCCACCGCATAAAATAACCAAACGCGACAATTAATGCGAATACAACAACCATCGCCCCCACGGCCTGTATCGTCTCAAGCTGCTTAACTCGGGCGCGGCGCTTCTTCATCGCTTCAGCCTTCTCATGCAGCCGCTTTTCAGTCTCTGCTTGACGCTGGGCTTCTGCTTTTGCTTCCCGGTCGGAGCGAAGCTTACCCATGCGCTGCCAGAACTCGTCCCACATCCCAGCTTCTTGGAAGTGGTAGGTAAAGATGTGCTTTATATCGTCGTAATACTGCTTGATCTGACGATCAATGATCATCAACTCCATGACGTACTCAGCGTCTGAGACATAATCCGGCACAGGTTCACCCTTGGCGACGGCTGCTTCTTGAGCTGCCTTTGCCTCTTCAAGTTGCGTGCGTTTGGTTTCGTACTTACCGGCAGCAGAGAAGAACTTAGTGACACCGGACATGGAGTCGGCCAGCGTCTTTCCTGATTCCACCGCGCCATTGATCTCATCAAAAGCTTCTTTGGCAAGGGCTGCGGCTTCTTTTACTCCGGTAACAACAGCTTTAACTCCAGCAACAGCCAACCCAATTGTTACCGGGTCAATCATTTATTCCTCCGCAGATACCAAAGACTCTACGGGCACAGCAGTATTTGCCACGTTCCACGCATCCAAAGCGGATTGAAACTCACCTAAAGAGGTAATAGCCCTGTTTTCAACCATTTTCCGGGTAACTGAGTCGCATAACTCAACTTCACCTTTGTCGCCATACCATTGAACTGCGTGAACTGATGGATCAATTGATGAAAGGTTTAGAGAACCGTAACCAACGCCGTCAATAGAAACAAACCCATCAGAAGGAATAATTGTCACTCTCATTTCAAGCTCCTAATTTTTGCGGTTTCCAACAAAACAGTTGTACTTATCTCATTCGCCTTAACCATTTCGTTTCTGAATGACTCAACTGCTGCGCCTGTCTGCCTTTGCTGTTGACTATTCTCAATCATTAACACAGGGAACCATGCAATTGCACAAGCCCATTCATCAATTTCTTTGCCAGTATTTTTATCAGTGCCGCGAACCATAGTGAACCAAGAACAATCAAGTTGTTTGCAGGGGTCAAATGAATGCAACGGGCAATTATTTTTTGGCTTCATTTGCATTTATTTTATCCTTTATAGTCAAATGGATTTGTACCCATATTTTTCTTAAATATGTGGTACTGCAACGAGAAACGAAGGGGCGCTTGAATATTAGGCATTGCGGTTGCGTGCAATAAAGGCGGGGTGATAATTATTGCCTTGTTAAATTCTGGATAAATAGCTCTTACACCTTCCCCGTTTTCTTCATCATACAAATAACACCCACCCCAATTACGATCCCACTCATCGTTCAAATAAACAGTTATAGACTTTTCATATATAACGTCGTTATGCCACGGGGCAAAACTATAACGCCCACCTGTGACATAAGTTATATCAGCTTCGTAATCTAAAAGATTAATATCTGTAAAATGAACGGCCATGTGTTTCATGGCCTGTTCTTTTAAAGAATCTACTAACTCAACCATATACATAGGGCCACTAAAACCTATGATAGCCGCCACATCCGCAGATAAAGCAGGCTCACCCCAAGTAGTGTGGTTGGTTCTAACTACTCTTTGTGTGCGAACAAAATTTTTTACGTCCCGTATAAAATCCAAAGGAAGCGTGTTTGATACAGTGCGCAGTCTGTTCATAAAAAATTAATTTTTGCTTGCAATAATTAAATCAACGTAAGAAACAGCAAGATTAATTGCGGTTCCAGAAAAAGAGTGGTCATGAGAGCCACTGCTTCCGGTTGAGCTACTTACTGTACTTGCTCCACTTCCTGAGCCGTAGTCACCGCCACCACCAATACCCTGAACACGGTTACCTGAAACATTGTGCGTGTGGCTTGGAATTTGTGTTGTTGTCAAAGTGGTTGAGCCAACCGTACCGGCAACTGATTGACTTGCAAAAGCAGTCGTAAACGCAACTGAGCCGCCAGAGCCTGCAGCTCCACTTACTACGCGCAACGCTTTGTTGTCGTGTGTAGTCTGTTTTGTCCATCCAGTTGGTGCAGCCGTTTGCTGGAACAGCATAAGCGTCCCAGAAGAAAAAGCGGCACTTGCTGCGGTTGTCTGCGTAGTACCGTCTGGAAAAGTAATGCCACCAGTTCCGCTAACAGTTGTTGTCATTTCTTACCTCATTTAAAAAACGGGCCAACCAGCCAGCACACAGCAGAGTATCGTTCGCCCTTGGTTATATCTTCAACCCCATGCAGCAAGAATGATGGGAATACCAACACTGTGCCTTTTTCTTGTGGCGGGTAATACTTCTCGTGTCCGTCCATTAAGAAGAACTTACCACCCTCAAAATCATCATTCAAAAAGGCCAACACAGTCAGCTTGCGGCAGTCAGGCTCATTTGGGTTTAAAAATGTATCTACATGAGCTGTATACCGGCCACCTGCCGGGTACTTCAAGAACTCGCCTTGATTGGCATGTGTGACATTGAATTTCCACGCACGGTTGTTCGCAGCAAAACCAGCAGCCGCCAAGCGGCCACCAATGTCTTTATAGACTGGCAGCATTACGCGCTCAACATTGCGGATGTCTGTATTAATTGCGCCCACACCAAAACCAATAACAGGCGGCTCAGTCTTCACAAATTCTTGCGTATATGTTTTGACAATGATGTCGCAGGCTTCTGGCGTAAAAATGTCTGTGTAAATCCAATGCCGCATATTCTCAGACTCTTGCGCAGGCAAATTTAAGCCGGGACGCTTATCAAACTTCCAGTCTTTATGTGGGCCATCTGCATCAACATAATGCAGGAATACCTGCGCCTGCCATTTCCCCTCAGTATAGACCTCGCGCCAATGGTGCTTGTCCATACCCCTGTAGAGAACCGCATCACCAACGCCCATCTTGATCTCAGAGGCGTTATCCTTTTCAATGCTGTCGCCCATGTAGATAGGCCAGACATTGCCTTCAAAACCAAGTGTGATTGTTGCGCTGATCTCACAGGATTCGCGGTCAGTATGGTTCTTCAATTCATCGCCCGGTGCGTACAAACGAGCGTAAGAATAAGTTGGAAGAAGACGCTTACCTGATGCAACCTCAAAATGCGGCAGAAGCTGCATTAACAGGGAGTCAAACACCTGAGCGCCGTGGATGGCTTCCGATTTTGGGCACTGTACATCTTGTGTCGTTTGCTTGGCTGCTACGAGCTTCTTCAACTCCGCCGTCAATTCGGCGCAGTTTCCCTTATCCAAAAATTCTGGAAGGTGGACGTACTTTTGTACCGCAAATTGCGAAAGCGCATCGCACATAAATTAAGCCTCCGGCGCAGGTTCTGGTGCAGGTGGAATTGGCATCACTTCGCAAACGCCGTTGTAATACCACCATATATCAGCGACGCAGTCATCAGGGCAGTCAGTCCAGAACAGTGGGGGCGCTACGTCAAACGATTGAGATTCAACTTGCGCAATACGCTCACCAACATTGCCCTGATAATCAGTGCGTGTTTCGTTGGGAGAGATAAGTGCTTTCTTCATTTATATCTCCTGATTAATAGAATTCTTCAATAATAACAACGCCATTTGCGCCACTACCACCGCCCGTGCCGCTACCACCACCACCGCCAGCTCCGCCACCTCCATAAGCCCCGCCAGCCTCACCTGTGGTATTGCCAGAACGCCCGCCGCCGCCAAGTATTGATGCGCCACCAGCTCCGCCAATACCTTGCACAGAAGAACCTAAAACATTACTTGATGCACCGCCGTTTGCTCCGCCGCCTTTTATATTCAGGGTTCCACCAGATCCTGTTCCCCCAGAACCACCAGTACCGCCCCCCGGCGCTGCAGTCCCGCCACTTCCAGCGGTAGCAGAAGCAAATGCACCAAAAGAATTTGTACCGGGGCCAGCAGTGACCGCGACCGGGCCGGGAATAGAGGGCGCAGGAAGATAGCTAATGGCTGCGCCACCAGCACCGCCACCGCCTCCGCCCGCACCACCACCCGGCCCCGGAGCAAAACCTGCCGCGCCACCACTGCCACCAGAACCAACAACAGTCACTTTTACCGCTTTCAAATTTGCAGGCTTAGTCCAAGTGGCAGGAGATACATACGAGTTCAGGGCGTAATTACCACCCACACCTGAAGCAGTAAATGTCCCGCTTACTGTCAAATTTCCGGGTATTGTGACGGCTTGAGATGCATTAATGCTGATAGCTGTCGTACCAGAACCAGTCTGAATATCTAATGTGCCAGAAGTATCTGCGCTGGACTTTAATCCAGCCGAACCAGATACTGATCCGTTATCTGCTGTAATAGTATTAGCCATTATTTATTCCCACATGATGTTAATAGTGCCAGCGTCGAAGGTATCTGTGCCGTTAGCGGTTGTGATACGAACGCGGTCTAATGTTCCAGTGATGGTTTTTGTGCCGCCAGAAGTAAACGTCAAAGTTGAACCAGCCGTTGTAGCGCCAAGAAACGTGAACACCCACGTTGAACCTGTCAATAGAGAAAATACAGCAGTACCTGATATTATGTTTCCAGCAGCACCTGAATAGATTTCAAAACCTCCAACTGGCATCGACGCAGTAGCCGCTCCAGCACCAATTTGAGAGCATGTGCCTGCATAGCCAGACGTTTCAACTCCACCACTTGGGCCAATTTGAAATCTAGGCTGTGACGACCCGTTTGTGCTTACACCACTAAACATCACAGTAACCCGCTTTGCCGTACTTGGGATACCTGTGAAATCAATCGAAGTGCCTGATGTAGATGCAACAGCAGTACCAGACACCAATGGATAAACAGTACCAGTAGAGGTAGTTACCGTGCCTGCAAAAACAGCATTTTGAGAACTGTTTAAAGTCAACGCAGTCGTATCACTTGCGCCCGTCTTCAGAACAAGCGAACCCGTCGTGTCAGCCGTGCTGACTAACGCCGTGGTGGATGTTGTTCCTGCTGAAATTGAACTCATTTCCCCTCCTTAAATTACAACGTGGCGCTGACCACTTGATATAGTAAATATAGCGCCAGATGCCAAAGTGAATGGGCCAACAGTCAGCGCATTATTCCCAGTGGATAAGGTATAGCTTGTGCTCATCGTCGTACCCATCACGGTCAAGCCATTTGTGGATATGACCTCAGAAGCCTGCAATTCGCCAGTGCTTGGCTTATACAGAAGCTTGGCATTGCTTGTATATACGGTTGTGGCGTTACCAGAAGTCGCATTTGCAAACAGTGGATATAAATTGCTTGCAGTGCTGGTGTCATTGCTCAGCGTCGCACCGCCAATTGAATTCCAAGCGGGAGACGATCCGCTGTAACCCTCAAAGGCATTCGTCGTGGTGTTGTAACGGATCATGCCAGTAACGGGAGATCCGGGTTGTTGGCCTGACGTTCCTTTACTGATTGTCAGCGCACCAGTTGAGGTAAACGAAGAGTCAGCAGACGCTGTTAGCGTAGTAAATGCTCCCGTATTGGCCGTGGTAGCGCCAACGGTGCCGTTGATGTTGATTGAGGCCGTACCAGTCAGGTTGGTGACCGTGCCGCTAGAAGGCGTGCCTAAAGCGCCGCCATTCACCACAAATGCGCCTGCAGAGCCAACATTGACGCCCAAAGCCGTCACAACGCCAGTGCCGGTAGTAATAGTGGCCGGGGTCGCACCAGCACCACCACCCACTACCAAAGCATTTGCGGCCAAAACGCCAGAACTTGCCCAAGTATTACTGGCAGAGAAATAAGGGATGCCGCCAGAAGTCCCGGCTATCGTAAAAGCAATCGTGCCACTGCTCGTGATTGGCACCCCACTAACGGAAACAATCCCACCAGTAAATGTTGCATCAACAGAGGTGACAGAACCAGCAGCGCCAGCCTTTGAAGCAATAAGCTGCACTACGCCAGAATTGTCCTTGTAGTAAAGCTTACCGTCTGTAATGTTGATCGCCAGCTCACCACTTACCAGATTGGTATTGGTGGGAACAGCGGCTGCCGTGGTGCTGTAATACAGCGATATGGGCGTGTAATTTGTCTGTGCCATCAGAATGTCCCGCCAAAAATGCCGGTCGTGGCCGTCACAGTGCCAGTCGCCAGTGTGTTAGTAGAAGGATTATAAGTAATATCCGCATCAACATTAATCCCTAAATTGCCAGAAGTTGTACTGACAAAGGTCGGGTAATACGAGGTATTCGTCGATGCCGCCGTCACAGCAACATTAGTTGCGTTCGTTGCATTTGTTGCGTTTGTGGCCGTACCTACAGTCACGCTTGCCGGATCAGTCCACGATGGAGCGCTTCCCGTCGAAGACAGCAGGTATGTGCTGGTGCCGATGCCAAGCTTTGACAGCGCCGTACCAGTCGAGTAGTACAGCATGTCGCCAGCGGTGTAGCTGGTAAGCCCTGTGCCGCCATAGGCCGTCGATATTGTGCTTGCCGTCCAAGTACCTGCCGTCAGGGTGCCAACGCCTGTAATCCCCGTATATGAGCCGCTGATATAGCTGGATCCGACCGTGCCAGAGGTGATCTGGTTGCCGTTGATGGAAATTGAGGCATCCGCCGCCGCAGTCAGTTGGCCTTGCGCATTCACCGTAAAGGTTGCCACAGAAGATCCTGACCCGTAAGACGCCGGGGTCACTGCTGTGTTGGTGATGCTGAATTGCGTTCCAGTCAGCGTCAGGCCAGTGCCAGCAGAGTAAATCTGGGCAGAAGAGATCTGGGCAAACGTGATGTTGGTCGTACCAAATACGATGGTGCCAACGGTATTACAAGTATAGGTCTCGCCAGCGCCAGTTGCACCCTGCTGAACAAAGAAGGTCGATCCCTCACTCAATGTGGTGGGGCCAGCCACACCATAAGTATTCGTGTCGGCAGAACGAGTCAGAACCCAGTTTGTTGAGCCAGAGCCAATATTGCTTACAACGTACACGCCGTTTTGGGTCTGATTTGTCTGCTGGTATATCAAAACGCGGTCATTTACGGCCATCGTAACGCCGTCAATAACCAAAGCGACCTGTGTGCCCGCGTTGGTCAGTGTTGCGCCAACCCCCGAAGCTCCATTGTTGTAAGTCGCATTCAGGTTGATTGGCGACTCAACACGCACTGGCTCATGGAAATGAACGCCAGAAGAAACAAGGGTGTCAACGTATTGCTTAGTGGCAAGCTGAAGGGCTGAGACAGGGTCTTGCGTTACCGCCACCGATGTCAGGCCACCCAGCGTAAGACTTGACGCGCCAAGAGCAATCGCAGTCGTTCCAATGGTCACCGAACTATTGGTCAGGGACGAATTGGGGATGTTGGACAGGGTATTGCTGGCTGCATCAATCGTTTTGTTGGTCAGCGTCTGAGTGCCAGTCAGGGTCGCAACGGTCGAGTCAATCGCAATCGTGACCGGAGTCGAACCATTAAAACTCGTGCCCTGCAGTCCTGTACCAATGGTCAGCGCCGAGGTAGTAGTGGCTGTAATGGTGCCGGAGGCTCCCAGCGCAACAGACACGCCATTGAACGAAACAGAACTGTTGGCAAGCTGAGCATTGGAAATTGTGCCAGATAGATCTGTAGTCGGGATGGTAGCCGACGCCGTGATGGGCGACGTACCACTACCGATCAGATAGCCAGTCAGCGTAGCCGCGCCCGTACCGCCACTAGCAACATTTAATGTTCCACCCAGCGTAATAACGCCAGAAGCCACCACAGGGCCGCCTGTTGTGGTCAGGCCGGTAGTGCCGCCCGACACATCCACTGAAGTCACAGAGCCAATGCCGACCGCCGCCCAATAGGTGTTGGAGCCATCGGTCGCAAGAACCTTGCCATTTTCACCAGTTTGAAGCGGTAGAAGATTAGTCAACGCACCATTTGCAGTGCTTGCTCCAGTGCCGCCACGCAAAACAGGAAGCTGCCCGTTGGTGATTTGGGAAGCATTAATTGAGATCGCTGTTGATCCAGCAGCGGTCAACCGGCCATAGTCATCTACCGTAAAGGTAGAAACTGAGGATGCTGAGCCATAACTGCCACTCGACACACCTGTGGTCGGCAGGCTAATCGTTGGATTTCCAGATCCATTCCCATTGGCAACATCAATCTGACCAGCCGTGCCAAGGATGCTGACACCGCCTGCGGTAGTGCCATTTTGCACCGCCACAATGCCAGTGCCGCTAATGTTGGCGAACGCAGCGGCCAAACCGCTCAAAGACAGGGTTGGATTGCCTGAGACGCCGCCACCATTAGTAATCGACAATCCAGCGCCGGAGACCGCTATAGAACGGGCTGTGACGGCGTTTGAGGCCGTCTTGACTATTACACCAGTGCTTGCCGCCTCAAGGCTCCCAGAAGCCCCATTTAGCGTGATTGTGAGTGGTGCCTGAGCCCCGCCATCCGTCAACCCCAAGCCTGTGCTGGTAGACAAAAACCGGCTGTTTGGCAGTGACGCTTCCAGATTTTTGGTCAGGAATGTTTGCTGCAGATTTGGAGAGGCAGTAATCGCGCCAGTAGTTGTCCTGACGGTCACGCCGTTTTGGACAATAGGCACTAACTCGGAGCCTGTTATGGCACCGGCTGCTGGAAGTTGAGTAATCTGTACTTGTGCCATTATGGACTCGGTGCAATGTTGTCGAGATTGCCGTTGTTTTCCGGTGTGTCCGTATTGCCTTCGGTCGTTATCTCATAGTTGTTCGGGCCATTTGTCAACAGCGCATCTGGGTCAACTGCGACACTTACATCAGGCCGGGGAAATCGAAGCGTAATTCTTTCAGTCTTTCTTGCCGGTAACCTATAAGGGTCAAACTGATCCTTGCAGCCTTGCTCACACACCATCAGACCCGGAAAGTTCGGGTCTTTGGATAGCTCGGCATGGGGGCGCTTCATCTTGCAACGATCACAAACGGCAATCGCTATGTCTGAATATCCCCGAGTATCAAGGAAGATCGGCATTATCTTGTGTACACACTAATGTTTGGAGCCAGATAAATCGGCGACTTATCGCGCTCTTCAGATTCAGCCAAATTCAGGTATTTCTCTGCCTGCACCTCAAGGTACTGGACGCGCTGCAGGTCAACGCCCGGCAATTCCATCGCCATCTGATGTGCCAACATGTTCTGCACGGCCAAATACCAACGGTCAGGGATCTCAAGCTGCCCATTCAAAGCACCCACATCCATGATCTGGCGGGAATACCAGACCACCATCTGCACAAATGGGTCAGACGGAGTCGGCCAAAGGGTGATCTGTGGGAATGGGATCGTGCGGTTGAACCAGAACTGGTACGGCTGGTTAGCCGTGAAGTTCTTGTTGGGCAGAGAGGTGTAGTCATCCCGGTTCAGACGAGCCATCGGGACTTCACGGCTCATATTGCCGACATAAAACTCACGCACCTGCAGTGTATTGCCGCCAGTCTCACGCATCCGGTAATACTGAACACTTGCGCCCGGATCAATCTGATACCAAAGCCACTGGTTATCTACCCAAGTGGTTACGCCGCAGTCATGTAAAAGTGTCCAAGTCGAACCGTCGGTGGAGACTTCTAAAAGAATGTGAAAGCTTCCAGAAACGCCCGGCAAGATACCAATAGAGCCAGCGTAAATAGGGTTATTAGTGCCATAGTTGATCGCAATGTAGCCGTTAGGGGATGTTTGTACATCTACAGTCGTGATGTCACTATCAACAGCGTTGGCTGCATTTCCTGAAGACGCAGAAACGTCGCCCGTGGGGCGATTCATCGTCCGATAATTGACATTCAGGACATCAATCGAACCAGCAGGCAGCTCATAGACGAATTTGGCCGCATTCAGGCCAAAAACCTTTTGGTCGATAGCCCAATAGTTGATGCCAATGTTTGAGAGATTGCTCAGCAGGAAGAAAAGAGACTGCTTGGCAGCGTAAATCTGCTCAGAAGTCAGCTCCTCAGCAAGCTTCCCAGACCGTCTAGCCCCGTGATCAATCAGATCTTGGACTGAAACGACTGTTTGTCCTACGGTTCCAGAATACGCCATGACAATCCTTTACCACGAAGACGCTTTTTTTGACTTTTGATGTGTCGAAACTTTTGACTTCGGAACATTTATGCTGCCACCGCCTTTTTTGCCAGATGCCTTCCTTCTGGCTGCTGCGCGGGCTTTAGCCTCAGTAGCCCAATTTTCCAAATCTTCAAAGCCGGGTGTTGGCGCTTCACGAAAATCCTTCATCGCTTTGTCAGCAAGTGTCTGACGCCGACTGTATTCTTCTGGGGAGACCTCTTGATTGTTGTGGAAGTATTTACCGCCAACAATACGAAAGTCATTTACGTTTGGTAGCACATCGTCCATATCAATCTCCTTACCAGCCGGGACAATTCCAGCGTTTCATTGATGCCCTTGCGCGTGATCCACGCTCACTTTTCTCTGCAACGGCTCCCATTCGGGCACAAAACGAGTCCCGGCGCTTTCCGCCTTCCGGTTGAGGGGCTTTCAGATTGCTGCCCGTCTCCCGGTTGTACTTTGCTCGACCCTTCGCTGTCAGACCCGCGCCCTGATCTGCCGACAACTTCTCCCCCCGACCTACGGAAAGAGAAGGGCCGCCGTCTTTCATCTTCTCCGGCAGCTTCCCGTAAGCTTTTTTTCCTACGTTAGACTGCGTATATTCATCTGCCACATCCTCAGAGATGCCAACTTTCTTGGCAAACTTAGGGTTGTTGGCAACCGCTTTCATCAACCTGAATTGGGCTTTAGATTTGGCTGGCATGATTACCAACAAGCTTTTTTAGCAGAGCCGCCAGCTTTCATCTTGGCAGTCTTTGCCGACTCTTTAAAGTCTTGTTTTGTGGGCGCACCCTTGCTACCAACTTTGCGCATCTTCTCACCAGAACCTTCAGCGATACGCTGACGTTTGGCGTTGATATTGGCATACAAGCCGTTTGGTTTGCTTGGCATATTAAGGGCCTTCTTTCACCAGAAGAATGATGAACATCGAAGAAACACCGTTGTTATTGGAACTAGCAAGTGCTGTTGCCTCAAGCGTAGTTTTTTCTGGAACAGCTAATGGGTACTCAAACACATAGTCCGCTACACCATTATTGACAGTCGTGACTGCGGCAGTGCGACGAATGTTGTCGGTGCCACGGGTTAAAAGTCGCCCCTCAACTTGGGCAGACCCACCTGCTTGACCCGCCGAAAACAGACCCTGAGACACATACCCCGTATACCCTGCTGGGATGGTGTAGCTGCCCGTGATCGTGGTGTTGTAGTCAAACTTAATGATGTTGTATGTGGTCGCAGGGACACCAGCAGTCACAGTACCTGTGCCGATATAAATGTCACCTGCGGCACTGTTTCCAGAACCCGCCGTTAATACATAAGCATAGTTAACCCGAAGCAGCGACGCAGTCATCGTCACAGCCGTTTGTCCGTTCAGCGTGACGGTCTCTGTGACTTCGTTGTAATTAGCGTCAAGACCCTGCACAACGACCGTGCGGGCACCTGTACCTGCGGCTGTATCGTTAGCGCTGGTAGAGCTGACCTTCATCTGCAAAGCAGCCGCAGGGAAAGTAATTAAACTAGCCAGAGGCCAAACCGATACTTGAGCCGTGTCTACATCAGAATTGAATCCAAAAACAGTAATATTCCTGTGGCCTTGAATTTGACCGCGAGAAACCTGCAACTCAAACGGTTCATATGCGCCTTGACGCGAAATAGATGAAATTACGGTTGCCATGCGGCCCTCCAAAAATAAATCAGAAATGGGGGCCGAAGCCCCCACTTGCTTTTAACAACCGCCACCACGTTTCTTGCTGGGGACAACAGTACGAACGACTTCGCGCTCTTTTGTGCTAACAGAGCCCTTGCCGCCTAATGCATCCATGGCTTCACCAAGCTTACGGGGAATCTTTTTAAGGGTGCTGATCGGGTTTTTTAAAGCCCTCATGAATTGATCACGAGTCTCCCGATTTTCCTTCTCTTCATCCTCATAAAACTTGTTGTAAGCCATTTCGTTGTCGCTTACACCACCGCCACCATCGTACTTCTTCA
>Ga0209358_10001131_pt1 | contig 21749 bp, 5 predicted proteins | sample LauGreFa1BDMLBSN_2_FD_187574 | JGI IMG/M metagenome (GOLD analysis project Ga0209358, IMG submission 187574) | Freshwater lake microbial communities from Lake Michigan, USA - Fa13.BD.MLB.SN (SPAdes) (version 2) | ecosystem: Environmental > Aquatic > Freshwater > Lake | place: Lake Michigan, USA...
ATATATAAAAATATTAATAAATATTAATTATGGTTATAAATAATATAGTTTTTTACAGTAATAAAAAATATATTTTTAATAAAAATAATAGACTGAATATAGTATAATTCCTTAATTCTTTTGTCTCTATAATATTTATATACTCAAGCAAATAAATTATGGAACATTTAAAAATTTTAAGTTTACAATATTTATTTATTAGTATATAAAAAAGAAAAATTAAATAACTATATGAGATATTATAATAAGATATTTTAGAAAATCTATATTTATAATAACGGTAAAATCATTTAAAGGTTATTTTTTATTTTATATTTATTTATGAATAAATGTATAAAAATAATGAAACACAATTAGAATTACGACCTTATCAAAAAGAAGCTATTAAAGTTATATTAGGACCAGGAAGAAAAGTTCTAGATATTACATGTGGTCTAGGGAAAACTTTAATTGCAGGTCATATATTAAAAGAATCAAATTATGAAAAAATAATATGTATTGCTCCATTACGTATTTCAATTGAACAATTAATGGAAAGAATAACTCCATTTTTACCTAAATATAAACATATATTAGTTGATTCAGAGGGAACAACTGATGAAAATATAATCAAAAAATTTATTATAGAAAATAAAAATTTTGTTATTTATAGTACTTATAAAAGTTTTATTAATATATTAAACAATATATTAATAGGTAATGAATATTTAATTGTCGATGAAGTTCATAATGCATTAAATATGATTGAAATATTTAATAAATACTTCAATATATTATTTATGTCTGCAACTATACCAGAGGAATTTTATGAATCTATGAAAGAAATTAAAACAATTTATAAATATAATATGATGGATGGTATTAAGAATGGATATATTTGTGAATATGAGATATATTTACCATATATTGAAAATAATATTGAATCCAATTATGATTGGAATATAAAATGTAATTTTTTAATAAATGGTTTATTAAAAACAGGATCAAAAAGATGTATAGTTTATTTAAAAAATTGTAATGAATGTGATATTTTTATCAATATTATTAAAAATAATAATTTAAATATTTATTGTGAAAAAATAGACACAAATGTTAATGTAAAAGAAAGAACAAAAATTTTACAAGATTTTCAAAGTAATTTAAATTATGATCTATATATGATTGCAAGTGTTAGGATTTTAGATGAATCAATTGATATACCAAAATGTGATTCTGAATTTATTACATATGTTGGTGATAAAAATAGTGATATTCGTACAGTTCAAAGATTACAGAGAGGCGGAAGATTGGATGATGAAAATCCATTAAAGAAAAATAATTTATTTATTTGGACAGAAGATTGGTCAAAAGCAATTGATGCATTAGTATTAATAAAAGATACTGATATAGAATTTCATAAAAAAATTAAAATAATAAATTATAAAAATATAGTAATAAATCATGATCATGATTATAATAAAAGTAAAATTGAAGAAAAAACTAATGAATTTAGAAAATATTTAGAAATTAAATGTTTGAGTTTATCTGAAAATTGGTTAAATAAATTTTCTTTACTCGAAGAATATGTTACAATTCATAATACAATTCCTCCGAAAAATATAATATATAAAAATATCAATATTGGTAATTGGTGCAGTACACAAAGATATTATTATTTATATGGATATTTAAAAGATACCAAAAAAATAGAAAAATTAGAATCAATACCTGAATGGTATTGGGGAGAAAAGAAAATAAAAAATCCTTCATGGGATAAAATATATAATATATTAAAAGATTATATAGAAAAATATAACAAATTACCTTTAATTCAAGATGAATATTGTAATGTTAGAATAGGAAATTGGTGTTTTTATCAAAGACAAAGTTATAAAAATGGTAGATTAACTGATATTGAAAAAATAAAAAAACTGGAAGATTTAGATAAATGGTGGTGGACAGATAATAAAATAAATACAATTATAACTTGGAATACTAGTTATAATATTTTATTAAATTATATAGAAAAATATAATAAACTTCCAGCTATTAGTGATAAATATGATAATTATAATATAGGAGAATGGTGTCATGAACAAAAAAGAAAATATAAAATGAATAATATTAAAGATATTAAAAAAATAAATGCATTAGAATCAATTAAAGGATGGAATTGGGAATATGATCAATGGATGGAATATTTTAATACATTAAATGATTTTGTTAAAAAATATAATAAATTACCTGTAATGAATGAAGAATATAATGGTATAAAAATAGGTAATTGGTGTCTTAAACAAAGATGGTATTATAAAAATGATTATAAAAATGATGAATCAAGAAATAAAAAATTAGAAACAATTCCTGGTTGGATTTGGATTAAATAATTTTTAATAAATTTATAATAATTTTATTATAAATTATTATAAAATTAATATATTAATCAATATATAAAAATGATATATTAAAGAAATTTTATTATATTAAATAAAATGAAAGAATATATTCTAGCAATAGATTTAGGAACATATTGTGATCATGTTTTAATGGACAATGCTATATTAGAACTTGCAAAAAAATATAAAATTGTTTATTTAACTGATAAAAGTCATAATTTATCAAAAGATTATATTAAAGAATCTTTTATAACACCGTCATTTTTAATAAATGATCCAAAAATTGAAATAGCCGACACAAGTAAAAATTTTTCTTTATACATAATTAAACATTTTCACAAAATTATAGTATCATATAGATGGTCTAGATTTATTAAAAAAAAATTAAAAGAATTATTAATAAAATATAATTTTAAATCAATTTGTATTTTATATCCAGCTTTAGGATTATTATGGTTATTTGAAAAAATAAATATACCAATTTATATATTTTATTATGCTCCAGGTATATTATGTAAAAATATACCTTGGCTTTTTGATTCAATATTAAAAAAACATAAATATAAATTATATAATAAATCATCATATAAATATAATGTTAATTCAACATTAAAATATCTAAATCGTATTGCTATGGTTAGCAAAAAGAAAGAAACAATACATCAAATGTTAAAATCAGTTAATCATGTTATCTGTTGGGATAAAAATACACTTCCAGAATTACAATATTTTTATAAAGATATTAATATTTTATATGCAGGATCTCTAATTAATTTAGAATCTTTAAATAAAAAAAAATGGATTATTGAAGATAAAATATTAAATTTTATTAAAAAATTTAATAATATAATATTCATGTCATTTGGATCATACGGTAATTCATATTTATTAAAAAATATTGTTAAATTATTATTAAAATATATTAATAATTATTGTGTAAAAAATAATTTTGGATTAATTTATCATAATGGTGGTAATATTCCAAATACAGATAATTTATTAATCATTAATGGTTTTATTCAGTATGAATATATTGTTCCTAAAAGTAAATTAGTTATATTTACTGGTTCTGTATGTTTACAAAATATTTGTATATATAATTGTGTACCTATGTTATTTTTACCATTGTTAAATGAACAATTCTATTGGGCAAAAAATTATAAATATTATACAGATAGAAGTTATATTGATTATAGAAGTACCAATTTAAAATTAAATTTAGATAATTTTATAATAAAAAATGATAAAATTGTTAATTATTTAGAAAAAATTTCAAATAATATGAAAAAAAATAAACCAGCTAATAGAAAAATTTTAGAATTTATTGATTCACAATAAATAAATTTTTATTTATAATTTTATTCAATATTTATATGTTCAAATGCTAAAGATAATCCACTACCTATACCTTCTATTAAACCTGCAAATATATCAATCCAAAATATATCGAATATATGAGAGCTTATAACTTTTTATATTTTAGATATACTAATAAAAGTAATTATTTTAAATACTCAAATATTAGATATTTTTGAGCAATTTGATGATGAAGTTTATCATAATAATAATATCTATACATATTTAGGAGATGTTTATAATAAATATGAATATTATCTATGTTTTTCAAATATAATTAGTTGTTTTGAAATCAAATGAAAAACTATTTATAATTATAAAAATTTATATAATTCTTTTAATGAAATATTTAGGATATGAAACCTTAAGTATTAAATATTATAATTAATGATATTTATGTAAGACCAAAAATTGTAGAAAATGGATCATTTTAAACAATTATTTTATAAAATTAGAATTAAAATAATTATATGCATTTTTTACATTTAAGAATCCATTTAATGATATCATTTTTGTAAATAATTCAATATAATTATCAGTTATATCTAGATTATTTGAATACATTAAACTATAATATACTGTTGCTATAGCAAATAAATCTAAATGATATTTATATTTTTCAAAAATCACATTTCTAATTACATATTTATCTTTTAAATCATATAATTCTTTTTTATACATTTTAAATATTACTTGAAATTGATCACTTTGAAACCATTTTTGTTTTTTTTCTATATTATAATTTTCAAAAGATTTAATACTTTCAGTTACTGATTTTCCATTTATTACAAAAGCTAATGGTGAGTTAAATATCTTATTTGCATAATATTTTGAAAATATGTTAATTGATAATGATAATATTTTGGACATTTCCCAATCAATTATTTTAAATCTATCATCATTAGAACAATATATAATATTATCTGGTTTTAAATCAGTATGAGCATATTTATGCTCTTGTAACTTTACTAAAGATGATAGTGTATTTTCAATAAATTTATTAAAAATATCATATCTTGTAAATTTAAATTTATACATATTCATTGTACACATAGAATTTATTATAGCATATAGTTCTGTATTTTCACATATAATTTTAAAACCAATAAATTTAAAATTTTTAAATTTTAAAAAATATAATGTTGAATATTTTTTATATGAATCTTTAAAAATATTATATATATTTTTTAATCCTTTACATTCGTTTTTAAAATTTAATTTAACATTATCTTTAAAAAGTTTTATTACAAAATCATTTTTACTATATATTAAATCAAAAAAATCATTTAATTCTTTATTAGATGATAATTCATATTTATCATCTAATGATATTAATTGTATTTTTCTTATTTTCTTATCTTTTAATATAAGACTCAATTCTTTATTATTAATTACTTTACCTTTATTACCTTCTCCATATATATTTATTTTACTATTAATTAAATTTACTTTACTTACTGAATTATTATTTGAATTTATTTTAGAAATACTTTTACTTGAATTCATTTTATTTATTATAAATATTTTATAATAAATTTATAAAATTTAATAAAGTATTCTATATTAAATTTTTATCAGATAATGAAAATATAAAATATAAAATATATTATTTAAATATGTGTTGCAACAGTCGAAATAACTTTTAATATTTAGTATTATATAAAGATAATATCATATATTTAATATACTATAAGATGTTATAATAAATGTAAATAATAATTAACAAAAATATATAAATCATTTAATAATAATAATGATAAAAAATATTTTCAACAATTATACTAATATTTAATTGTAGTTAACAGTGATTTAAAAAGCCATCTATAATTGAATATAAATAATAGAGATTTTGAAAAATTATATAAATATTATAAAAAAATAATCATTTTTAGAATTTTTAGAATTTATATATACAAAATATAAAATGAAATAAATTATATACTATGTATCTAATTTATATATAATTGTTTCTAATAATTTTAAAACTTCAATTGGAATATTTCTATTATTTGTAATAATATTTAATATTAATTTACGAGTATATAAATGTTTTTCTGGTTTTAAATCATCTATCCATAATTTTAAAGTTAATAAATCGTTAATAATTTTAATATCTTTTTCAATTTTAGGATCAAATTCATATGATAATTCTGGATAAATTAATTTAAAATTCTCAAAACATCTCTGATTTTGTAAAATTTCATCAGATTTAATTTTAGAATTCAAATTATTAACAAGATTTTTTTGAATAGAAACAGCAATTTTATATGTATTTTGTCGTTTTATAGCAAATGGATATATTTGCATTAAATTATTCATTTTTTTATTGAATAAATATAATAAGTTATATTATTTTTAAATTAAAATCAAATTTTAATAAAAAATATATTTGTTAAGTCAAAAATTTTTATAAAATAAAAAAATATTTTATAAATTTAAAAAAAATGAAAAATAATTCTAAAAATGATCCATATTTACAAGCTATTATTAATTTATCAAATTGTGCAAATAGAAATATTTGTAATCATACATTTGAAAATTATGACGTTGAATGTATTAGAAATAAATGTAGGATTGAACTTATAGAATTACTTTTAAAAAGAAAAGATGATTTATTACAAAATATTAAAGAGTCCAATATAAGATTAAAAAAATTTAAAAATGATAAAATGATAAAAAAAAATATAGAATTTATGAAAAATAATATAAAATTAATTAATAAAGTTATAAAGGCAAATTTAAAATCTTCAGATAATAATATTAAAACTGCTATTACAGGTATTAATGATAAGAAATTATTAAAATAATAAATCATTCACGTAATTATCCCATGCAATACATGTATATTTATACTCAATCAAATAAATTATGGAACATTTAATTTTGAGTTTATAAATATTTATTTATTTTAAGTATATACGAGTAAGTTCATCCTATTGTTTATCTTCTACTCAATAGGCTTTACCTTCTAGAAATAGCAGAATAGCTAGTTTGGAATAATAAAGCTGTTTTCATTGGTTTTTTACTATAGAATGTATATATTATTGTAATATTTCTTTTTTTCCATAGAATACATTTTTAAAATTATAAATAAACTATAATTTTAAAAGAAAAAAATGTTCAAAAATTAATTAGTAGAATTATAACATCTTTTCCAAATATAATTTTATTAATTAATTGATAAATAATATTTTTAATTAATTAACTGTATACACCATAAACAGTAATAAAAATTATATATAATTTTTTATTATGATGGCATTAATAAATTTTAATTTATGTATAATAAATAATAAAAAAGAACTTTAGATTAAATAAGAGAAACACAATATGTCAATTTCAATTTCTAGTGATTTAAACTGTCTTAATTTACCACCCTCTACAGTTGAATTTGGTATTGATATTATTACCAGAGATACATATTCATCTACTATAGTTGGATATTTTGCAGGTTTAAATGTAGATAATCAAAAAAATGTTATCATGGGCTATGGAGCTATGGAAGAGTCTAAAAATATATCCCGTAATGTCGCAATGGGTTATAAAGTTGGTAGTAAATATCAAGGTATTGATAATGTTTTAATCGGTTATGGTGTTGTTCAAAATATTTTAAATGGTTCTTCAAATACTTATGTTGGTACAAGTGTATGCCAAAGTTCATCTGGTGATAAAAATATATTTATTGGTTATTACCATAGTTATTCAAATGAACGATATTCTGCAAATAATGTTGGTATTGGTACAGCTTCTACAACACAAGGATTTAATAATGTTTCTGTTGGTAACCTTAATAGTATTTTAGCAACAAATACTTTAGCTTTCGGTAATAATAATTCATCTTTCACTAATAATGGTATTATTATAGGTAATAATATTATAAATAATGGAAGTAATGTTTTAATAATAAAAAATAATCAAGGGACTTCAAACTTTGTAAATAATAGTAATAATTATTTAAATATTAATGATATGCTTATCGGAGATGTAGTAAATGGTGTTGGTAGAGTTACTTTATCTAATGAAATTGTTCGATTTAAAAGTTCTTTAACAACTATTACTCTCAGTAGTACTGGTATATCTTTAGCTGGTGTTAATTCTCAGATTAATTTAGGTGATACTATATCATTTATTGGATTATATTCTTCTATGATACTCAGTTCAAATATTAATTTTACAGCTTGCAATTCATCTTTTGGAATTAATCAAAATGGTATATCGTATCTTGGAAAAGATTCAAGTTTTATTGTTGGTTCTAATAAAGTTTATATACAAGATTCGAATGCAACACAAATTGTAATTATGGGAAGCAATAATACTGGTTTATCTATTGATAGTAATGGTATTATTTTAAATGGTTCCAATTCTTCTCAAGTAATTATAAGCAGTTCCAATTCTAAATTTATTCTGGGTTCTAATATTCAATTAATAGGATCAAATGCATCTTCGATAGATATAATAGGCTCAAATACAAGCTTTATCATTGCTCCATCAGGTATTTCATTCTCTAATGGAAAAGCCTCAAATATTTCTTTCTATGGAAGTAATACTAGTTTTATTCTGTCTCAATCAAATATAGCACTTATCAATAGCAATTCGAGTTCTATAAATCTCGTTGGAAGTAATGTCCAATTTATCCTAACTCCAAACAATATTTCTCTAAATTCACCATCTGCAGCTAGTATATTTTTAACAGCTTGTAATTCATCATTCCAAATTACTCAGAGTAATTTAATATTTACTGGTGCAAAAGCTACACGTATAGCGTTCATTGGAAGTAATACTAGCTTCAATCTTACTCAGAGTAACATAAATATGACAGCCAGTAACGCTACGTTAATAGGTATAAATGGTTGCAATGTAAGCTTTACCATAACTCCATCTAATATTTCTCTGATTGGAAGTAATGCTACAGGTATTCGCATGATCGGAAGTAATGTCTCCTTCTCCATTAGTCCATCTAACATTTCTTTGATTGGTAGTAATGCCCAATACATATCAATAATTGGAAGTAATAATTTGTTCCAGCTAAACCCACAGACAGTTTCACTCATAGCCAGTAATGCAAACAACATAAATATTGTCGCAAGTAATACTCTATTTACCCTAAACTCTAGCAACATCATACTCAAAAATACATTGGCACAATCAATTGGTATATATGGTTGTAATAATAGCTTCTCTATGACACCTTATAACGTATCGCTTATTGCAAGTAATACCCAATACATATCAATGGTTGGTAATCAAAGTTTATTTTTTATGTCATCAAATTTAATTCAATTAATTAGTTCAAATGCTAATTCTGTTTCAATTTCTGGTAGTAATTCTTCTTTTAATATGACACCTTCTAATATCTCATTAATTAATAGTAATGCTACACAATTTCTTATAAGTTCATCAAATTCTGCATTTTCTATAACACCTAACACAGTTTCATTAATAAATAAAACGGCATCAAATATTTTATTATCTGCATTCAATTCTATTTTTAATTTATCAGATTGTAATATTCAATTATCTGGAAGTAATGTTACAAACTTTTCTATAATTGGATCAAATTTATCATTAACTATAACACCAAGCAAATTTTTATATTCATCTTGTAATTCTTCTTATATTGGATTTTTAGCTTCAAATATGTCTTATGAATTTACTCCAAGTAATATTCGATTAATAAGTTCAAATGTAATAAGTTATCAATATTCTGCATCTAATATTTACTTTTCATTAACTGATAGTAATGTTGTATTATCTGCATCGAATTCTGAAAATTATAGTCTTTTATCATCGAATGCAAGTATAATTATGAATTTAAGTAATACTAATATATTTAACTCAAATATTGTATCACTTCAAAACTCAAACACTATATTATGGCTTGATAATAATATTAATTTATCAAATGCATTAATTGGAATGACAATGACACCTTCAAATACAAGATTCAACGGTCCTGTTAATATAAATAATAATACATCAACACCCAGTATAATAAGTGGTCCAGTTAATTTTACAAATAATGTTTCTTTTGCAGGAACTGGAGTAATGACAGTATCAACACCAACATCATTTGCTAGTAATTTAACAGTTCAATCATTAAATGTAAATAAAAATTCTTTTTTTTCTAATTCGATAACTGTTTTAGGAGAAGCAACTCTATGTAATACAATAATTTATGGTATTTTTTCTACATATTCAAATATGAATGTTTATGGATCAGAAATGATTAAAAATAATTTAGTAGTTTTTGGACAAACAACATTATGGTCAAATACATCTGTTATTGGTAGTTTAATAGCTAGTAGCAATTTAATTGTATATGATACAAGTTTATTTTTAGATGATTCATTTTTTAATGGTTTTGTAGATTTTTCAAATAATGTTTATATTCATAGTAATTTATATGTTGATGGTTTAGCATATTTTTCAAATGATATTTCTTTATTAGGGAATGTAAATGCATTTAGTAATGTCAATATTTATAATACATTAACTTCATATTGTAATGTTATTATTAATGGATCTACATTACTTCAAAGTAATTTAATTGTTAATAATAAATCTACATTTTGTAATAATATAATTGTATTGGGTCAAAGTATTTTTTCAAATAATTTATTATTATATGGAAATGCAAGTTTATCTAATAATGTTAATATAAATGGTATATTAACATTAAATAGTAATCTTAATGTTTTAGGATCACAGACAATTCAAAGTAATTTAACAATAAATAATAATTTTTTAGTATATGGACAAACTACTATATCTAATAATTTAATCGTTGATAGTATTACAGATTTATGTAATAACGTAAATATATCTAGCAATCTATCTATTTATGGAGTTATTAATAGTTATAGTAATATAAATATTTACGGCTCTGAGACAATTAATAGTAACTTAACTGTATTCGGATCAAGTACATTTTCAAATGATATAATTATAACTGGAAATACTAGTTTATGTAATAACTTTAATGTATCTGGTAATACTAGTTTATGTAATATTTCTATTTATGGAAATATGATTATTAATAATCAATCATTAACAGATTTATTAACTCAATTACAAACTGGATCAAGTAATGTTGTAACATTTGCAAGTAATGTAAATATATATGGTCCTTTAACAGTGTATAGTAATACTGTATTTTCAAATACATTTTCTGTAAATAGTAATACAAATTTATATGGTCCTGTTACAATTTCAAATAATTTAGATGTATTTGGTAAAACAACATTATGGAGTAATGTTGTTAATAAAAATAATACTGATACTTATGGTGATGCAACATTTTATAGTAACGTTAATATATTAGGTACATTAACTGCATGCAATATAACATATCTAAATAATATTATCGTTACAACAATCACCATGTCGAGTAATGTTCAAAGTTTTAGTAATGGTTTAATTTCATATGGTACAGCAACATTTTCAAGTAATGTTTATATAAATGATATATTAAATGTAACAAGTAATTCAACATTTTGTAATACTTTAACTCGAGGAACAGCGAACTTTGATAGTAATGTTTTTATAAATAATAATTTAACAGTTAATAATAATACAACTTTATGTAATACTCTAAATACATATGGTGTCGCAACATTTTATAGTAATGTTAATATTAGTAATACATTATTTATTAAAACATTAAGTAACACTGAAAACGCATCAATTAGTAATGCAATTATTTCAAATCTAATCGTTACAAGTAATACAACATTATGTAATAATATTAGTTTTTTAGGAAATGTATCATTTCCTAATAACTTGAATTTAAGTAATTTACAAATTATTACTTTAACTAATACAGGTAATGCAAGTTTTTCTAGTAATGTAACAATTAATAATACATTATCAGCTTTTAATATTAATGTTGATAATTTAATAATTCGAAGTAATACAACGTTATGTAATAATATATTAATAGTTGGTAATATTACAACAAATAGTAATTTAATTGTAAATGGTTTATCAACATTCTGTAATTTAACAACTTTTGCTAGTAATGTTATTATTAATAGTAATATAACTATTTGTAATAATTTAAGTAATTTAGGTTATGCCAGTTTTTTAAGTGATGTTTTCATAAATAGTCTTTCTGTTTCTAATTTAATTTCTATAAGTAGTACTTTATGTAATGCAACTTTAACAGGTAATACGAATGTATTAAGTAATATAAATTTTTATGGTAATGCATATTTTTCAAGTAATTTATTAATAAATACTTTATGTAATTTTGGTACAGCTGTATTTTCAAGTAATGTTATTATGAAAACTTTAATAGTTTCAAGTAATACAACATTATGCAATAATATTTTAATAACAGGTTTTACATCATTTAGTAATAATATTCAAGTTTATGGAATCACAAATTTTTTTAATAATATAATTTCAAACTGTAATGCAACTTTTTGTAATCCTGTAATATTTAATAGTAATGTTAATATTGCAAAAACTCTATTTGCAAATAATGCAATATTTAATAATTTAACATTATCAAATTCTTTCACTAATCTAGCACCATCATATTTTTATAGCAATGTTTATTTTAATAGTAATGTCACATTTTGTAATTTAATTAATGTATTAAATAATGCATTTTTTTCGAGTAATTTATCTATATTAGGTACACTTTCAGTTAATAGTAATGCTTTATTTAGTAACAGTATTTATGTATATAATGATTCATATTTTTATAGTAATGTAAATATTAATAATTTATTTGTTAATAATACTGCGACATTTTGTAATGATTTAATATCTCTTGGAATATCTAGTTTTTGTAATAATGTCAATATATCTCAGAATTTACATGTTAATTCTAATACTAATATTTATGGTAATTTATCAATTTTTAAGAATATTAATATTTCGAGTAATGCAAATATTTATGGTACTCTAACAACTTATAGTAATAATATATTCAATCAAGGATTAACAGTATATGGATTCACTAATTTATGGAGTAATACTTTTATTAATAATCAATTATCTGTAAATGGTCAAACTACTTTATGTAATCTATTAAATGTATATGGAGAAAGTAAATTCTGGAATATTATAGTTGCTAATAATAATACAATATTAAATGGTTTAACAACTTTATGTAATAATCTTTTAGTATATGGATCTACACAATTATTAAATAATGTCACAATATCAGGATTATTTCAAATTAATAATAATATCAATATTAATGGATTAATAAATGCATACAATAATGGAAATTTTTGGAGTAATGTATATATATATAAATCATTAACTGTTAATAGTAATGTAACTCTATGTAATGGTTTAAATGTATTTAATAATAGTTTTTTATGGGGTAATGCATTTATTAATAATCAATTAGTTGTAAACAATAATTTAACATTATGTAATAATTTATTAACATATGGTGTTGCTAGTTTTTGTAATGATTTATCAATATTAGGTAATATTTTAGTAAATAGTAATGTTACAATTTCTAATAATTTAACAGTTATTGGAGATTCTCTATTTAATGGAATTAATACATATAATAATAAAAATTATTTTAATTCCAATGTAGATTTTAATTATGATATTAGTGCATATGGTTATGCAACATTCTGGAATGATTTAAATATAAATGGTAATTTCTCTGTCAATAATTCTAAAGCTACTTTCTGTAATCAAATTGATATATTTGGATTTTTAAATATTTATAGTAATGTATTAATTAATGATATACTCGCTGTATGTAGTAATGTTACTTTGTGTAATAATACTGAAATATATGGATACTTACAATTATGGAGTAATTTAATTGTTAATAATCAATTAATAGTTAATAGTAATGCAAATTTTAATAATAATTTAAATATTAACGGTATTGCAACATTTTCAAGTAATGTTAATATAAATGCTCCAGTTTCATTAACAGATAATGTATCATTATGTAATATTAACATTTATGGATTTGCTAATTTATGGAGTAATGCTTATATTAATAATAATTTAATTGTAAAAAGTAATACTTCATTATGTAATAACTTAATTGTATATGGAAATACAACATTATCCAATGATTCAACAATTGTAGGTAATTTATTAATAACTAGTAATAGTACTATTTGTAATAATCTGGATCTGTATGGTAGTTTTAATACTTATAGTAATGTTTATATTAATAATATACTTACTGTTAATAGTAATGTAACCCTTTGTAATACTTTAGATACTTATAATGTTGCAACATTTCATAGTAATGTTAATATAAATGCACCATTGTTTGTAAAAAATAAAGCCATTTTTTCAAATAATATAGATGTATATGGACAAGGTAATTTTCAAAATAATTTATTTGTTAATGGAATTTTAACTACAAATACTTTAATATCATATTGTAACATCATTTACAATACTAGTGTTCAAATGATTAATAATAATACAACTTTTAGTAATCAGGTATTATTTTTAGCACCAGTAGTTTTTAGTAATATTGTTAATATTACAAGCAATTTAAGTATTAGTGGTGATGGAACATTTTGTAATAATTTAAATGTTTTTGGATCAATTAATTGTAAAAGTAATATTAATACTATAAATTTATTATCTCATAGTAATTCAACGTTTTGTAATGGTATAATAGTATATGGTACATCAACTCTCAATAATACAAATATTAATGGTAATGTTATGATTAATAGCAATTTGACATTATGTAATATATTAACATCATATAATAATGCAAATTTTTATAGTAATGTAATATTTTACAAATCAATTATTGTTAATAGTAATATAACTGTTTGTAATAATTTAAATATTTTAGGAAACACATATTTTTATGGAAGTAATATATTTAATAGTAGTATTAATTTTAACAGTAATGTAAATTTCTATAATGGTTTTAATGTATATGATAAAAGTACTTTTAATAGTAATTTAATAATTTTAGGTAATTTAGTATCATCTAGTAATGTTACAATTTGTAATGCTTTAAATGTTTTTGATAATGCTAATTTTTCAAGTAATGTTAATATTATATCTAAACTATTTGTTCAAAGTAATGCAACTTTTAGTAATAATATAGATATTTATGGTACTAATAATAATTGGAGTAATGTTTATATTTATGAATCATTATATGTTAGAAGTAATGTAACATTTTCAAATTCATTAATAGTCTCAGGAAATTCTATTTTTAATAATATAAATACTGTATCTTTACATATTACTTCAAATATTACTTTAAGTAATATATCATCATATGGTAATTTAAGTATTAGTAATAATGCTTATATAGGTCAAACATTAAATGTAGGCCAAAATTTAATACTATCTAATTTATTAATAACATATGGTAATGCTCAATTTAATAGTAATTTATCGATAATTGGTAATGCATCAATAAATGGTATTACAACTTTCTGTAATAATATAATAGCACATAATACTACACAATTTCAAAGTAATGTTAATATAATATATTTAATTGGATATAGTAATGCAACTTTTTGTAATAATGTTGATATATATGGTATTACACAACATTATAATGATGTAGTTTTTTATGGTAATGCTATATTTAATAATCGAGTATCATTATATAATGCATTAAATATATATGGAAATACTGGATTATATAGTAATGTATTTATTTATGGTAATTTAGCAGTTAATAGCAATACAACTTTATGCAATTTACTAGATGTTTTTGGTAATGCTTATTTCTGGAGTAATGTTAATCTCCAAAATAATTTAGTTGTAAATAGTAATGTAACTCTATGTAATAATTTAAGTGTTAATAATGATGCTAATATTAATGGTAATTTATATAATAATGGAAATATAATTGCAAATAGTAATGTAAGTATATGTAATAATTTAAATGTAATTGGACATTCTACTTTTCTAGATAATGTATTATTAAATAATAATCTATTAATTAATAGCAATATTACTATTTGTAATGAATTAAATACATATGGTCTAACATATTTTAGAAATAATGTGATAATACAAAGTAATTTAATTATTAATAGTAACATTACTATTTGTAATAATTTAAATGTTTTTGGTACTGTATCATTAAGTGATTTAATAATAGGAACAAATTTATTAGTTAATAGTAATTTAACAATCTCTAACAATTTAAATGTAATTGGCAATTCAATCATTAATAATAATTTAACAACTTTAGGTAATTTTATAGTAAGTAGTAATTCAACATTTTGTAATAATATATTATCATATGGTTTGGCTACATTTAGCAATTTAATTATAAATGGAAACTTCATTGCAAATAATAATACAACATTTTGTAATGATTTAATAACTCAAGGAACATTATATACTAGTAATATAATTTCTCAAGGTAATATTATTGCTAATAGTAATGTAACATTTTGTAATTCGATCTTAATATTGGGAGATACTTCATTATGTAATTTAACAACTCAAGGAATGTTCACAGCAAATTGTAATGTTATATTAAATAGTGATCTTAATGTATCTGGTTTAACTATATTATCTAATACTGAAATATTAAATAATATTATTATTGATAATGATGCAACTTTCTGTAATAATATACTATCTTTAGGTACATCAACTTTTTGTAATGTAATAGCTAATGGTATAATACAAGCAAATAGTAATGTATTTTTATTAAATAATACAAGTTTATGTAATGTTAAAATATATGGAAGTTTTACTACATATAATAATTTAAATGGATTTGGAGTAAGTACTTTTTGTAATTTAAATATTAATGGTATTTTAACTACTAATAGTAATATTAATGCATTTGGATTATCAACATTATGTAACTTAATATTACAAGGATCATTAATAACAAATAGTAATGTAACTTTATGTAATGGAGTAAGAACATTTGGTATATCTTATTTTAGTAATGATATACACGTATATGGAACATCATATTTAAATAATTTAATCACAAAGGGAAATTTAATAACAAATTCAAATGCGACTTTTTGTAATACATTTAATGTAATAGGTCCTGCAATATTTACAAGTAATGTAATATTTGATAGTACAATAACAACATATGGAACTGTAAATCTATCAAATAATGTAAATATTTATGGTAATTTTACATCTATTTCTAATGTTACTTTATGTAATACATTATATACTTATGGACTAGTAAATATTAATAGTAATTTATTTGTTCAAGGATCTTCTATATTTAATAGTAATGTAACAATAGATAAGTTAAATGTTAATAATAATGCAGATTTTAATAGTATTGTTACTATTCAAAGTAATGTAACTTTATGTAATACATTGAATGTAAATGGAACATCAATATTTAATAGTAATGTTATTATTAATAATTGTTTAGTTTCAACAAGTAATTCTAGATTTTGCAATAATGTTAATATTGATGGTAGTTTAACAATTAATAGTAATCTGAATATATTAGGTAATACTTTATTATCTAATAATGTTGATATAACAGGACCTGTAAATATATGGAGTAATGCATTCTTTTATGGTACTCTAACTGCTTGTAATCTAATTACTTACTCAAATAATATAATTATTACAACTATTACTATGACTAGTAATATACAAGGTTTTAGCAATGGATTAATATCATATGGTAATTCTATTTTTGACAGTAATGTTAATATAAATCAAAATTTATATGTAAATAGATTATCTACATTCTGTAATGGTATTGTTGTATTTAATCCTGCCATATTTAATGGTCCAATAATATCGAGTAATAATCTAATTGTTTATAGTAATACTACATTATGCAATAACCTAACTGTATATGGATTAGCCACTTTTTCAAATGATGTTATAATTAACGGAAAATTAACAGTCAATGATAATGCTGTTTTTTATAAACCAATTAATATATATGATAATACAACGTTCTGGAGTAATGTTAATATTTATAAATCATTATTAATTAATAGTAATCTTACTTTATGTAATAATCTTACAGTTAATGGTAATACAATATTAAATAATATTATTAATAATAGTAATGCAACATTCTGTAATTCTGTAAATATATTAGGTAATTTAATCGCAAGTAATAATGCAAGTATATTTAATTTATCGGTATCTAGCAATTTATCAGTTTCAAATAATTTATATGTAAGTTGCAATTTAAATATTAATAATATATCGACATTTTATGGGACTACTTACTTTAATAGTAATTCTATATTTAATAATAATTTATTAGCAAGTAATATTAGTGTTTCGAATTATTTATATGCCAATAATTTTGTATTAAATAATAATGCAACATTTTGTAATGATATATTTGTTCATGGAACTACAATAACAAATAATTTAATTATTTATAGTAATGTTACATTTTGCAATTTAAATGCATTAAATAATACAATATTTAGTAGTAATATTACTGTTAATAATAATGCAACTTTGTGTAATAATTTAGAAGTGTATGGAACTACAGTATTTTATAGTAATTTATTTTTAAATGATATATCAACTTTCTGTAATAATATTTACATTTTAGGAAATACACAAACTTATGAATTATTTGTTCAATCAAATGCAACTTTTTGTAATTTAATAAATGCATTAAATAATGCAAGTTTTTCAAGTAATGTTAATATATTGGGTAATTTAATTGTTAAAAGTAATGTGACATTTTGTAATAATATTACTGGATTGAATAATGCTTTTTTTAATAGTAATGTAAATATTTTAGGATCTGTTATTATTAATAGTAATGTTAATTTAAGTAATGATTTAAATGTTATCGGGTTAACAACATTTAACAGTAATATAAATATAAATGGTTTACTATCTGTTAATAGTAATGCTATATTTAATAATAATTTAAATATATTTGGTATATCAACTTTCAATAATACTGTAAATTTTATAAAAACATTAGTTGCATTTAGTAATTCAACATTTTGTAATAATATAAATGTATATTCACAAGGAAATTTTTGGAGTAATGTATTTATTAATGGAACATTAACTATTAATAGTAATGTATTAATTGATGGTAGTGCAAACTTTACAAGTAATATATTTATTAATAATCAATTAGTAGTAGATAGTAATTCAACATTTTGTAATAATATTGATGTATATGGATATGCTAGATTTTATAGTAATGTATTTATGAATAAACAATTAACAGTTAATAGTAATGTAACTATTTGTAATAATTTAATAACTTATGGTAAAGCAACTTTTAGTAATTCATTATACGCATTAAATCAATTTATATCATATAGTAATGTTACAATTTGTAATAATTTAAATACATATGGTAGTTCTATATTTAATTCTAATTTATCTGCTATTTGGTTAGCAATATATAGTAATACAACATTATGTAATAATTTAGATGTACACGGTAATGCAACATTATACCAAAATACAATTTTAAAACAAAATTTAATTGCTAGTAGTAATATAACAATATCAAATAATTTATTAGTATATGGAAATACAGTATTATCCAATAATGTTAATTTATATAATACATTATCAGTTTTTAGTAATACAACTTTATGTAATTTAGCTATATATGGATCAACATATGTTTGGAATAATTTATATGTTAATAATGATTTGATCGTTAATAGTAATACAACTTTATGTAATAATTTAGATATATATGGAAATGCTAAATTTTGGAGTAATGTTAATTTTTATCAAGATTTAATTGGATATAGTAATGCAACATTTTGTAATGATATTAATGTAAATAATATTGCAACATTTAATAACAATATTATTGCTAAAAAAAATATTATTGTATCTAGTAATTTAACAATTTCAAATTCATTATTAACTCAGGGAAATGCTACATTTAATAGTAATGTTAATATACAACAAAATTTAAATGTAATAGGAAGTACAACTTTATCAAATAATGTTAATTTATATGGTGGTGTAAATATTTGGAGTAACGCAATGATTTATGGTACATTAACTGCATGTAACTTTATAAGTTATTCAAATAATGTTGTTGTTACTACAATTTTAATGTCTAGTAATATTCAAGGTTTTAGTAATGGATTAATATCATATGGTCCTTCTACATTTGCAAGCAATGTTACGATTAATCAAAATCTTGCTGTATATGGGTTATCAACATTTAGTAATGGTATATTAGTATTTAATCCTGCGACATTTGTAAATGATGTTACGATATGTAATAATTTATTAGTTACTAGTAATGCATCTTTTTGTAATGGAATAAATGTTACAGGTAATTCTTATTTTAATAATAATTTAATTACATATGGAGAATTATATGTTAATAATAACGTATATTTATCAAATGGATTAACAACTTTAGGTACTGCAACATTTAAAAGTAACGCTATTTTTCAATCATCCATAACTGTTAAAAGTAATATATCTCTATGTAATAATTTAAATGTATATGGATCTGCAACATTTTGGTCTAATTTGGCTATTAATAATCAAATGTTATTTCAAAGTAATGTTACATTATGTAATAATTTAGATGTTTATGGAACTACTAGATTATATGGTCCTATTATATCTGATAATAATCTTATTATATCTAGTAATGTTACATTATGTAATTCAATAAATATTTTAGGTAATATAAATATTTTGAGTAATAGTGTATTTCAAGGATTAACAACATTGTGTAATGATTTAAAAGTCACTGGTTTCACAAAATTTGCAAGTAATGTTAATATTGATAATATTTTAACTGTTTATAGTAATGTAACTTTATGTAATTCATTTATATCTTATGGTATTGCAAGTATTTCAAATGATATGTATATTCAAGGTAATTTATATGCAAATAGTAATTTAAATGTTTTAGATTCCTTTAGTAATTTTGGTAATGCATTTATTAATAATGATCTATTAGTCGGTTCCACATTAGTTGTAAACAGTAATGCTATATTCTCAAATAATTTAATAATATATGGAAATGCAACATTTAATAGTAATATTAATCTGAATAATTTAATTGTTAATTCAAATATTACTTTATGTAATGATTTAAATATTTATGGAATTGCTACATTTTATAGTAATTTAAATACTATTGGTAATTCAACATTTAATAGTAATAGTACATTTTGTAATGATTTAACTGTTATTGGAGATATTCTAACGAGTAACAATTTATTTGTTAATAATAATACAACTTTATGTAATTTAAGTGTTTTAGGTAATACTAGTTTATCTAATATTTATATTCAAGGTAATTTAATAGCAAATAATAATGTTAATATATCAAGTAATTTAATTATATTAGGTATTACAACATTATCTAATACTAATATTAAAGGTAGTTTATATTCAATAAGTAATGCAACATTTTGTAATAATGTTATCGTATTAGGAAATACAACTTTATCAAATATTACTTCAACTGGATTATTAATAGCAAATAATAATGCAACATTCTGTAATAATGTAAATATTTTTGGTAATTCTACATTATGTAATCTTAATATATTAGGTAGTTTAATAAGTTATAGTAATGCAACGTATTGTAATTCAGTTTTATTTAATAGTAATATTAATATTAATGGAATTGCAAATTTCTCGAATACAACTAATATTTATGGTAATTTAAATACGACTAGTAATGTATCAATATATGGACGAACTATATTTTCAAATGTCGTTAATATGTACAGTAATTTAAATATAAATGGAACAGTAACTTTGAATTCCAATTTAAATGTGAATGGAACATTATCAGTTAATAATATAGTTCAAAATATTTCTAATATTATTATTTATGATACAACAGTAGTTCAAAGTAACATTGTAGTTAATAATGCAATAATAAATAGTAATTTAACTATTTATGGTAATACAATATTTAGTAATAGTATAGACATATATGGAATTACTACAATTAGCAATAATTTATATACTTCTAGTAATCTAATTACTCTAGGAGAAACCACATTATCAAATGTAGTCAATGTATACAGTAATTTAACAACCTATGGAGTAACTAGTTTATGTAATAATCTTTACGTATCTAGTAATCTAATTACT
>Ga0209358_10001132_pt1 | contig 21737 bp, 11 predicted proteins | sample LauGreFa1BDMLBSN_2_FD_187574 | JGI IMG/M metagenome (GOLD analysis project Ga0209358, IMG submission 187574) | Freshwater lake microbial communities from Lake Michigan, USA - Fa13.BD.MLB.SN (SPAdes) (version 2) | ecosystem: Environmental > Aquatic > Freshwater > Lake | place: Lake Michigan, USA...
CGGTGTTAACCGTAATAACAGCAGTAGCTGTACTAGTATTTAAGTCGGAAATATTTTCCCCAGCACCCAAGGTAATTAATACATCGGTGCCAGAAACTGAAACAGTTGCAGGCGTGATTCTTTCTTCGAGGCCTAGGAGTTCGAGCCTTCTACTCTGCATCCGGGGTTTGATTTTAGGATTGGACTTCTTGGAACCAAAGAGACTGCGAAGAAAACTACCCATTGATGAACCCTTTTAAATGAATGAATCCTTGGAAATACAACCCGGAAACATCCATGTCATCAGGGGTAATAATTAAACATCGGCAAAGGAGCGAAAGCAAACTTCCTAAATTAACAACATCGATAATAATTATAAGACTCTAAGGCCAAAAAACCAAGAATAATCCGCCCTTTCATCCTAAAGCCCCTATTCTTTGTAGGCCGCATAATTAGGTTTAAGCGTTTCCAATAGACAAAGTGTAGTCCAATAAAAAACCAGCCTAGAGGGTTGAACTAGGCTGGCTTAAGATTTTTAACCACCTTTGAAATTGTCTTCCTAATAGATGGTTGATGTTAAAAAAAGAAGCCCATGGAACATTGTAATTCCATGGGTCCTTTTAATTTCATTTGTCAGTTTGCGACAAACAAACCACCGGTGAATTCTGGATCCAATACAAACAGTGAATCTGTCTGGGTTAGAGTCAGGTTGATAGGATCAACACTGAATGCTGAAATAACAGGGCCACCGCCTGGGCCTGCTGCTGCCACTGCCACATAACCGGAATTGTTATCAGCAAATCCCGCACGAATCGCCCCGGTAAAGCCAGGGAAGGGATTCGCTTGGATACCCTCATAATCCTGATTCAAGATAACACCAAACTGCGTGTTGGTGGTACCGATCACAAGATCATCAAACGGGTTGGCATCGAAAACCGCAGTCGCAATACTTAGACCACCAATGCTGGTAAAATCGTTGAATGCAAAGAAGTTCTCGATAAGCGTAGGGTTATTACCAGTGCCAGCAACATTGAATGACTTAATATTGTACCCACCATTGCTTGCAGGGCCGGTGATGACTTCAAGCGTATTATCACCAGTACGATCGCCAGCAGCGACAACAACGCCACCCGTGAAGGCGGTAGAGTAAGCGAAAAAGTCACTTATGGGCGAAGAGGTGATAACACCATTAAGGCTACCGGCATAAACCTGAACCCTGGGGCCACCACTTTCGCCTGCGCCCACGAGCAAATCGCCGATGCCATCGCCAGTCACATCGCCACCTGCAACATAAATGCCACCGTCAAAGCTGGGTTCATTGAATGCAAAGAAGGATGCAATAGGGGTAGGGTTGAAGGTAAGGGTCAGGATATTGAACTGGAAGACCCTTACATTGGGCCCACCACCAGCGCCAGCACCCGTAATAATTTCAAGGGTATCGTCATTTCCATCAAGGTCATTAACTGCAACGCGTACCCCACCTGTAAACCCTTGATCGTAAGCAAAGAAACTGAAATAAGTGGGAACCGTGGTCAACCCAGGAAGGATGTCGAGGGTTACGGTAACCATGGGGCCACCACCTGCATCCGCACCCACTGCGGTAAAGAAATTAAACAGAGGTTGGCCTGCAACCATTGGTTGGGGAATCGCAGAAGGGTTCGCAACAGAAACATTGGTAACCGTTAAGGTCACATCATTTGCACCAGTGCCACCCACATAGCTGATTGCAAAAGTTACCGTGTTACCCAAGGCATCAAAAGCGGAAATGCTTGAGCCTTCAGGCTGGGCGAAAAACTGTCCGCTAAGGCCACCCGAAACAGCAGTGTTGTTGATGATGGTAAAGCTATTACCAACAGCAAGGCCAGAAGCCACATTTTCAAGGAGCAGATTTGCACCACCAAGGTTGAAGCCTGAATTACCTGTAAGGTTGGAAGCGGTAGTGGTAGTCAACACATCTGCAATGTAGGTGGTAGCAGCATTAAAAGTTACAACTCCGGTATTCAAGGTGCCTTCTGGATCAACCGTGGTAATAGTTTGAGCAATTAAGTTACCTATCGTTCCACCAGACCCGAAGATGGTGCCCAAATTTCCAAAGATATTACTTGCAGAGCCAATCTTGCCCGTAACATTTACGAAGGAATCGAACAAATTGATATCACCTAAAAATACAGAACTGGAATCACCCGACAAGACCAATTCGCCATCAGTTAGGTACAGTTGAGTAGTACTTGCCAAAGTTACAACACCAGCAAAGGTGGAAACCTGCCTTATACCGGGAGGGCCATCAAAGCCAAGGTCAGTTCCATCAGCAATGGTGGTAACAGGTAAAGCCCCGATATTAAAGCTCCCTGCTGTAATAATAGAGCCACTAAGGGAAACATTGGTTGTAGCAGCACCCGTGATAGTGGCACCAGAGATCAAGGCTGTATTACCAGCAAAGCTTACATCACCGGTGTTAAGGAACACAGGTGCGCCATAAATAACCGTGGTGCCAGCGAAGGTTACATCGTAAGCATTGGCAGTAGTGGTAAGGCTGGAAGAAATGCTGGTGTTGGTGTTGAATGCAATAGTACCTGTAGAATTAGAAAGCACCACATTGGCAGCACTAAGATTTCCAGAAGTTACACCACCCGAGTTGGTCACAGTAAGGGTGTTCAAAGGAGTGGTCTGACCAACATTATTGAGAGTGATCTGATTAACAGCTTCCAAAGTCAGGTTCTGTGCACCGTTAACTTTACCCAAGAAGATACCAGCGCCACTGCCAGTCCCAATGGATTTCAAAGAAACATCACCCGTCAGATTGACTGAAACATCATTAATAAAAATACCTAAAGTTGCAGCAACACCAGTGGTACCTGAGGTGATATTAGCACCAAGGTTCAAGATGCCAGAACCAAAATCACCAACAGAATCGCCAGCGGTGATAGTTGCACCACTTGCAATAGTGATTGCATCAGTTGCTGCATTGGTGCTGAAAATTACATCGCCGGTTGGGCCAGCAGTAAGAGCTTTGTTGACCGTTGCAGTACCACCGGAAATCCCAATAAGGATATCGCCAGCGGTTGTGCCAGTGGTAGTCACCGTGCCATTGATGGTCAGGTTGCCGGCACCAGAAGCTGTACCGCCTACATCTGCACCGAGTAGAATATCGCCACCGCCAGAGGTGGAAACATTGCCACCAATGGTAACATTACCAGAGGTTGCAGTGTCAATTTCGATGTTAGCATTAGCACCGGAAGTAGATATTGAACCAGAGGTTACAATATTTCCAGTTGTGCTTTGAATAATGATATCGCCAGAGCCAGCATCCGTGCTGATTGCGCCACTGAGGGTGATTGCGCCACTGCCAGAAGTGTTAATAAACACATCAAATTTGCCAGTGATAACACCAGTAACGGTGATATTACCATTTGCTGATAAAAGATTAATATCTGCACCAGCATTTGTAACTTCAATGGTTTTTGCAAAAGAAATAGTGCCATTTCCAAGGGTTTTAACAGAAAGTCCATTAGCACCAGTAGATTTTACAGCATCAGCAAAAGTTACTGAAGATGTAGATGGTACAACATTACCAATAAGAATATCTTCAGCAGTAAGGGTGCTGCTTACAAGAATAATACCAGAAGTATTAAGAGACAAGTTCCCCATAGCTATTGCGCTTGAACCAACATTACCAATGATGGAAACTAAACCAGAGCCTGCGGTAAGGGTAAGACCATTACCAGCAACAGAAGCATCAACATTACCAGTGATGGTAATGTTACCTACCCCAGAAGTGGTAATTGCAGCTAAAGTTGCATTGTTGGCAATCAGATTCCCGATAACAAGCGCATTAGCGCCAGTATTAACGGTAACAAGATTTGCAATCTTGGTAGCCTTGGTCGCAAGGGTGGCTTCCGAGGTGAAACCGCCAATCTGAGTGACTACAGTATCTCCGAAGATAACATCGCCTGTAGAAGATTTGGCATCAATGGAACCTACGAAAATCTGACCAGACATGCTGACATCGCCAGTGCCGGTAAGGGTAAATGGGCTAAACGTAGTTACATCGCCAGCGGAAGTAATGGTGTTACCCGTGATATTCACCGCTCCGGAGGTGACGAGGATATCGCCTGCTGCAGCGATAGTAACCGTGGTAGAATTTAATTCAACATTTCCACCATCCTTAGGTTCGATTGGACCATTGACATTCAAAGTTCCTGTGCCGCTATTAAAAGAAAGATTGATAGCCACGGTTTGATTGGTGTTAGCTGTAGTACCTGCTGACAAGTCTATACCGGTAGCACCAACAGTAACCGCATTGGTTGTATTACTACCAAGAACTTGAATCCCAGTAAAAGTGGTGAATGCTGCAGTATCAATCACAACGGTATTATTGGTAACAGTAACACCCGTAGGGGTTCCAACTAATGTATTGTTGGCACTGCCAACGGTGTTAACCGTAATAACAGCAGTAGCTGTACTAGTATTTAAGTCGGAAATATTTTCCCCAGCACCCAAGGTAATTAATACATCGGTGCCAGAAACTGAAACAGTTGCAGGCGTGATTCTATCTTCGAGGCCTAGGAGTTCGAGCCTTCTACTCTGCATCCGGGGTTTGATTTTAGGATTGGATTTTTTGGAACCAAAAAGACTGCGTAAGAAATTACTCATTTATAAATACCTTTCAAGAGAGAATAAAGCTAAAGATAGAAGGCAAACAAACACCCTAAACTACCTAAAGTAAAAATAATGTTATAAAAATTTGGGTTAACAGTCAAAAAAATTCGCTCCTTTCACCCCAAAAACCCCAATCTTCACAAACGACAAAATCTGATTAAGCTCCTAAATTTAACAAAAGTGAATGATTATGCTTTAGGAAAAGAGCACAGTCAGCTATGTATTCATTGGAAAATAAGCATTTTCAAAAGGGTATAGCGATCTATCCCACAGCGTTCTATTGCTAAAACGAGTTATTATACCGCCAAAAGAACTTATTACCTTGAACAAACCTGCCCTTCATATCAAAATGAGTAATTCTACTTGAAAGGAAATTGCCATGCTTTTGCTTTTACTTTCCACGCTCTTAGCGCTGACACCCGCTTTTAACGAAGTTCAATCCAAACCAAACATTATATTTATCATTGCAGATGATCTAGGTTATGGCGACCTAGGATGCTACGGCCAAAAAATTATCCGCACTCCCAACCTCGATCGCTTAGCTGCAGAGGGCATGCGCCTTACCCGCCATTATTCGGGCAATGCAGTCTGCGCCCCATCCCGCTGCGTATTAATGACAGGCAAACATCCAGGCCATGCCTTCATCCGCGATAACAAACAGTTCAAACCCATGGAGGAAGGGCAGTACCCAATCCCCCTTGAAACAACCACGCTCGCAAAATTATTTCTACAGCAAGGTTACGCCACAGGCGGGTTTGGCAAATGGGGCCTAGGCGGGCCAGGCACCACAGGCGAACCCCTTAAACAAGGATTCACCCGATGGTTTGGCTACAACTGCCAAGCAGTTGCCCATAACTTCTACCCCACCTACCTCTGGGATAACGATCGCAAAGTATCCATCAACAACCCCGCATTCAGTGCCCAAGGGAAACTCAAATCCGATGAAGACCCCAACGATCCAAAATCCTACGCCCGATTCAAAGGCAACGATTACTCCGCAGATCTCATCAACGATCAAGCACTTGCCTTCATCAAACAAAATAAAGACAAACCCTTTTTCTGCTATGTGCCTACCACCGTCCCACATGTGGCGTTGCAAGTTCCTGATGAGGCACTAAAAGAATACGAAGGGAAATTTGAAGACCCACCCTACGTGGGCGGCAAAGGCTACACTCCACATTTCAAACCCAAAGCGGCCTACGCAGCAATGATCACCCGCATGGATCGCGACATTGGCAAAATGATGACCTTGGTTAAGGAGTTAGGCCTCGAGGAAAAAACCATTTTTGTGTTCACCTCAGATAATGGCCCACTAAGTGGCACCCATCAAGGGCTTGCAGGCACCGATGCCCGATTCTTTAATTCTTCTGCAGGACTTCGCGATGGAAAAGGCACACTTTATGAAGGTGGGTTTCGAGTACCTGGCATAGTGAGATGGAAAGGAAAAATCGCCCCCGCCCAAACTAGCGACCGAGTCACAGGCTTCGAAGATTGGATGCCCACCCTGATGGAACTTTCAAATTCTTCCAACCTTATTCCCAAGGATGCAGATGGTATTAGCTTCGCGCCCACTCTTTTGGGAGTTAAACAACCGGATCGGCCCTTCCTTTATCGGGAATTCCCCGGGTATGGCGGGCAGATTGCTGTTATCATGAACCAATGGAAGGGAATCAAGCAAAAGATGAACCAAGGGAAAAACCAACTCGAACTTTATGATCTTTCTACAGATCCCATGGAAACTACCGATGTTGCAGCAAAAAACCCTGAAATTGTTGCTAAAATCCAAGAAATCATGAAAGGCCAGCATATACCCAGCAAGGAATTTCCTCTTCCTTCAGTCGATTTTGACCCCAAAAAGAATCCCATGAATAAAAAGAAATCATAAGACTTTTCAAGGAGCACTAACATGAACAAGATATTCAAGCCTCTTTTGACCCTAGCACTGATCGCATACAACTTCCTTCCAGGTGAAGTTTGCTTCGCCCAACCCAAGGAAATTACTCCTCAAGAAATTGTCTCTTATGATGGCCATACCGATGCAGTCAAATGTGTTGCATTCAGCCCCGATGGAAAATTAATCGCTTCGGGTGCTGCGGATAACCTGTTGCGGGTTTGGGAACCTCGAACAGGCAAAAATGTATTCGTAGGCGTAAGCCATAAGGCCCCAATCTGGGGAGTTGCATTCAGCCCCGATGGAAAAATAATAGCCACCGCAAGCGATGATAAGACAGTTCAAATCTGGGATGCTAGCAATGGCAAACCCCTGAAGGTATTAAAGGGACACCAACGTTCTGTGGGCGATGTCAACTTTAGCCCCGATGGCAAATTACTAGTCAGCGCTTCCAACGATTACACCATCAAGGTTTGGAACACCACAACCTGGGATGAAGTTCGCGAGATGCCTGAACATCGTAACTGGGTTTCCACTGCGATGTTCAGCCCTAATGGAAAAAACATCCTCACTGCAAGTTATGATTTCTGGATTCGTATCATTGATGTGAAAGATGGAACAGTTTTAAAAACCTGGAAAGCACATACCGATTGGGTAACTTCTGCAGCCTACAGCCCCGATGGAAAGAAAATCGCAAGCTCCGGGGGCGATCGATTAGTGAAGTTATGGGATGCCAGCACGGGCAAGGAACTTTTCACCCTCGAAGGCCATTCTGATATTGTGCGATATGTAGCTTATTCACCCGATGGCAAAAGCATTGCATCTGGTGCGGGTGGTGATAATACGGTCCGCATTTGGAACCCCGAGACAGGCAAAGAAATCGTTTATCTAAAAGGGCATTCGCAAGAAATCATTCAAGTGGTATACAGCCCCGATAGCAAACTTGTTGCGAGTGCTGGTTCTGATAACTTTGTAAAAATCTGGAACATTGAGCCCCTGTTCAAAAAGCCCTAATACTTTCGGAGAGATATCATCGTGGAAGATTTGTTTGGTGCCTTAGATAAAGAAATTGATGCTGCAAAGATTCTGGGCTACCTCAATCTTTCCGATGGCCGGGCCGACCCCCGCTGGCAGAAACAGCTAAGCGATGCTTACGCATTCCTTGCAGAGAATGGCGACAAACAACCTTGGATCAGCCTGCTGGATTGGCTCGAACAAAGGCTGGATGCGTTGAAGGCAAGTGGTTCTGCTGCATTTAAAAATGACAAACAAGCCCGGAAAATACTTGAACTGATCCCCTTGTTTCTCGAAAACTACAGGGCTTATCACTCTGATATCCTTGGCCATCTGCCCGATGCGGATTTGTTCCTGCCCTTCTTTCTTGCAAAGGTTTTTGAAACCCTGCTGAAGTTGGCCCTTGAAAAAGGTTTCCCCAGACAACCCGAATCATTCCTCAAGAATGCCATTCTTCAGTTCAACGATTTCGTTGGCTACAGACCGGTTGCACTTTTAGAAACTCGGCCCTCGGGCGAACCCTACCCCCACGAAAAATTCCGCTGCGTTCCCCTTTACCTCCGCAATGCGGGCACATCCTACAGCCCTTACAGCACTTTGATCCAACAGGCGCTTGATATCCTGGGCGATGTCGATCCCTCTTTACTTTCCGAGGCGAATTTCGATTTCGACAACCTCGATGAACTTTCCATGGATGTTCGTGGCTATGATCATTCCCACCCCGCAAACCTTCGCCCGAATTATTTCTTCGGCGAATGGGACCCTCAATACATCGATGAGCAAGGAAGATTCCGCAGATTCGTAGTGCGTAAGGCGCTGCTTGATGTTCTTAAAGACCGAGTCGATAACGCTGCAGACAAATTCGAAGAAAATTCTTTCGAAGCAGCAGCAGTTCTTGCAGGCACCATCCTGATGGCAGCAAGCGTAAGCGGCAGAGTGGCAGGCACCCATGAAGCTTCCGCATCGTTAGCGAAATTGATTCCAGGAATCGCACGGGTACGCGATACTTTTTATGAATATCTTTTGAAGAAAGCCTCGCCCGAACATCAGAAAACACTTTTAGAAGAGAAGGGCCAATTAAGGCAAGCGTTTGGCGGAGCCAGACAGCACTTGAATAATCTTTTAGGCAGAAAACGAGCATCGCATGTTCAACATCGGTTTCTTGGATTGCTGCTTGCCAACATGGGATATCTAGATGCCTCGAGAGCGCAAGCCCGGAAGATTGAGCCCGCCTCAGGCAGGATGCTCGCAGAAATACTCGGACTCATCAGGCTCGGGCACCTCGAGGTCGAGCGATCACTTTGGGCACAAGCCGCCCAACGACCCAATCAAGCTTTTGCCATCCTGCAACGCGCAATTGAATGTGGCGCAAGCGCAGACCCTTGGAATGTGCTTGGTTTTCAAGGGCTATTCCCCCTTTCCCCAGCGCGAGAAGATAGCACCCGCGACCCAAGAATAGAAGAACTCCTAGCTGTGATGGAACATATTTTCCTGCTTACCACCAGGCTGATGTGCGAAGCTGCTGCCAATGGCGACGAAGCTTTAGTACAAACTCTCGAAAAAGAAATGGAATCAAAAGCGAAGTGGTGGGATCGGTTCGCAACTTATCAAGTGAGTGGGGTAAGGGCGGTGCGCGGTGGCGATGCTCTGGGCTCTGCAAGAATGGTTTCCCGGGCCTTGCTGAAATGGCATCACCGGGGCGAAACCCCCGCAGACCTGGCATTCTGGCGCGAACAACTTTCCGCACTACGAACCCCACGGGCCTTCGCCATGGTGGTCGATCTTCTTTTAAGACAAGGCGACCAGATAGCCGCTCTAGGTTTACTCATGAGCTGGCTTAGCCAAGCCGATAAGGTTCCACTCGAAGAAGGCAATCAATCCTTCCATGCACTGGCATTTCGCTGGCTGCTCGCAACCGCAGTACACCGCGAAAAGATTCCCGCAAAGCAGTTAGAACAGCGCCATTTTGCAGTACGCAAATTCTTCGCCCAACTTGAAGCCAACGCAGAAGATTACTGGCAAGTGCCCGTGCTGGAAAAACAATCCAAGCCCGAAGATGAAGAAAAAGAAGAAGATGTTTTTGATGCTGCCTACGACGATGTGAGCTATCTGGATACCACAGGCAATGATGATGAAGGTGCGGTTTCTGATGGGCCTAGATACGCCCCCTTCGAACTCGAAGAAGAAGCTTCTAATCTAGAAGACCGGCTTCATTTTCTTAATGCCTCATCAAAACTATGGCAGGTTGCAGCCTATTATCTTGGGTCACGGACTGAACTCAACCCCGAAGATAAAATCGCCCTTGGTCAATGGGTTGATTCCGCAGCGCAGCGATTGCAAAAACTAGGCCAATTGGTAGATGCCCTGCATCAGTCAAAAATCCCAGACCCAGGCGCAGAGCCCGATGCCATCATCGAGTACGACAGGCAACGCAACTTAAAAGAAAGCCTGATGATGGAGGCGATTACGGCCTGCGTGGAAACAGCAAGTGCGGTAAATTCGATGCGCGGGGCTTTAGGCGTTGCAACAGAAAAAGAAGCGAAACTATGGGAAAACTCTTATCAAGATCTCGAAAGATCTCTTCTTAGAGGCAACCCCGCTGCAGCTAAAGAAGCGCTCAAGCTGTTTCGTAAAGGCTTTGCCAAGGAGCCTTTGGTTTATACCACGCTTTCGAACGGGGGCGACCCGCACCTTATTGTTCGTGTAAGGTTGGCGCAAAGCTCACTCGATTTTACCCTCGTCAATCTACCTAGAGTTGGGTTGATCAGTGAGAGCTTAAAACTTCTGGTTCTCGCCAAGGATATGGAGAAAAAAAGACACACCAAGGGAAGAGGTGTTTCTGAATATAACAGGCATTTCACGGTGGGTTTTCGCTCGGTGATCGAAACCATCATCGAAACTGCAGTAGATGAAACCGATGCCAAGGTGCTCGAGCTTTTAGAAAAAGCATGCGTGCCGTTTGAAAAGCTATGGGTGGAACACAGTTGGACAGGGCAGCTATCTTCCTCAGAAGGTTTTTTACATCAGAAAGCATTTGATGAAGTACGAGAGTTCATCATCAATTATGGCAAAGATATTTTTCATGCTCGATTCATGACCCTTGCCAACCTAAGAGGGGTTATTCACCTTGGCGCTGCCAACTTCCTGACAGAGCTTGTGCAAAATCCCGATCCGCTTCATCCCGTTAAACTCGCAGATGATCTGGGCGATAAAATCACCCTCAACGATGCTTCAAGAATCCTCGGGGGTATTATTCTTACCCTTGTCGAAAACTATCAGGAATTCAAGGATTATAACACTTCCTGCACCTTGTCCGATTATGGCAACATGCTTCATGTGCTACTTTCCTTCCTTCGGGTCAAAGCTATTTTCGAGCGCAAAGTCTGGTTGCTGCGCCCCCGCATGATGGTACATGAACTCCTAGCACGAATGAAAAGAACCAAGGCGGCAAAGCGTTGGCAGGAATCGCTGCACGATATTACCAAGATCGAAGCGGCAGCAATATTAGACCTTCTAAACACCACCGAAAAGGAAACAGGGGTGCGCATTATTTCAGTTCGAGATCGGATTGAAAACGGGTTTACCGCCAGCCTTGCAGTAGATAGGTTGTGTGCGTTAGTGGAACCCGCAATGGGCGAGGCACGAAAAAAGAGCGTACCTCGCGCTTTCCGAACCTTCCTCGAAGAACTTGAAACCCAGGCAGCAAAACCCTCGGGCGTGGGTCGCGATATTCCAGAATGGCTCGTAAGGCTTGAAGCCGAAGTCCAACGGGTTCAAATGTCTCAAACTGCGATCGTACAACTTGCCGAAGGCTTGTATAAAATCAATAAGTTCCCACTCGATATGGAGCATGTCACTGCTCAAATAGATGAGATAAACCTCGAAGCTTTTAAAGGCACCGAGTAATCATCCTGTAATACTATTTCGGTAAGGTTTGATAAAAGCATAGTAAACCGCAACGCCCACCGCTAGGAATGTAATGCCTGAATAAACCTCTGCATGATGAGGGTAGATTACGATTCCAAGTTCATTGGTATGGCTTGCAAAGAACATATTTCCCAAAACACAGGCAGGGATCACGGCATACAGCAAAGGGGTAAAAGGGTAACCCCAGCATTTATATGGGCGCGGGAAATCGGGCATGATGCGTCTGAAAACAAAGATCGACAGCACACCCATGGTTTCAAATATCACCGCACCAAACATCGAAAAATTAGTCAGTAAATCAAAAAGCGACAACCCCATTCCCATCGAGGTTCCAACCCCGCCAAGTATCACAAGCACCGAAGACCAAACACCCAAAACCATGATCGCAACATAAGGCGTTTGATAAACCGGATGAACTTCCTGCAACATGATTGGTGCCATTTTCTCTTTCCCCATCGCATACAACAATCGTGGCCCCGCAAGTATGTTTCCATTCAACGAACCAAACACCGAGATCATGATTGCAGCAGAGGCGAATAATACACCCGCTTGGCCAAACCCTGCTTTCATCGCTTCGGTTGCAACTGTAGAACCGCCAGGCAAATGCCGGATCATTTCCATGGGCAACACCAAGTGATACGCAATGTTCACACCAACATAAAGCAGGGTGACCAAGCCCACGCCACCAAGAAGTGCAAGCGGAATATTCCGTTGTGGATCTTTGATTTCTTCTGCAACGGGTGCGATGTTTCCCCAACCATGGTAAGCCCACAAGATCGCAAGGAAAGCACTGAAGAGATGGCTAAAACCAAAACCATTCTCCCCCGCCCACCAAGGCTCCAGATTTTTAAAATCCGCTTTGGCCTCTGCAGCGCCCAGAGTGAAAAAGTAAATGGGCACAAGGGCGATAAGCGCCAAGGAAACAACCTTGATAATGGTTAAAAAAACCTGAAGAGACCCACTTAGCCTGGCACCGCGAATGTTCACGCAGGAAAGACTGATAAGCACACTAATAGTAATTGCCAACTTGCCCCAGAAAGGAATTGAAACATTGATTAGATCGCAAAAGGAGTCTGTAAAAATGCTTGCCAAGGCCGCCAAAGAGGCGGATCTAATCATGACAAAATCAACCCACCCCCAAAGAAACCCCCACATCGGGCCATAGGCTTCTTTAAGGAAAGTATAATTACCGCCTGCCCGAGGAAAGAGTGTTACAACTTCTGCATAAGCGAGCGCACCAAGAAAAGTAAAAATGCCCCCGCCAACCCAAAGCAAAAGAATGACACCAAAATAAGGTGTGTCTTGAGTGATTGCGTAAGCTTTTTTAAATACCCCTGATCCAATGATCGTACCAACCACCACCGCACTTGCCATCACCGGGCCCAACACCCTAGGCAAGGATCTGAGGTTAGCTGTTGATTCTTGGTTAGCCATCAAAATATCTCCACAAATTTTTAAGTTAAGCAGAGATTCTAACCCAGATCAAAGCCAATCTCCAAACTAACAAAAAAAAAGGAACAGCCTTAAAGACTGTTCCTTTTACTGTTTAAAAACTGGTAAGGTCAATAATCAAGGGTCTAAATCATTATCCAAAGGAGTAGCAGAGGGGAATACGCCCTTTTCAGGAATGATCTGGGGAACACTTGCAGGATCTTTGACCATGGGTTTAGCGTCCGGTGTTTTTGCTCCATCCATGGGGGTATAATCAGGATTGTCTTCTTCAGGGCCCTGATAAGTCTGATAGTAACTTGGAAAAGAACTGGAAGAGTCGTAAGTCACTTCGCTAGGATAGACCGAATAATAAGGCGTGGAATAATACCCGCCGCCGCCCAAGCCGGAACCCAGCAAGCCTAGCCCCAAGCCTAGGCCAAGACCGCCCAAGCCCCAACCCCAACCACCGCCCCAGCCACCATAACCATAACGGCCATAACCACCGTAGCCACCATAACCATAATGTCCATAACCGCCATAGCCACCCCGCCCGTAGCCACCATGAAAATTGTTGTAGCTATAGTGGTTGCCGTTGTTGTGATTGCCGTTGAAATTATTGTGATTATGATTTCCGTTTGCGTTAGCAGAATGGTTACCATCAGCGCCGCGGTTAGCTCTACCGTTGGCGCCAGTATGGTTATTTTGGCCATGAGTGGTATGGTTTGCAGCATTTGGAGAATGGGCACCGCCATTACGATTTTCAGAATGCCCAGGATGCGAGGCATTGGTATGTGCACCAGCACCAGATCCTGCACCAGCAGGATGAGCACCTGCGCCAGCACCACCAGGATGTGCGCCAGCACCTGCGCCACCACCAGGACGAGCACCTGCACCTGCTCCACCACCACCTGAAGGATGATAGCCGCCACCGCCTGCAGATGAAGGATGAGCACCACCACCACCACCCGAATAGTGGGCACCGCCACCGCCACCCGAAGAATGGCCACCGCCGCCGCCACCGCCACCGCCCTTGGCAAACACGCAAAGGTTAAAGGAAGAAAGCATTGCAAGCGAAAGAGCTGATTTAAAAAGTAAAGTCGAAGTTTTCATAGTATGATCTCCTAAATAATATTAATTATTGTCAGGTTTTGGAAGGGAGTCGAGGGCCATCTTTGCAGCCTGACTAATCCCAAGATCATCACTCTTGGTAGCTTCTTTAAGAGCATTAAGAACGGTGGGCCCTGCAAACCCAATTGAACCAAGCGCATGGGCGCATTCTTCGCGAACGCCAATATAAGTATCTGATTTAAGTGCTTCAACAATGGTGATAACAGCAGGCCTTGCCCCAGCGCCGATTTCATTAAGCGCATAAGCTGCTGCAAGCCGGATATGATCGTTCTTGTCGTTGCTTAAAATTTCACCAAGCGCAGTGGAAAGGCCTGCTGCTGCAGGACCCATAACACTTACCGCATCGATTGCATCCTTACGAATATCAGCAGAAGGGTGCTTGAAGAATTTTGCCAATTCAGGAAGCGCATCTTTGGCATCGGGCCCGATTTCTCCCAATGCATAAATGCATTCGCGAACGACTTCTTGATCAGGATCACTCAATGCGGCAGTAAGTGCAGAAACTGCAGCCCGGGCATCACGGCCGATTTCAGCCAGCGCATAAGCCGCTGCATATCGCATCTCAGGATTTTCTTCTTTCAAAGCCTTTGCAATCGCAGGAACAGCACTGCGTGAAGATGAACCAAGCTTGCCCAACGATGCAATCGCTGCCTGCCTGACCATTTCTTCTTTATCATCCAAGGCCTTAGTCAAGGCACCAATCGCAGAACGCGAAGCCAACCCAAGCATGCCCAATGCAGTTGCAGTTTGCGCTCGAAGGGTAGAATCTGTATCTGACAATAAAGCCGACATATCAATAATAGCTGGGCCTGCATTTGCGCCAAGCTTGCCCAACCCCTGCACTGCAGTCTGCCTGACGATAAGATCTTCATCCTTAAGCATGGCTTGCAAAGTGGGAACGGTTTCTTTTGCGGAAGCCCCAATTGCTGCAAGTGCTGCAGCTACGGAAACGCGCAAGCCTGTATCTTTATCAGCAACAGCTTCAGCAAGTGCGGAAGCCGACTGCCTAGCCAATGGCCCCATCGTACTTAAAGCAAAAGCAGCAGCACGCTTCACGCGTACATCACTGGTTTTGAAAGCTTCGGTAAGCGCTGGAATAGCAGCCCTTGCTGCAGGGCCCATATTTCCCAAGGCGATGGCAACTGATCTACGAACCGTCTGGTCTGAATCCTTTAAAGCGGTAATAAGTTCAGGTACTGCAGCTCGGGCAGTAGGCCCCATGCGCCCTAGAGAATAAGCTGCGCCTTTGCGGGTTGCAGCATCGGGGCTTTTCAACTTTGAGGTAAAATCTTCAACCTGAGCAAAGCCCATGCTGGAAAAAATAAGCGTTGCAAATAACGCCATCAATGCAGACTTCGATTGCGCAAACATGAGTAATTCCTTTAGATGTCACAAAGTTCCCAATACTGAATACCATTATATCCATTGCACGATACTAGACGGTAAAAAATTATTCACTTAGTTCGAAACTTCATAAAACCGCATAGATTCGCCTCAATGCGTTATCTTTTCAAGGGCATACATTGATTTGCACATTTATTTTCAAGTTCATCCTTGCATCCATCCCCTTCCTCTTCTACTTTGTTTCCAACAACATGACTTGGAGCATTTATGAACAAAATTGATCTGGTTGGAAGAACAGCAGTAGTAACCGGTGGCGTTCGAGGAATCGGGCTGGCCATTGCAGAAAGATTACTTGCAAGCGGCGCCAATGTCTGCGTCTGGGATCGCGACCTCGCAGCCCTGGATCAGGTAGTGCCAGAATTGCTGAAACTAGGCAAGGCCCATGGCGCCCAAGTAGATATCACCCGCGCAGAATCTGTAGAACATGGCGTAAAATCTGCGATCAACAGCTTCGGGAAAATCGATATTCTCGTCAACAACGCTGGCATTGCAGGCTCGACCAGAAAACTGTGGGAACTCCCGCCCGATGAATGGCGTCAAGTTATCGAAATCGATCTTATTGGTGTCTACCTATGCTGCAGAGCGGTGGTTCCCCACATGATCGAAAACAAATATGGCAGAATAGTTAATATTGCAAGCATCGCAGGTAAGGAAGGAAACCCCAACGCAAGCCATTACAGTGCAGCCAAAGCAGGAGTAATCGCCCTTACAAAATCATTGGGCAAAGAACTAGCACAACTAGGGATACTAGTAAATTGCATCACCCCCGCTGTGATTGAAACCGATATTTTGAAGCAAGTAACGCAACAGCATATCGACTATATGCTTTCAAAAATCCCGATGGGAAGATTCGGGAAAAAAGAAGAAGCAGCAGCGATGGCAGCCTGGCTATGCTCGGAAGATTGCTCGTTTACCACTGGATCAACATTCGATCTTTCAGGCGGCCGTGCAACCTATTAACCCCACTCGCCCAAGTACCAGCGCTTCTTGTACACCTTACCATAGCTAACCCCAAAGCGTTTGATTGCGGTATCACGAATAATTTGTGCAGCCTCTTCGGGGGAATCCGTGACAATAAGTTTGTCTAGATCTTCCGGATCAATCGTTTGTTCTTTCAGCAAGGTGTTTTTGATGAAATCCAACAGCGGATTCCAATAGTCCTTGCCCATGAAAATCATAGGAAAATCTTTGATCTTCCCAGTTTGAATAAGTGTCAGACATTCAAACACTTCATCCATGGTTCCAAACCCGCCAGGCATCGCAACAAAAGCATATGAGTATTTAACCAGCATCAACTTGCGAATAAAAAAGTATCTGAAGGTAACAAACTTATCAAGGTAGGGGTTGTGTTTTTGCTCCATGGGCAAGGCGATATTACAGCCGATGGAAGGGCCCCCGAATTCCTTGGCGCCCCGATTGGCGGCCTCCATAATGCCCGGCCCGCCACCGGTCATTACAGTAAAGCCAACTTTGGAAAGTTCCTTGCCTGTTTCGCGTGCAAGCTTGTAATAAGGATGATCTTCAGGAAAGCGCGCAGAACCAAAAACCGTTACACAAGGCCCCACGAAGTGAAGGGTTCGAAAACCACTCATCAACTCCATAAACATTTTAATGGCACGCCAAAGCTCATAACCACGCCTCTGAGGCCCTTGAAGAAATTTCGAGGTTTCAGGCGCAGCAGATTCAGCATCTTTACCCCAGCGAAAAGGATTTAGCTGCATGATACTAGAACGCGTTTTTTTAGTGCTATCAATTGTCATGATGAAAAAATCCCTGAATAACAAGAAACCCTACTGTAATAATACGCTGTAGGCAAAAGAGCGGGATGCTAATTAGATTAGAAATACGGCTTTAAAGAAGAAAAACAGAAGGATTCTAAAGCACAACCGGCATTTAAAGAGGGAAAAAAGTTAACTCTTGCCCGACTTGGGTAAATTCTGCCTGCCTTTTTTCTTCTCGGGAATGGGAGCACTGATTTGGCCTAAAGAAAATCGTTTGGGCGAAAAATCACATAAGGGGATACTGCCCCCTGTTTCTGAAAGTATTTCTGCCAAGGTGGTAGAACCAAAAGCCTTCTCAACAGATGCGAGCGCATTATCAAGGCGCCTATGAAGGGGGCACAAATTTACCCCATGCGAAGCAAGATCCATAGGGCAGGTTTTGATTCGTTTCACAGGATCAACAGCGTTGATAACTTCCAGAAGGGTCAGTTTATCAGGCTCAATGTTAAGGGTAATGCCGCCCCCCAAGCCTCGCTGAGAATTTAAAATCTTAGCTTTAACCAAACCTTGAAGCACCTTTGCCATGTAAGGCCTAGGCACTTTGGTTCCTAAAGCAATGTCTTCGCATATACCTGGATTTGGTGCCCTGTGAGCAAGAAATACAACTGCTCTAAGAGCGTATTCAACCGTTTGCGAAAACATTAAACTATGTCCTCAATAATCAATAATATCTATTATTGGATAAGATAGTCTTATTCTAATCTGAATACAACCTTAAGATTGCCTTATTTACCAGAATAGTTAGATTTGCCGAGGACAACTAAGTTTAGGTTAAGTCAAAATATCTTTAAGCACATTACCATGCACATCGGTGAGTCTGAAATCACGGCCCTGAAACTTAAACGCCAATTTCTTATGATCGATGCCCATCAAATGCAACATCGTCGCATGAATGTCATGAACAGCCACAGGTTTTTCAACCGCACTGTAACCAAACTCATCGGTGTTGCCATATGTCATACCGCCCTTGATTCCACCACCTGCCATCCACATCGAAAAACCCTTGATATGGTGATCTCTGCCATTGCCCTGCGCCATGGGGGTGCGACCGAATTCCGTACCAAAAACAATAAGTGTTTCATCAAGCATACCACGCTGTTTCAAATCCTCGATAAGGGCAGCGGCACCACGATCAACTTCTTTTGCAGTACCAAGGGAATGATCTTTGACAGATCCGTGATGATCCCAATCGCGATGATAAAGCTGAATGAACCTAACGCCCCGCTCTGCCAACCTTCGAGCCAAAAGGCAGTTGCTTGCAAACGAGCCATCGCCTGGATTTGCGCCATAAGACTCCAACACTTTTTTAGGCTCCTTCGAAACATCCATAAGTTCAGGAACACTAGCCTGCATACGAAACGCAAGTTCGTACTGGGCAATGCGGGCTTCGATTTCAGGATCTGCAACCACTTCGTTTTCAAGTTTATCAAGCGCCTGAACCGACTTGATCAATTCCGATTGCCTTACATCATCAACGCCCTTGGGGTTGCGAATATAAAGTACAGGTTCGCCTGTACCACGAAATTGCACGCCCTGAAACTTGCTAGGTAAAAACCCAGAATGCCATTGCCTGGCTGCGATGGGCTGACTCTGCCCAAACTTGCCCGTCGAAACCATGACCACAAAACCGGGTAGGTTTTCCGTATCACTTCCCAACCCATACCAAAGCCACGATCCCATCGAAGGCTTCCCAGGAATCATCGTGCCCGTATTCATGAATGCATGCGCTGGATCATGATTAATCGCTTCAGTATACATTGATCGAATAATGCACATCTGATCCGCAGCACGGGCCCCTAGCTCCGGAAAAATCGAACTGAACTCGATACCACTTTTCCCATACTTCACAAACGGATGCTGCGGCCCGAAACAATTTAGCTTAGCGCCCTGCAATTGAGCAATCTGCTGACCCTTGGTAACCGATTCAGGCATAGGCTGGCCATGCATTTTCGCAAGCGTGGGTTTTGGATCCCAAGTTTCCAAATGCGTCATGCCCCCCGCCATATATAGGTAAATCACCCTTTTTACTTTAGGGTTATGATGCAGAGGATTGATCACGCCCTTATACCCGCCCGAGGCTGCGCCCTGCGCTTGGTTACCCTGCAAAAGGGAAGCCAGCGCCATTGCACCAAGGCCCCCGGTGGACTGCTTTAAAAAGGCCCTGCGTTGAAAAAAGTTGTTATTCATGGGAAGTATTCCTAATTGCGTGTAATGGTTTCATGGAGGTTGAAAAGTGCACGGGCAACACCGCCCCAAGCAGCGAGTTCTTCTTCAGGAAACTCCTTGCTTGCGGGCTTATCCCCAACACTCAGAAATTCTTTTGCAGATTTAGGATCTTTCGCAAGCGACTTGCGATACTCAACCACCAAGTTAAGAAGCACTTCTTTTTCTTTGGGCTTGGGCGATCTGGAAAGAGTTCTGGTGAATGCAAAGTCAATTTTCTCTGCATCGGTTTTCCCACCATCTTTCAATATCTTTTCTGCAAACACCCGGGCAGCCTCTACCTCGCAAGGATCGTTCAACAAAGCAAGCGCCTGCAATGGAGTATTCGATCTAACGCGATCTGCAGAACATTCCTCTCTGCAAGAAGCATCAAATGCAAGCATCGCGGGGTGCAGATACTGCCTCTGCCAATGCGTGTATAACCCCCTGCGATAAACCGACTCTCCATTATCTTTTTGCCATTCTCTGGTGGGGAAGTTTAAATAAGACCAGTAACCAGGGGGCTGGAATGGCTTGACACTGGGCCCGCCTTGCTTATCAACGGCCAAGCCGCTGATGCTTAGATAGTTATCACGGATGAATTCCGCATCAATCCTGAAGCGCGACTGCCTCGCCAGCCAGCGATTATACGGATCCTTCTCCTGAATCTCTGCAGATGGAACCGAAGCTTGGCGATATGCCCCGCTCATCACCATCAGCTTAATCGTTTTCTTGATATCCCAGTTATTATCCTTAAGGTAGGAAGTCATGAAATCCAAAAGTTCGGGATGGCTAGGCCATTCGCCCTGCGAGCCGATATCTTCCAGCTTTTTCGAAAGGCCCTGCCCATAGAAAAGCTTCCACAAACGATTTGCCAAAACCCGCGAAGTCAAAGGGTTGTCATTGCTGACCAGCCATTGAGCCAGATCTAAGCGGTTCAATCTCGCCTTGCCATCATTCTTGATTGCAGGAAGAAAAGCAGGAACACCGGGAGTTACCACCTCGCCCGAATTGTCCATCCAATTGCCCCGTGCCAACACCTTAATAGTGCGGGGTTCGCGTGCAATGGTAACCAAAGTAGTCGGGAAGGATTTTTCAAGATCGGTGCGCTTGGTTTGAGTTACTGTAAGCTCTTTGCGTGTTGCTTCTAACATCGGTGCAATGGTTCTATAATGCGTTGCAATCTTTAATTTTTGCTGTTCGTTGCGCTTTGCAGGCTCAATAGTAAGCGATGCCAGCACATCCGCAGGAAGCGAAACTCCACCACCTGCTTTAACGGGCCTCATCGCATCCGTAATCGAAACCCGAAAACTTCCGAGCGTATGGCTACCTTTGCCATGGTTTTGCTCCATGGTAATAACCACCGAAGATTGACCCACAAGGTTTTCCTTCATTTGAAACACTGCATGCTGGGGTTTTGCAACTTCGGGCAAGATCGCCCAACCCCATTCTTCTCCCTTGGCATTACCATCAATCGCAGATGCTGCGGTCCACTTTTTATAAGGGTTGCCCTCCCCTGCAATTAACTGTTCAAAAGTAGCACTAGCATCCATGAAAGGAATGGCTTTTTTATCTGAAGTAATAGCGCTGAATTCTGAAAGTACAAAGTTGCCATTACCTGCCCTGCCCGATCCGCCCATAGGCATCGAGGCATGAGGCAGTGCCTCAATTTTCATTGCGGTATATGACCCCTTGGGCAGTTTGATGTCTAAGGTGTAGGTATCCTTATCCGCTTTTTTACCCGAAGCTAAAATGGAACCATCCTCTGCGATTGCCAGCTTTGCACCGCCCTTAGATACAGCCTTCTCTGGCTTTAAAACCGTCCATTTAACCGAACTGCTAACCGAGGCTTCCCACTCAACCTGCTGTTTGACAAGTTCAGGAGTCGAAGCTTCCAGCACCTTTTTCAATTCAAGTATCTTTGCATCCAACGAATCTAACTGGGCCTTTTGTTCTGCTGAAGGCAATGCCATGCGTGTGCCAAAATCGTTGCCACCATACAAACCCTTTTCGGTGATGTCTGCGAAGAATGCTTCCATGCTATAAAACTCTTTGGTGGTGAATGGATCAAACTTATGATCATGGCATTCCGCACATCCAAGCGTAGTACCCAGCCAAACACCACTAACATTTCGAACCCTTTCAGCGGCATACTTTGCAAGGTACTCGCGATCCTGAACTCCACCCTCTGCACTCATCATGCCCAAACGGTTGTAACCACTCGCAACTTTATTCTCGATGGTTGCATTGGGCAAAAGATCCCCTGCAAGTTGCTCGATCGTAAATTGCGTAAACGGAATGTTTTTGTTGAAGGATTGAAT
>Ga0209358_10001136_pt1 | contig 21708 bp, 24 predicted proteins | sample LauGreFa1BDMLBSN_2_FD_187574 | JGI IMG/M metagenome (GOLD analysis project Ga0209358, IMG submission 187574) | Freshwater lake microbial communities from Lake Michigan, USA - Fa13.BD.MLB.SN (SPAdes) (version 2) | ecosystem: Environmental > Aquatic > Freshwater > Lake | place: Lake Michigan, USA...
CAGTGCGAGTAGCTGCAATCATGGGTCCGCTGAGAACGCTATCCGTAACCGCCGTAGGATATGGGGCTGGGCTAGCACCACCGCCATGTTGGCCCTTGTGAATATTCAAGTATTGACTGCCTTGGGCAAGAGAATCGCGCTGGGCCATTGTCATACTCGTATCATTGACAGGGGCCATTCCACCCGTCCAGCAACGGTTTCTCCGGCTAGCACGGTTCTTACGGCTAGCGCGGTTCTTACGGCTAGCACGGTTCTTACGGCTAGCACGGTTCATACGGCTAGCGCGGTTCATACGGCTAGCGCGGTTCATACGGCTAGCGCGGTTCTTACGGCTAGCACGGTTCTTACGACTAGCACGGTTCATACGAGAAGACATTTCTACTAGGGTGCGTGAAAAAAGTCTAATGCCAGAATAGAAAATGCCTTCCGAACCCAATTGGTCCAAGAGTATTTCCAGCACGACTGTTTGCACCTGGTTTTACGCGATTGCTATTGTCAACTTAATATTCGGGATTGCCGGAATTGTTTCTTCCTTGTATTTAATGTCTAAGGGAAAGGGCTCTTTTGGTAACCTAATGGTTCTTTGCCTTGTAGCCTCTGTTGGATTTATGAATTCCTGGTTTTTCTTTTTGGTCTGCAACCGGGGTCTGAAAGCCTAAATAGGAGCAAACTCCTAATCATCGTTGATTAGGCAGGACTGTGATTTCTTATGAGATGAAGCAAACATTTTAGGAATAGTAAGAATATCTTTCTCTTCCTTTTCTGTTATCGCAGTACGTGACACCTGGGTGAAATCCACTTCCAGAAGAACGGGTGTAACCGAATTTGCCTCTACCACGTAGATCGGGCATTCAGGACGTTTCTTTGCAATCCGTTCTGCTAAATCTAGATAGTACCGACTTCTCGGCCCCTCAAAGACAAGTAGAATATTTGATTGTTTCTCAATCTGATAATCACGAAATACCGCAGCCCTCTTTCCGTGAGTACCCCAATCTGATTTTACGAATTCGACAGGAATATCTTTACGATTAGCCCAACACTCAATATATGTGCTAGACAAGGTATCTTCTGGTAAGACAATCTTTCTAAGAGGCCTATCCATATCATCCAAAATGGGATTAAGAATCTCACTTTGGATAATTTGTTTTGTTAGAGCATTTCGAGAGCCAAGGACGCCAAGTGACATTTGTGTACCTCAGCCTGAAAAGCGGTAATCATCAATTTTTCTTTCAGGTTTGCGGAATTACTCATTACGCAGATTGGAAGCCTGTATCTTACGCTTCTGAACCTTGGAACTCACAAGGTAAATAGAGTTCTCCGTGAGAATAATGAAGTCCTCACCCGCCTTATAAATCTTCTGGATGTGGCTGGTGTATTCCTCCGAACTCTTTACAAGCATCTTCTCGCTGGTAGAAGCATCTTCTCCAAGAAACGCCTTACCCTCCGCTGAATCAACAAAATAATCGAGCTGGATAGGCATATCTCTCTGAATAGCAAGTTTAGCAGCGCTTAGCAGAGTGGCAGCAGAAGGAACATGCTCTACTGCCGTTGATGATGTAGTGGAAACAAGGGCATTGCTAGGGGGGGCAGGTGTTGACATAGTCTGCCGTAGAAAGGGAAATCTGTCCAATCAATTTTACGCAGATTTCTACGTTTTCACGGCCGTGGTGGTAGGAGGTGGCGGAACAAACAGGATTTCATTCTGATGCGTTTTCAAAATCTCATTGAAGAATTCATATGCCTCATTGATTTGGTCCATCTCGCGCGCACCTGTAATGATAATTTTTCCTGAACTGAACGGACTAATTGTAATCCGCTTACATTGACCTTCTCCATCACCAAGTCCCTGCCCAGAACACTGTTCCTTACACTCACAAATACCAGGCCTCAAAGGATTACCCTTTTTGTTGTAATAGTATTTGGTATTGACACCCTGGTAAATGGTGCTTTCATGCGAACTAAATAGATTATAGACGTTGCTGAGAACCTTGTGCAGTTTATCCTGGTAAATCTGTCTGTTAATGCTGTAATCGCTATTGATAAGCTGGATACGGAATTTTGTAAGACTTGGTTGACCAGTAAAGACTTCCTTGTCCTTTGCCATGATTTGGTCCATGACATATTGAATGACCTCTTGACTAAATTCAGCAGTAGGAACACCTGTCATTTGAATACCACCATTTGCAAACATCTTGATATTTACTTCTTTCCAACCGCGGCCAGGAAAGGTCTTGCGAATTACAAGGGTTGCTTGGTTGAAGAAGGTCTTCTCTGTAACCTTACGCTTTGTCAAAACATCTCTTGTAGAAGCACCCATGACCTTTGCCTCATACTCCATTTTCAGAAATCCTTCTCCAGGATATCCAAATGGAATTGCCCATTTACCAAGTCCCTCGAAAAGGCGACTAAGACGAATGCCACAACCTACATGGCAGGTTGTGACCATCGTTGAAATTCTTAGCGGAGACATAGTTAAAGCCATAATACTTAAATGTATTTAGGCCATGGATTCGATTTTTATACTACCTAAAAATTCTAACCACATCTTTTCCATATATTCAGTTGCAGTTTCCTGTGTAATCCAAGTAGATAAATTGGGGTCACATATTTTAATCCATTCTTTCCAATTATTGAAACCAGTGTTTGTTATCAAAGAAAGACTTAGCAAATGGCATCCAAATGTTTGAAGGGACATTTCATTATAAGTTTGTTTCCAAAATTGTTTTCTCTGAGTTGAATGAAGACACAAAAGTTTGGTTAACCATTTGGTTGCTTTCTGAGAATCTTGCGGATTTAACAAAAAATATCTGAGATCACTCCGTCTCAGACGAATATCAAATCGACCTGGTGGTTCCGTAGGTATGGTGGCAATTGTTTTCAGACGAGAGTTTAAGACATTTTCAGGGAGCGGATCAAATCTTAAAATAAAAAAACGTGTCCTTAAAGATGCGTGAATTTTGCAAAGTGAATTGCACAAGAAAAATACCAAAATATCTTTTGTAGATTTTTCCAAGAGAGGTCTCAAAGCGAGCTGGGCAGGTTCCGTCAAAGTTTCCACTTCATCGAAAATTATAATTTTTGGTTTATCTGAAAATCCAAATAGACCAGTTGCAGCCGATTCAGTGAAGGGATATACCTTGGATCTGATGGATTCTAAACTTCTTTCGTCACTTGCATTCAAAAAAAGTGCTCGGCCAACTCTTTCCAATGGAGTTTTATAGAATTGGTGCACAATATTCCAGGCAGCCGTTGTCTTACCACAGCCAGGAGGTCCTACGAAAATACAATGTTGAAATGTTTCTGGTGTTTTTATCATTGCTTCTATACATTTGTCTACTCGAGACAATTCCATCTATGTTAAAAATGGTTTCAACATTAAGTGCCTAAACCGAAGGTAAGGTCGATGACCTAAACCAAAGGTAAGGTCAAATGACCTAAACCTTTGGAACCATTTTGTTATAGAATATAGAATGCCAAAGGGCGTAATTTCAAAACCTAGAAAATCTAAGACGCCCAATGTTATGCCTGATAATTCTCTTATGCAAGTTACTTTACCTGTACAAGTACCAGTACCAACAAATGAAATACTAGAACCTGTATCTCTTGAAAAGGTTAAGACAAAGCGTGTTCCTAAGGGAAAGGCAAAAGGTAAACAAGCTCCTATTGTAGCAGTTGTTTCTGCAAATGGAGAGATACAAGGCACTTTTACTCCTGAACCTCGTCGCCCCTTGATAGCACATTTACCTTTTAGATCATCTGAAATCCAGTTTCAAGATGGGCCACTTATGTATGACCCTAGGCCACCTGGTGTTCCTGAACCATATGAGGCAGATGACTTATACACAAGTAACGCTGAACTTATTGAAGTTAAAGTTACTGATGAATTGAAGCCAGTCCTACCTCCTGCGGTAAGCGAATCTATTCTAGCAGTTTCTCAAAATGCCGCAGTATGTCAAACCCAGGTACAAGTAAAACAGGAGGAAACAAGAGCATTCAGGACAATCGACGTTATGTTAGAGTACCGTGTAGCAAATGAGACAAGGACATTACCAGAATCTGTAGAGGCGGCATGTTTCTGGTGTGCAGGATGTTTCGAAGGATATCCGATTGTTATACCGAGTTTGGAAGAGAGAGGTGTTTACAGTGTTTATGGGAATTTCTGTACTCTTTCATGTGGACTTTCTTATTTGCTAAATGAGCAAGTAGACCCCCAAGTTCGCTGGGAAAGACAGGCGTTACTAAATCGCATGTATAAGCAAACGTCTGCAATTCATCCTGCACCACCTCGTGAGAGTTTGACGCTGTTTGGAGGTTCTTTATCACATGAGCAATTCAGAAATATAATTGAAAAGAAGGTTCTTCGAGTTGACCGCCACATACATCCAGTGATTAGTATTTTGGCAACTCTTGATACGAAACCCATTGACTTCTATGAGACTTCCTTGAAGAATACTTCTGTCAATGCGTCTTTGAGCACAATTGAGCAAATGAAAAATTCAGAGCCTGGATTGCGCTTGAAACGTTCCAAGCCTCTCAAAGATAAGGAAAGTACATTAGATGCGGTAATGAATTTACATGTGAAAGTGAGGACTTAATATAAAGTGTAAAAATTGACAATGTGATTATACGTGGTTAAGTATAACCAGGATGTATAAGGCATTGAAAACTGCTCAAAGTGAAATTCAAGAGACCCTTCTTAAGTTTGCGGATAACTTGGACGTGCTGGGAAAGAAATCTTCAGATGATACCTGCTGTATGGCTCCGCTTGCACCTACGCTTGCACCTACGCTTGCACCTACGCTTGTACCTGTACCTGTAGCTGCGCCTGTAGCTGTGGCTACGCCTCCGCTTGCACCTGTTAATGATGAGCGTATGGATAGAATTGAGCAAGCCCTTCAATTCCTTCACCAAAAACAGAATAATCAGTATGGAATGCTTCTAGAAAATATTCAGAACCTTAACACAAATCTGTCAAAGGTGGTTGCAATCCTTTCCGAGCAGACAAAAGAAGTAATTGAAACTGCTACAACAATTCCGAATATTCAGCCAACCGCTGAAGGTTCTGATTTGAAAACCGTATGTATTTCAGATGTATCTCAGGCATTAGGTCTTGCTACACCAGATACTCCGCATGGATTTGATAGCCCTGCTTACGATGAGGAGGCGCAATCAGATATTGACGCAGAACAAGGCGATGTTGAGGAGGTTGTTCCTGAGCTAGAGGACGAAGAGGAGGTTGTTCCTGAGGAGGATGAGGAGGTTGTTCCTGAGGAGGAAGAGGGTATTGAGGTGGAAGACTGGGTATATAAGGGTCGCAAGTTCTTTAAAGATACAGAGAATACAGTATACGCTAATAATGATGGTGAAATCGGAGACCCTATCGGTGTCTATGATCCAGTAAAGAACATTGTAAAAAAGTTACCTGTAACTTAATGCGTAATAAATCGAACTCTTGAACAATCTAAAATATATTTTATTATTAGAAATGTCATTATGTCCAAGTGGTATTCTGGTAGCCGCTCTTGCATTTTGTTTTTTATTACTTGATTTAAATTACGGAAGAATAAACCACATTATCGAACATTTATTTCTTGGAGGAGCAGTTACCTTTTTATCTTTCTCAATGTGTGGCTACGGCTATGAAATGGTAAATTGGGGTCTTTTATCTTTGATACCAATTTACATAATAATACGTTTGATTTATATTACATGGATACAAGGGGAAGAAGATAACAATGAAGATGCAGAATGCTGTGGTTGCAAAAAGCCCAAGAAAACATGTGGATGCCCTGAGGCTAGGAAATATCATTGTTGAAGCTCGTACCGCCAAATGCTTAATTTAAGCACTCCATACTATTGGTCTAAACACTTTGAATATCTTTTTATATTAGATGTTCCAAGGGTTATATTGGGCATGGGCTCCTTATATCTTTAACAAGGCACATAGGTGTATGACAAAGCTCAGACGCCTGACTGAAGTAGTATATACAGAACTTTTAGTAAAAAAGGAATGGATATTTTTTAAGAATGCAGCCATCCCTGTGAATTCTGAGAATTTTGGTTCCATTGAAAATACAAATGTGAAATGGAGATGTGAGGTATGTCCTCCACGATTTGTAGACCCTAGTTATGTAACCACAGAAGAGCCACGGCACTTATCATATTTGAGTTTTGTAGTTAAGATAGGTGAAAAGGAAATTGACTTATCCAATTGGATAAATGATGTTCATTACAGTGGATTTGAAGAGCCGACCGTTGGAGAAATATTTGCATTGTGGTGTTGTGAAACTGGAACTTCTTATTTCCACGGATTAGATACAATGGAAGTCGAATATATTACGGAGATGGGTGATGTGGTTAGAACTAAAATTTGAAAGGGCTTAATGCTTTCATACAAACTATACATAGCAATGTGTGATGTTCCAAATGTAAACCTCACAGACCCTATTTCATCTGGACCCTGGACACTATATTTCCACCAGGGTGATTCTGACAAGTGGACCCTAGATACGTTCGTTAAGGTTCAGACATGTAATACATGGTCAGATGTTCTTCAGACTTTAGAGGAAGTCGGACATGCTAAGTTGAAGGCTGGTCAACCCTTCTTTATGCGCGGTGATACACTACCTCTATGGGAAAATCACCAGAATATTCGCGGAGGAAGTTATAGTATAAAAGTTCCTTCTGATAATGTGAAGGAAGTATTTACTAGTCAAGTTCTACAAGCCATGCTTGGCCTTGCGTTCAAGGAAAGTGGTAATACTTGTATGGGCCTCAGTATGTCACCGAAAAAGGGGACATTTAATATTCTGAAAATCTGGAACCTCAATGCAGAGAAATTCAATAAGTCCGATGGCCTCTGTTTTATCGATTCGAGATGCTCCGATACAGAGGTTCTCTATACTCCACATGTCCAGAAAAGAATGTAAATATATAGTATAATGCCAAAGACCCGCAGAAATAGAAGCACACGGAAATCGCGTAAGAATAGAAAGGTTGGAGGGTTTGAACTTTTTGCTAAGAAAACATCACCGGCTAATAATTTAAAAAAGCATATGAATAATCTACGGGCCACTGGAAATCTTCCTGGTGTTGGAAGACCTAGATCCGAAACGTTGACTAATAAAAATAACATGGGCCTACCTGGAAGACCTAGATCCGAAACGTTGACTAATAAAAATAACATGGGCCTACCTGGAAGACCTAGGTCCAACACAATGACTAGCACGAACAATATGGGCCTCCCTGGAAGGCCTAGGTCCAACACAATGACTAGCACGAACAACATGGGCCTCCCTGGAAGGCCTAGGTCCAACACAATGACTAGTAAAAACAACATGGGCCTCCCTGGAAGACCTAGGTCGAACACAATGACTAGTAATAATAACATTGGTCTTCCTGGAAGACCTAGGTCGAACACAATGACGAGTACTAATAACATAGGCCTTCCTTAAGTTATAATGTAAATGAATTACACGGGCAATTACATACAGGACACTTATCTTGTGAACTTGGCATAAGTAGCCACTGTAAGATTGCGTTTTTCTCAAATAAGTGGAAACATGATGTAATAGCACCATTGGCTACATCAATGTTTTCAGATGTAATTGGACAGACCTCTTCCTGCATGACAGCATCTCGCAGTAGAGAAAGGACAGTATGCTGTGGAATAGTTACAATAGGGTATTTTCTGGTGACTGTAACGTTTACAGGTGGAACCGCAGGTACAGCAGGTACAGGAACCGCAGGTACAGGAACCGCAGGTACAGGAACCGCAGGTACAGTATTATTCGTAGTAATGGGAACAAAAGCGTAACTGGGCATTAGAGGTAGTGTGCTGCTACTTGGAGATATACGGATTACTGGAATACGATCACCATTACTATGCAATCGCTCATTTACAAACTTCCATTTTCCTGCTCTAATCATAGTCCCATGGTTCTTTTTTGTGACGATAGTATTCCATCTTATACCAGCCCTTTGGAAGGCATTAATGTTATAAAACCGGTTATGATGATTTGCAGGTTTTAGAACATGAATTATCTTATTTGCTGCATCCACGCCACCATGAGACCATCTCACTAGATAATATCCCCTTGTTTGCCCCCGTTTAGTTAAAACAGCAAACAATATTGGTAGGTCTTGCTGCACTTGTTGGTTAAGTTGATCAGGTAATTCTTCAACTAATTCCATATCGTGTTGTACCTTTCTAAGCTACAACATGATATCAATTTTTTTAGTTAAACGCAATTTAATTCAATCAACTGTGAAATGAGGAAAGACTTTGGGACTTGCAAAATGCGTTTTCAAGATTGAATTCACTTGTTGTGGAGCAGGTTCGTGTTTGGAAACCACAGGTGATTTGGAACCTTTTGATTGTTCCGTTGAATCGATGTCTATAGACATTTCTAAATCTCTTCCGCAACATCTTGAACGTATGTGTTTGTGATTTACAGCACTATATATTATACCAACTAAAGAAATAAACAGACCAGTACCACCCAAGGCTGCCCCCGTGTCCATCTATTCTTTCTTATTTTTAATCGGGGCCAAAACAAGCTTGACTTCTCCCAAATTCGCAACCATGTATCTTAAGATGAGAGGGTAGTCATTCTTCAAGTAAAGTTCAATACTGGGGCATAGAGTGGTACACTTCGTAAAGAGAACCAAGTGTTTTAGCTGGAAAATGCCCTGAACAATCTCAGTGGTTGTTCCCTTTGTCTGAACCTTCATAGAAGCCTGGTTATCTGCGATTACAGTCTCCTGTTCCGCGAAATCTCCAACACATCGGAAAATCAAGTTATTCCCTGAACTCGTCACTTCCATCTTTTCTCCCAAAACATTCATGTCTCGGCAAATCTTCTGGAAATCCGCGGAATGCATATGGATAATGCTGGTGAAATTTAAACTAGGAATACTGATATCCTCAACATCGGTGTCAAAGAGTTTCAGGAAGAAAGTGGTTACCTGAGACTTCTCCGTATTCTCCATGCGAATTCCTAGCTTGTTAGGGTTATTCGCGGGTAAGTAAATAGTCAAGCTGTCATTATTACCCATGGTCTTAATGAGCTTGAAAAGATAAATCATGTTAACACCTAGCACATGCTTGACCGGGCAATAGAAATTCTCAAAGCGGTCTGCATGGAGCCGTAGGTATACCAATACCGTATGGGTCTCATCTACTGCGACAATCTTCATTCCCTGTGAGTCAAACTCCAAGTTCGCCTCAGTCAAAATCTCCTTGAGTGCCTCAATCAAGGTGCGGAATGCGCCGGATTGAACCGTTTTCACCTCAAAAAGGTTTCCGTTTGCGTTCGGAGTGGCCTTTGCTTGTATGGTGGTACTCATCGTCCCTTCTTATTGTCGGACGCTTTCTGGCTTTAGGCGAAATAACGCAAACCTTGACTTTTAGAAAAAGACTAGTTTTAGTTTATATAGACGGCAGCCTATTTTCTATTTTTGCGCGACTTATTATAGTTACGCACCATACGATATCCTTGGACGGCAGCAGCAGGAACCAATCTAGCCCCATTGTTAATTATACCACCCATGACCGAGGGATAGAACCCACCGCGTCTAGACTTTCTACATTTTCTGGTGTGTCTGTGTCTTCTTGTACATTTTCTCTTTCCTCCAGTGTGATTTAAGGATGGTCTGGCCAACAAGGGTTCAGATCCAAGTCTATTAGAACCAGCAGATGCACTGGGTTCTTGGTAATTAGGATTGGAATAAGAAAGAGGGGCGCCTGAAGTACCTCCGCCGAATTGCTTGCAAGAAGTACAACTCATTTTAATCTAGGATAGAAATTAAATTTCCACAACTCCCTTGAATTCCTTTCTAGTTCCATTCTTCTTTGAAATTCGGTTTTTTCTTGTTAGTAATCGAATTTGTCCTAAATCCATTCCATTCTTCTCTCCATTGGCTCTTACGCGTGTAAAATAGAAGTTGACATGTTCATATTTGATTTTATGTTTCTTCATGGTTGCAATCAAGAAAGCCTCAGATGCCAATGGATATTTCTTAGAATACTGTAAGGCCTCATCAAATCTTTCACCATAAGGTATCATTTGTTTTGGTCGACCCAAGGCAAATCTGTCGTTTACATTTCCGCATAAACCAAAGTTCGGAATACAAATCTTGTCTGATTTGAAAGAAAACCATTCTATTTGCAAAGGAACTTGGTACAAGACATCTGGTCTACAAAATATAATATGAGTATAACGTCCTAGCCTCTGTTTTACCATTTCTGTAAGTTGTTTCTGAGACCACAGGTACAAGATATGGTTGTCTAAGGTTGTAAAGTCTCCAGGAATTGCTTCCTTTTCCTTAGACCATGGATCTCCTTTGGCTCTGTACTTGGGTAAATCCAAGCGTTTCGAAACCATCTCTTTGTCCTCTAACATATGAAAATCTGGTTGAAGCATTTTATATTCATTTGTATCCAAGATAATTCCTGATTCTCCTGCTCTAGGATTTGTGTAAGGTGTTTTCATTTTGTATGTGTGCAAATATTTGTCATACTTGATATTATGTGCCTTCAGTGGTCCTAGGACAAATTTCTGAATTGATGGCAAAGTGAATTTCAAAGATCTTGTCAAACCAAAAAAACAAAGTGCAACCCGTACCTTTTTTATAAAATTGTGGTAGCATGCTATTTTTGGAATATATTTGAATTTATCTTTAAATTTCTTAAAGATTTGTTTGATGAATCGGAAATCTCCTGCTGACTTTGTGACGGCCCATCTTATGGAACCAATAAGTTCCCTGGGTACAATGAATTGAGAAGTATCTATTTTCTCTTCTTGAATTTGTCCACCCTTCAAAATTCTCTTCTCCTGGATTCTATTTTGGTCCCAGGTGTAAACTGAATCTTTTTCTAAAGTTGGCAATAAATTCCAGAATGTTTCGTGGAAAATATTATCGTCATCCATGATGTAGACGAAGCCGTCTTCAATTAAATCCAAGGCAAAATTAATCTGGGGATGTCCTGCAAACCCAATTTGGTCACATGTTAATTCTACAATTTTGTTTGCGTTTGTGTCTGACGCGAATTGGAAATCGTAAGTTCGGCACTTGGATGTATCATATATGATGTACCATTTCTCTACTTTCTCAAATTCAATGGAATTGTAAATTTCCATTAAATTCTGCGGCCTAGAACAAGCCGTGATTATAGAAACCATACTTCTTAATCTTACTTTAGAAATTTATATGGAATTGGCTACAAAAATTGACCCGTGAGGGGGACCCTTGACCTGGTATACACGAATGGCTGACCAATATAAGAAACATACTCACCGCGAGCATATTCTCGAGCTTCCTGATACCTACGTTGGTAGCACGGAGACGCATGAGGAGGTTCGCTGGGTCTTTGATGTGGCGAGTGGCAAAATGGTTCACCGTAAAGTCCCTTTTAATCCTGGGTTTTACAAGATTTTCGACGAAATCATCGTGAATGCTCGGGATGCTCTTGTTCGCAGCCAGACTGCTGGTTCTGGTAAGCAACCCATTAAGCACATAGACGTCTCGGTTCTAAGCGCTAATGGCAAGGTTGTCGTTGACGTAGAGAACGACGGCGATGGCATTCCTATCGAGATGCATGCCGAGCACAAAGTCTATGCACCCGAACTTATCTTTGGTCATCTTCTGACCAGTGGCAATTATGACAAGACGGAGGAAAAGATTGTCGGTGGTAAGAACGGATACGGTGCCAAGCTGACCAATATCTTCAGCAACAGTTTTACTCTGAAAACCAGGCATCCTGCGTCAGGCCAGACTTACACTCAGGTCTGGCAAGACCACATGGCGGTCGCTGGAAAGCCGTCCATTGTGAAAGACAAGGCTTCCAAGGGGTTCGTTAAGATTACTTATGAGCCTGACCTTTCTCGGTTTCCTGGCCTCGACGTAGATGCAATGCTAGAGGTTCTTCATACTCGTGCTATCGAGCTTGGAGCAATGGCCGGCAAGGATGTTAAGGTGACTTGGAATGGCGTCCTAGTTCCCACGAACACATTTGAGAAGTTCATTAATCTGTTCATCAAGGATGGCACCAGCCACGCCTACGAGCGCTGTGGTGAGCGTTGGGAGGTTGGCGCAGTTCTCGCAAAGAACCTCTTTGCTGAAGACGAGTCGCCCGATGACCGTCACATTTCATTTGTGAACGGTATTAATACCAGGAAGGGTGGTAAGCACGTGGAGACGGTTCTCAAGACTGTTCTCGGTAATTTCACTGATTTGGCAAAGAAGAAGAAGGTGGACATCAAGCCTTCTCAGTTGAAGGATGCGGTCGTATTCTTTATAAATTCTACAATCGTAAATCCTGCCTTTGACTCGCAGACCAAGGAGACCCTGACAACTCCTGCGCAAAAGTTTGGTTCCGTCTTCAAGTCCGAGAAGTTGGCAGATAATTTGATAAAGATTGGTCTTCTCGAGGAGGCCCAATCCATCCTGGATGCCAAGTCGGCGAAAGATGCCAAGAAGACGGATGGTTCCAAGCGCAAGAATTTGCGCGGCCTCCCTAAGCTTGAGGATGCACTGTGGGCTGGCACGGCCAAGTCTTCTGAGGCTACTCTTATCTTGACTGAGGGAGACTCAGCTGCAGCATCTGCTATCGCAGGTCTCGCAGTGGTTGGTCGTGAGCGCTGGGGGGTCTTCCCCTTGAGAGGTAAGATGCTGAATGTGAAGGACATTAGTCAGGAGAAGTTCAACAAGAACGAGGAACTCACTTCTATTAAGAAGATTTTGGGTTTGGAGCAAGGCAAGGTGTATCACGATGTGAAGTCGCTGCGCTATGGTCGTGTTATGATTATGACAGACCAGGACCATGATGGTTCCCATATCAAGGGTCTTCTCATGAACTTCTTCCACACTTTCTGGCCTTCCTTGCTTCAGAATGGCTTTCTGTGTTGTCTTGCTACGCCTCTGCTGAAGCTAACTCGTCGCGGCGCGGTTCAGTCCTTCTATTCGCAAGGCGAATTTGAGACGTGGCGCGATTCTCTTGCGAATAACGCAGCTGATGTGGCGACTGCATTGAAGGGTACAACTATAAAGTATTACAAGGGTCTAGGCACTTCTACTGCGCAGGAAGCTCGTGAATGGTTCAAGGACCTCTTTGACATGAAATATGAGTGGGATGGCGCATCAGATGACGCGATTTGTCTGGCTTTCTCCAAGAAACGTGCTGATGACCGTAAGGAGTGGCTGAAGACATATGACCCTCGCAGAACTCTGGCGGTAGTAAAGGGTGGTAAAATCCCTTACAACCGTTTCATTCACGATGAACTCATTCATTTCTCGAATGCCGATAATTTGCGCTCTCTGCCTCACGTGATGGATGGCCTCAAGCCTTCTCAGCGCAAAATTCTATACTGCTGCTTGAAGCGCGGCCTACGTTCGGAAATCAAGGTTGCGCAACTTGCAGGATATGTATCAGAGCATGCAGCCTATCACCACGGTGAGGCATCTCTGAATTCCACAATTACTGGAATGGCTCAGAACTTTGTCGGTTCCAATAATCTAAACTTGCTAGTTCCCAATGGTCAATTTGGTTCTCGTCTGATGGGTGGTCAGGACGCAGCTCAGCCTCGATACATCCACACCTATTTGGAGCCCATTGTTGATGCAATGTTCAAGAAGGATGACGCGGGTATCCTGAAGCACATTGACGATGACGGCGAGATTGTGGAACCTGAGTTCTATCAACCCGTAGTGCCTCTACTCGTAATCAATGGGGCTCTAGGGATTGGAACTGGCTTCTCCAGTAACATTCCTCCTCATAATCCTAGCGACATTCTGTCGCTCCTACGAGACCGTCTATTCCTGCGTCGTCCTACCCTCGCTGGACTTGTTCTTCAGCCTTGGTGGTATGGGTTTACCGGCACCATTCACCGGACGACTGACACTACTTGGGTAACCAAGGGTAAGGCGACTTGGGATGATGCGAAGCACACCATTACAGTAACAGAGTTGCCTGTGGGCACGTGGACTAAGGATTACAAGGCATATCTTGATACGCTGTGCACAGGTGACAAGGAGAAGGGTATTAAGCCTGTTCTAGAGTCGTTTGATGACCTTTACAATGACACAGAGGTCAAATTTGTCCTGTATTTCGATGCAGACACTTACTTTGAGATGAGGACAGATGCTACGGCGGCAGATAAGATGCTCCAGCTGAACACTACCTGGCATACGACCAACATGGTTTGCTTCAGCCCTGAGATGAAGATTAAGCGTTACGGCACGGTGGGTGACATGATGGAGGATTACTATCAGGTTCGCCTTACCGGCTATGAGACCCGTAAGGCTCTGGAGCTACAACGGCTGGAGCGGGAACTTGTTGAATATGATGCAAAGGCACGGTTCCTTACGGCCTTACTTGAGGGTCGGATGGATCTACGGCGGAAGTCAGATGAGGAGATTGTTGCTGAGTTGAAGGCGGAGAAGCTACCGGCACTCGATTCGATGGAGAAGCCTGACAGCGTCGATAGCTACGAGTATTTGCTCAAGATGCGCATGGATCGTGTTAAGGCTTCTGCAGTGGAGGAAGCGCGTAAGCATGTGGAGGCTGCAAAGGTTGCTCTTGAGTTGCTGAAGGCGACGAGTGCCGAGAACCTGTGGCTCCGGGACCTTGATGTGTTTGAGAAGTCTTGGGCGGCACTACAAGTGACACGCGAGGCTGCTAAATCAGATAGCCCTGTGAAGAAGGAGATTAAGAAGGTTTTCAAGCTCAAAGTTAGGGCCTAACGCCCTAAGACCCCGTATCCTAAATCCATAGGGGCCTACGGATGGGGTTATAGGGGCGTAGCCCCTATACGAAGGGATTCTGAGCCAATGACTTGGTTCCCGCCGAACTAAGGCTTACGGATCTGGCCAAAGGTACCGGCATATGGCTAATATCTTTCAAATAATATTGGTAATGATCTACGGCGGACAAAATGTGAGGAACTGACCAGTTCAATACTTTTTGATTGAGATCCGCAACCTGACCAGTGATATCATAAGGTAAGTTTTGCGCGTATTGAAGATACATTGTGCGCATGATGATTGTCAATTCATCCATAGATTGGTCGCCAATTACGTATTTTTTCGGTCCAGATTTATCGTATACGGCTTTGCGTATTCCATTCTGGATTACTACGGCATTCTCTTTGCTGAAGAAAGCTTTTGATAAAGTATTCACTTCCCAGTTTCCACGAAGTGCGTCGTTTGCAAACTGTCCTTCCGCCTGAGTTCTATGAGAAAATCCAGGGACTTCGGCATGGCCACCGGCACTTGAAGGGGCCGCTAAATTCACACGTCCATTCATTCCACCTACCGGCGCGGAGTTCGTATTCGGAAAAACAAAGGCATCCTGGGAGTCCATTCTGCTTTGTAGCAAGTTTCCCTACGGCGTAAAATTTCGGAGTTATTGAAACTTTTTTTCTAGGCCGGAAGTATAAAACAAATGGCTTCTGGTTCTGAAGGTCCTAAGCAAACTCGCGGTTATTTCGTCCCCCTCGGTCGCTGCGACAACAAGGTTCTCCAGTATTCAGGTGGTGCCGGTGCGGGTGGCTCATTCCTCCCTGGCAACTTCTCAGCCGCCAACTGGGCTTCCAGTGATGCGCGTGTCTCCACGATTAACGCCGTTGGCGCGGGTGGCCTGCTCCGTGACATGGGCAAGACGGTTGTCTCATCCAACCGCACGTTCCGCAAGGTTCAGCTAATTGCGCCTTCCCTTGCCGGCGGTGTAGTTGGCGTCGAGACTACAAGCGGCCCCTACCTTACGGCCTACATCGAGCTTGGCACTGGCAATGCGCTTGCTACGGCTGCCTCCCCCGCGCCCGTCGCTTACATGCCTGGCCTGATTTAAATAAGCTAGCTGTATAAATATTCTAAACATTTTGTCATTCAATGGCTAAATGTTTAGTGTTTTTTCTGTAGTAAAGTAGTATGATTATATTTGGTATTAATCTCAGAACTCTAAATTGGGGTTTTATCTTGTATACAGTCGTGGGAATGATTGGAGTGGTCTACGGTACAAAGACCGTATATGAAATTAATCAAACAAGGGGTGTTGTTTTTGGTATTTGTGCAGTTTTTGTTGTAGTATATTACGGTATTCGTTGGTTTGGAACGTCTAAACTAAATAATCCGAAAAACTGGCCACCTGTGATAAATATGTGTCCGGACTATTTGACGTATGTCGAAAGAATATCCGGCTGCGTCGATATGTCAGGAATTACTAATAAATCAGCAGGATTGATTAAGACATTACCGTCAGAACTTGGCTCATTATCAAGAACAAATACACAGAAAGTCTTTGAATTTACATCTCAGGATGTTAGAGATGCTAAAAACGTAGATACTCTCACCGAAATATGCAATCGCTGCCAGACTGCAGGTGTAACATGGGAAGGTATTTGGGATGGAGATGTCTGTGTTGGTATTTCTAAACACGAAACAGATTCTGCTCGTAAAGAACAGTGTTTAGTATCTCTATAAATACAGGTGCGTGAAATTATAGTCTAAAGAGTATGACAAGAAACAAAGGAGATGAATTACACAAGCCTTCATCCGAGTGTAGAAGACACACTTAGACGATGGTTACAAACTCCTACAACAGCAGCATTTCTTTTAGTTGGTCCACCTGGTGTAGGCAAGACGACATTAGCTAGAGAAATTCTGAAACAACAAGGTTATAGAATTGTAGAATTGAATGCAAGTCATACGCGTTCTGGACAGGCATTCAAGAAGCAAATTATCCCATTGTTGGTACAGAGGTCTGTTTTAGAATCTATGTCACCCACAAATAATCAATATAAGTTGGCAGTTCTTCTAGATGAAATAGACGGATTGAGTTTGGGAGAAAAGGGTGGCCTAAGTGAATTGCTGGATTACATGAGGGTGTGGAAGGTTGGTCAAACAACACATCCGCTAATTTTAATTTGTAATGAAATTAAAGGTCGCGCTTACCAACATATTGTGCGTCTGAGTACTCATATAGAAATGGAATTTCCTTCACAGTCAGTTCAGATGTGGCTAGGAAAGACTATTCGGCCAGAGGTTTTAGCAAGTTCCGATTTACGTGTAATCTTAAGATCTCTTCAGGGGTGTGAAACAAATCTGACGTACCAATCACGGGAAAGTGAGATACCTGAGATAACAACTGGTGAACTTCAGGAGGAGGAACCAAGCACGGAAATCTTAAGATTTAGTCATTCATGTCTATATGATTTATGGGACCCACTAGTAATCCCTGAAGTTGAGAATAATTTAGGAAATTTATCTGGACTTTGTGTTCACGAAAATATTCACAAGAGACTGGCTTCTTCAGAAAATCCATGGAAACATTTTAAGGAATTTCTCGTATTGTTTGATTTGAGTGACAAGGCAGATTACTGGGCATTCTTTTATCAGAATTGGAATCTACTAAGACCAAGTTTCCAATTAAAATTAAAAATTACGAATGCATTTCTTTCCGAATATCCAATAACAAATATATTAAACCCTTCTCAACTACAATTTACTCAAGTTCTAACAAGGCAATCTTCCATGTACAATACTTGGAAACAAATGGTACAATTCTCAGATGAGCATGGCTGTCAGATTGATGATATTCCAGTTATACTGAACCAAGTAGTCCAAGCAAGGCAAACGAAGATACCCGCTGCCCAAGCAAAGAAAATAGATTCTATCAGTATTCCAAAACAATTATGTATTTATAAAGATTAAATAACACGTTCCTCTCCTTCATGTAGTAGACGAACTAAATTCAGTTGTTCTACTCTTCCAAGACGAATAGCACGACCGACAATTTGCCTTTCCTCTTCTGTTCGCATATTATGCATTAAGACAACGTGGGTTGCTGATTTCAGATCCATTCCTACACCGGCTTGCATACTATTCATCAAGAGAACCTGAATTTCTCCCTTTTCAAATTGTTTCAAAGTACTTGAAATGTGGTCCTTGTTTCCCTTGACAGTTGCAACTCGAATACCAAGTTGTAAGAGTTCTCCTTCAATTTCTAAAAAAGGATTATCATATCTATTGAAAACTAAAAACCTTCCACCCTTTGTATCTGTAATAAGTTTTAAAAGAGCATCTTTCTTTTTTGGTTTTCTATCGGAAATAATTTCATTTGTAGGAGTTCCAGATGCATCTATTTCTGAATTTAGTTGCCTCAGGTGTCTATAGTCGAGAGGTGCTCTACAAAGAGGACAGGATGGATTTCTCTGAATACATTTAATAATACATTCTCCACAGAATAAGCGTTCACAACACAAAACAAATGTGGGAACTTTTGGCTCTTCTATACAAATGGCACATAATTCGTCTTTTACATGTAAGATACGTTGTTTCAAGGAAGCAATCTGTTCCTTTATCGATGTAATCTTAGATTTCAAGGAATTAATTGCTTGTTCCTTGAGTTGAGGTGTTGAGTAATCGATAGTCTCCTTAAACGCCAGAGTTTTCTCTAATCTATCTAATTCTTTCTCTCGCGATTCACACAAGGCAGAAATCAAGGAGGACTGTGAAGTATTATTTACACCTAGTCTTTCCAAGGCTGTCTGAACATCTCCTGCATGTAAGAGTTCCTGGATTTCTGCGTTAACATATTGGGCTATAATTCTGTGTGAAATAGGTGCCTCGCAAATTATACGTGTTTCCTCAATGGGTGGTGAACGCCAACTTTGTTCCATGAAAGGTCCACTAGTGCGTAGCACAAGATGACCTCTCGAAGGATGCTTTGACAAAAACTCTGAGAAAAAATTTGCACTTTTTACATCGTATCTAGAATAATAGTTGGATCCATTTGTTACCTGGTCCTGATGAAGCATTTCTACTAATTCAGGATGAAGACCACTTGATGCTCTTTGGGACAAAAAGGCATTAGAAATATACATGTATAGGCCTTGAAATAATATATTTGGCCATGTTGCCGTTATTAGCCAATAAAAATTTGCCTTTGGCATTGGAACAGTAGAAGTAAAATGAATACTATCGACTTCGTCGAAAATAAGAGTAGACCATTGTATATTATGTCGTTGTTCTGTAGCCATAAATGTCTTTATAATTGTATTTGACATTAGAGTTACATCACGAGTTTTAATAAGTTCTGCGAAATCTGTTTTTTCTAAGGCCTTCGTTGTTTTCACTTCAAAGAAAGACAAGGTAGTCTGGGTTGTTATAGCATGCTTCCACTGATGAAAAAGCGTATGTGGAACAATTATAAGAGTATTACCCGAACACTCGGTAGAACAAATGGGCTTTTTACTCCAAAATGTCGTCTGAGACCTCATATTTATACGATTAAATACAGAAGTAATTGGATTTGCTTTTTTATATGCTAGATAACCAAGGGTTGTCAGGGTCTTGCCTGAACCAACCTTATCTCCCAAGACAGCTGCTTGACTATAATGAATTTCATCTTTTACTTCAAATCCATCAATACAAGTTTTCTCCTTTTGATGCATGGCATAAATCATGGCCAATTGATGTGGCCTCAGAGGAACCTTAATTTCTCTCGGCTGAGATGCATAGCCAGAGGTATCTGTTACTGAGAACAGAATGGGTTGTTCATATACATCTAATATCCTATTCAATGAATCATCTCTTGCGGCCATTGTATAAGAAAACTCTATAAGAAGGTGCCGTGAGTTGTTTAGACCTATTTGTATGAGTAAGCGGTTTAAAAAATTCAATTTATCTTATAGCATATGAGTGTAAAGGTTCAATTTCACTATGGCGATTTAATATATGATGTTGTTGCCAAGCAAACTACAAGCTTGAAAGAACTTCTCTCAGAAACCCCAATTCCAGAAGACACCGTATTATTTACAGGCGCTCCTTCTCAGTCACACAAGACACCTCTTGTAGACCTTAGCAAGACCCTAGTTGACTATAATATGTGGTTCCTGGATGTATCATATAGAGCAGAGTTAACCGTCTATAATAAGACAGATAACTATGACAAGAAACTATATGATATGTATTCACAGTGTACTAAAGAAGTTGAATAGTTCAGGATCCTTGATAAAATCCTTCATTTTCAAGTTTGTTCTAACAAGTAATGGATTTGTGTTAGTTCTAAGTTCCGTCTTATCAAACGTATTGTCTGAATGGCTCATAACTAGCATGACCGTCTTAGGATTTAATTGAACTAAAGGATTTTTGTATCCCTCTAAGAAGGATTTTTCTTCTGAGAAGGCTACTGTCTCATCATATTGATGGGTATCTGCATATGTCTTTGTCCATGCCATTGTTCCATTAGTAGCATGACCTTTGAAATATGGCCCTGCCTTCCAAATTTCCTTTGTATCCGTAAAATACATATAGACTTCACTAGAACCTGCTAATCTATAACCAGGGTTATCTTGCAAAGCTTTCACGGCCTCTTCTACTCTTTCTGGAAAATAGAAGTCATCATCGTCCATGGCAACTATAATATCTCCCCTGGCTTCCTTATTTAATCGATTGCGTTTCTCACCGAGTGTCATCTTGTCTTCAGACCAGATGAATTTTAGAGTAGGTAGTTCAGATGTAGCTTGTTCAAATAAATCTCCGACTTCCTCCTGACCATCATCAAAGACTATCCATTCCATGCGGTCTCTAGGATATGTCTGTGTCTGAACCATTTTAATGAGAGAAGGAATGAAACGTCGGCGATTATAGGTCGGCGTTACAATACTTACTAGCGGTAAATCAGGCATCTAATATATTAAATCACGCGCCCTTTATCTGGGTTTTATCAAATGCTGTTTTATAAAGCCCCCCTACAACCGAACGGGCTGCATTGGATGCCTCGTCTTCTCTGTAACAGAACCCTCCAAGAAAAATGGTTTCTAAGTCACCTGTTGGTTGATATGTTGAAAGTGGCAAATATGTATAATAAGGTATTTCTAATTTATACCAGTATTTACGTATAAATGACTTTGGTATTTCGATAAAGAAAAAGATACAGCCATATATAAAACTCAGAATACGAAATGGATTATTATATCCAATTGCATCATTCGCTGCTAAATGACCTCCGTATAAAATAAAACATATTAAGATAAGGCTCATAAATCCTGTAAGAATACCTGAGGCAGTATTTCTCATAGCTCTTTTTATACTAAATGTGCTCCTTTCGGCCAATGATTTTGCTTTTGCGTCAGACTTTGCCTTCATATCTAAATCTTTTTTAATCCGTTCTTCTTCCTTAAGTTTTCTTTCCTTTGCTTCTGCGTCTTGTTTTGCTTGAATTTCTTGTTGTTTCGCATAAGCTTCTGCCTCAGGGTCATTTAATGCCTTTGATATATCATAATTTACTTTCTTAGAAATTTGTGTTAATATACTCATCTAACTTATTAGTATTAAAATATAATTGATTAAATTACCGGAACATATTAGCTTGCATATTTCATTCCACCCATACCACCCTCAATTACTAAGAAATTTATACTTTCTACATATACAACGTAGTCAATTAGATACATGGAATTTTGTGATAATGGCCACATGTCAATATCTAACTGAAAATTTTTAACTCTACTTGTATTCAGTGAACCACTTGGTTTTATCCATTTTGATGTGTCTAATGCAAAGCTGTAAATAGCTAAACCAGGCGGGAATACACCTGTAGCGTATTTCCATGAACTTAATTCATTAAAGTATCTCAGTGGTTTAATTTCTTGTGCATCATTTCCATCACATACAATACGAATATTTCGTATGATATCTTGCTGCGCA
>Ga0209358_10001137_pt1 | contig 21685 bp, 18 predicted proteins | sample LauGreFa1BDMLBSN_2_FD_187574 | JGI IMG/M metagenome (GOLD analysis project Ga0209358, IMG submission 187574) | Freshwater lake microbial communities from Lake Michigan, USA - Fa13.BD.MLB.SN (SPAdes) (version 2) | ecosystem: Environmental > Aquatic > Freshwater > Lake | place: Lake Michigan, USA...
ATATTCCTTAAAGGGTCCAGAGCAATCAGGACCCTTTTTTATTACAACAAAATTTGTGCAGCATTTTAGGGTAGTGTATATTGCATTAAGCCATGTTATCCAAACTCGAAATACATAATTACATTTTGATTGACCAACTCAGTATTGATTTGTCCAATCAATTATCTGTGATTACTGGTGAAACTGGTGCAGGTAAAAGTATTATCATGGGTGCGCTTGGTTTAATATTGGGCGACAGGGCCGATAGCACGGTATGTAGAGACGCTTCAAAAAAATGTTTTATTGAAGGCACTTTTTCATTAAGCAACAAACAAACCTATCAAGCATTTTTTACTGAGCATGATCTTGATTTAACGGAAGAAGTAATTATTCGTCGTGAAATTAATGCACAAGGAAAGTCAAGGGCTTTTATCAATGATACGCCGATCAATTTGAATGAGCTGAAGCAGCTTACTTCGCAGCTAGTGGATTTGCACCAACAATTTGATACCCTTACTTTGGGCGATACCGATTTTCAACGCACCGTAATTGACGCTTTAGCTAGCGTACAAAAGGACTTAGCACAATACCAATCTGTTTTTCATTTATGGAAGGACCACCAAAAGCAATTGGCTGAATTAATTTCAAGGCGAGATGAGTTTGAAAAAACAGAAAGCTATAAAAAACATTTATTAGAAGAATTAGCGGCACTCCAGTTAAAGGAAAATGAATTAGAAAATTTAGAACAGGAACTTAAGTTTTTAGAAAACGCCGTTTCCATTAAAGCGCAAATAGATCAAAGTATTCAGGTATTAGAAAGTGCCGACAATCCAATTGTGCAACAGTTAAAACAAATTGCGAATAATTTAGACAGTATTGTAAAATGGCAACCTGAATTTGCTGATTTATTAAACCGTTTAAAAGCTGCACAAATTGAACTAGCCGATGTTGCGAATGAACTAAGCAGCTGGCAGGATAAAATAGATTTTGATGATAAGAAATTAGTGCTGATACAAGACCGTTTATCAGAAGGTTATAGTTTACAAAAAAAGCACAAAGTACAAAGCACCAATGAACTTATTAGCATCCAACAACAATTGGAGCTTGACTTAACAGCGGTGCTTAGCTTGGATGAGGAAATTAATCAGCTCACGAAACAAGTGAAAGCGGATGAAAAACAGGTAGTGGAGTTGGCAACTTCATTAACAGAAAAAAGAAATAAGGAAACCGCTCCTTTTACTAAAAATGTAAATCAACTTTTACATCAAGTAGGTATGCCGAATGCCAAAATTAAAGTTACGATTGACGAGGTTGCTTATAATGCATATGGAAAAGATAAAATTGACTTTTTATTTGATGCCAACAATACCCAAAAGTTTGAACCTATTAAAAAAGTAGCGAGTGGTGGTGAATTAAGTCGTTTGATGCTTTGTATCAAATCATTGGTGGCCAAATCCATTGATTTACCTACCATGATATTTGATGAAATTGATACTGGCATTTCAGGGGAACCTGCCAAACAAGTAGGATTATTATTACAAGGCTTAGGACAGGCAAGACAGGTTTTATGTATCACCCATCAACCACAAATAGCCGCCAAAGGGCATGCACATCTTTTTGTATATAAAGAACAAAAGGGCACTAGCACCAATACTTTTTTAAGGGGGCTTACCGCTGCTGAAAGGGTACAACATATTGCACTCATGATTGGCGGTGATCCACCAAGTAAATCTGCTTTGGAAAATGCCAAAGAACTTTTAGGGGCGTAATATTGCCGTAGTTCTTAGTTTAATTCTTACTATTTTATAGCACTCACTTGTTTTAACGAAAGCTTATTAGTCAATTCAGGTAATTATTGACTTTTTAAAGGATATTATAATTATTTTTACAGCAATTAAATAAACCATCAAAATGGCATACAATTTATTGAAAGGAAAGAGAGGAATTATTACTGGCGCACTTGACAGCAACTCAATTGCTTGGAAAGTAGCTGAGAAGGCACATGAAGAAGGCGCAACTTTTGTTTTAACCAATGCCCCTATCGCAATGCGTATGGGTGAGATTAATGGTTTGGCTGAAAAAACAAATTCTAAAATTGTTCCAGCCGATGCCACAAGCGTTGAGGAATTAACGACACTTTTTACCCAATCTCAAGAAATTTTAGGTGGCAAAATTGACTTCGTACTTCATTCCATTGGCATGAGTGTGAATATTCGTAAAAAAATTGCTTACCCTGAATTGAATTATGATTATTACGCAAAGGGTGTTGATGTGTCAGCAATGTCATTACATAAAATGTTAAGTGTTGCTTATAAAATGGATGCATTAAATGACCACGCAAGTGTGGTTGCTTTAACCTATGCTGCAGCACAACGAACATTTCCTTTTTATACCGATATGGCTGATATTAAAGCATTGCTTGAATCCATTGCACGTAGTTTTGGCTACCACTATGGATTAAGAAATAAAGTACGTGTGAATACAGTATCTCAATCTCCTACTAAAACAACTGCAGGAACAGGTATCAAAGGATTTGGTGACTTTTTTGATTACGCGGATGCGATTGCACCACTAGGAAATGCAACTGCTGAAGATTGTGCAAACTATTGTGTGACTTTATTTTCCGACTTAACCAAAATGGTTACGATGCAAAACTTATTCCATGATGGTGGTTATTCAACAACTGGTGTGAGTGATTTGATTATGAAGAAAGCGGGTATCACTGAAGGTTAACAAGAAACATAGAAAATCACTTTAATAAATAATACATGAGCAATAAACAAATCAACCCCAAACTAGTAGAAGCCATTGGCTACCTTGGCTCACTATTAAGTTGTATCACTTTTGTGCCTCAGGTTTATTTATCATGGAAATCACATAGTGTGGGTGATTTAAGTTTACTCATGGTATTAATTGTAAACTTTAGCTGTATTGTTTGGTTGACGTATGCTTATTTAATTAATAGCCGACCTGTACTTATCGCAAACACAATTGTATTAATACTGAGTTTAATGTTACTTTATTTTAAATTAACTTTTTAAGTATATTTTTCGCGCTCACTTTTTTTTGCGCACATTAAAAAAGGGTCGCCGACATATCGGGACCCTTTTTTATTTTTCCTTATCATAAGAGATAAAATCATAAGAGAAGAACGAAGCAAAGCTTCGTGATGTGCTGGTTATGCCTCAATAATTTAAATAAATAAGGGGCTAGCAAAGCATAGCCCCTTATTTATTTTCCTCATAATTAGAGATAAAATCATTAGAGATTAATTTTTATGGGCTTATTTTTCAAAAAGCCCATGAAAATTAATACTCGTCTTCATTAAACATGAAGTCGTCATTACTTGGGTAATCTGGCCAAATATCATCAATGCTTTCATATACTTCTCCTTCGTCTTCCAACTCCTGCAAATTCTCAACCACATCTAATGGTGCTCCACTACGAATAGAGTAATCGATCAATTCATCTTTTGTAGCCGGCCAAGGTGCTTCCTCTAAATAACTGGCTAATTCTAAAGTCCAAAACATAGGTTTCTTTTTTGCAAAAGTAGCCGTATATATGATACTACCAAATGTGTTTTTTCTACAGGATGTAAACAAATTGTGAAATTTTGCCAAAATTGGGCCGGTAATCGTAGGTTTGTATCATGGAAAAGCAGCCTGCACTATTAGTTGCGACAGATATATATAAGAATTATGGCAATATTTCAGTCTTAAAAGGGGTATCCCTTGAGGTAAACAAGGCGGAGATGGTTTCTATTGTGGGTGCGTCCGGGGCTGGCAAATCGACGCTTTTATACATTGTAAGTAGTTTAGAAAAAGCCGACAAAGGGCAAATTTTATTTCAAAATCAGGACATTAGTGCGCTTTCCAATAAGCAACTTGCTCATTACAGAAATAACCAAATTGGCTTCGTTTTTCAATTTCATCACTTATTACCTGAATTCACAGCACTCGAGAATATTTGTATACCCGCTTGGATAGGTCAAAAACCAAAAAAACAAGTGGAAACAAAGGCGATGGAATTGCTTGACTTTATGGGCCTAGCTGATAAAAAAGATAAAAAGCCCCATAGTTTATCTGGTGGCGAACAACAAAGAATTGCAGTAGCACGTGCTTTAATAAATAGTCCAGCTTTAATTTTTGCAGATGAACCTACTGGTAATTTAGATAGTGCCAACGCGGCTGCCTTGCATCATTTATTTATTAAATGTCGCGACACTTTTCAGCAAAGCTTTTTAATTGTAACACATAATGAATCATTGGCTGAAATGAGCAATCACACACTTCACATGAAGGATGGGCTAATTATTTAATTATACCCGCGCCTTCCAAGGCATATCTGCCACGCCATTTAAATGTCCAATATACCTAGCTAATACAAATAAGTAATCACTTAATCTGTTGAGGTATTTGATAACAATGGGTTCAACGAATAAATTTTCTTCTTGTAAGTTCACGCACCATCTTTCAGCACGGCGACAAACACATCTCGCAACATGGGTCATTGAAATAGCACTATGTCCCACTGGTAAAATAAAAGATCTCATGGGTTCCAAAACGGCGTTCATCGTATCAATCTCTTTTTCCAAATTTGTAATATCAATTTCAGTTAAATCAGGAATTTGTATGGCAGATTCTTTATCAGGATCACAAGCAAGGTGAGATCCTACCGTAAACAATCGATCCTGTACCTCATTTAAAACTTTTTGAATTTCAGCATTTCCACACATATCACTCACTAAACCAATAAAGGAATTTAGCTCATCCACTGTTCCGTATGATTCAATACGAATATGACTTTTAGGTACCCTTGTACCCCCAATTAGTGATGTTTTGCCTTCGTCCCCAGCTTTGGTATAAATTTTCATGCGGTAATTTTTTCTTAAGCCTTATTGCTTAATCCTTCTAACAAATCTAATAAAATAAAGTTCACTTAGGCATAAAAAAGCTCCGCATAAAATTATGGGAGCCTAATTATATATTTTTATTGATCAATCTTTATTTATGGCCGACGTTTAAAGTATCTGTTTCCACATTGCCATCCCTTAACCTTACAACGCGGTGGGCATATTTCGCAATATCTTCCTCGTGGGTCACTAATATTACGGTATTACCTGATGAATGAATTTTTCCGAATAATTCCATGACTTCCACCGAGGTTTTGGTATCCAAATTACCTGTAGGCTCATCGGCTAATAATATAGATGGGTTATTTACAAGTGCACGCGCAATGGCTACCCTTTGTATTTGACCCCCACTTAACTCATTTGATTTATGATGACTTCTATCCGCCAAGCCCACTTTTTCAAGTGCCACCATCGCTCTATCTAATCTTTCTTTTTTTGCGATACCTGCATATACCAATGGTAAGGCGACGTTTTCTGCAGCTGATAATCTTGGTAATAAATTAAATTGTTGAAATACAAATCCAATTTCTACATTACGAATACCCGCTAATTCATCATCTGTCATCTTACTTACATCGTGTCCATTTAAATTATACATTCCTTTGGTCGGTGAATCCAAACAGCCTAATATATTCATTAGTGTACTTTTTCCACTTCCCGAAGGACCCATCAAAGCCACATATTCATTTGACTTAATATCCAAATTAATTCCTTTTAAAACGGGTATGGCTTGCCCTGCCATAAAATAACTTTTTTGTAAATCCCTTAATTGAATAACTGATGACATTATATAAATTTATTTATTTATTACTTTAGGTACTTTAAAAAACTCGCCGTTTTGATCAGGTGCATTTTTTAAAGCCGCTGTTCTATCAATGGACCCTTTTACTTCATCCGAACGCAATACATTAATACTATCACCCATATGCATTAATGGCTCGGTACCAGTGGTGTCTAATTCATTGAGCTTTTCAACAAAACCCACCAAATCCTGCATGTCTGCAACTAATTTGTCCATATTTTCAGGGGCCACATTTAACCTAGATAAATGTGCCAAATGGCTTATTAATTTATGGTCTACTTGCATAATACAAATGTAATCCAAAGGTGGCAACCCCCAAGGCGCATTTGTTAAATGGTCATAAGAAACAACCAGTGGCAAAAAAATTAGGGGAAATTGGAAGATTTTTTTGAAAATAGTTGCATAACTAACTAATTTTACAAAAATGTGCTTTTATGCAAAGATCAATTAAAAAAGTAGCGGTATTAGGAAGTGGCGTAATGGGTTCTCGTATTGCATGTCACTTTGCTGGGATTGGCGTGGAAGTATTATTATTAGACATGCTTACACCAGGTTCAAATGAATGCACAAAAGCAAAAGAAAGAAACCAATTAGTGGATAGCTCTTTGCAAGCAGCGATTAAATCAAACCCTTCCCCTTTATATCTTCAAAAATTTGCACAAAATATAAGTACAGGGAATTTCACGGACGATATTGCAAAAATTAGCAATGCAGATTGGATCATTGAAGTAGTGGTGGAAAGATTAGACATTAAAAAATTAATTTACGACGAGGTTGAAAAATACAGAAAGCCCGGAACTTTAGTCAGTTCAAATACTTCAGGCATACCTATACATTTAATGGCGGAAGGACGTAGTGAAGATTTTCAAAAACATTTTTGTGGTACGCACTTTTTTAATCCACCGCGTTATTTGCGTTTGCTTGAAATTATTCCTACTGCAAAAACAGATCCTAGCATCGTTGATTTTCATATGCATTATGGGGATGTATTTTTAGGTAAAACCACCGTGCTTTGTAAGGATACTCCTGCTTTTATCGCTAATAGGGTGGGCGTTTTCAGCATGATGAGTGTTTTGCATATCATGGAAAAAATGGAGTTAAGTATTGATGAAATTGAATCCATCACTGGACCAATTATGGGCCGCCCGAAATCAGCAACTTTCCGTACAGCCGATGTGGTAGGTATTGATACTTTAGTAAAAGTAGCCAATGGGGTTGCTGCAAGCTGTCCAAATGATGAGGCTAAAAATATTTTCACCTTGCCTGCTTGGCTTGAAAAAATGGTTGAACAAAATTGGTTAGGTGATAAAACTGGTCAAGGATTTTTTAAGAAAATAAAAACAGCTAACTCCAAAGAAATTTTAACACTAAATTTAAAAACTTTCGAATACGAGCCGCGCGTTAAAATAAAATTTGCTTCGATTGGTGTTGCTAAAGCAATGGAAAGTTTACCCGAACGTTTAAAAAGTTTATACGCAGCAAAAGACAAAGCAGGTGAATTTGTACGTCAATTTCATTTTGCATTGTTCTCCTATATCAGCCACCGTATTCCAGAAATTAGTGATGAACTTTACCGATTGGACGACGCTTTGAAAGCAGGTTTTGGTTGGGAGATTGGGGCTTTTGAAACTTGGAATGAATTAGGTGCTACACAAGTGGTTAGCGATATGAAATCAGCTGGATATGCCCTAGCACCTTGGGTTCAAACCATGTTAGATAAAGGCTTAAGCTTTTATAAAGTGCAAGAAGGCAAACGCTATTACTATGACGTAGCAACTGAATCTTATAAATTAATACCGGGAAGTGAGTCCTTCTTGATTTTATCTGATCTAAAGGAAAAGACCATTTGGAAAAACAGCGCATGTACTATGGTGGATATGAATGATGGCATTGCAGGATTTAGCTGGAACACCAAAATGAATAGTATTGGTGGCGAGGTTTTAGAAGGTATAAATAAAGCTATTCATATTGCAGAAGATAAATTTAATGGTTTAGTCATTGCCAATGAATCCAATTTATTCAGTGCAGGCGCCAATGTGGGTATGATTTTTATGTTGGCTATTGAACAAGATTACGAGGAACTCGATATGGCTATTCGTACTTTTCAAAATAGCATGATGCGTGTGCGCTACTCTTCTATTCCTGTAGTAGTGGCCCCTCATGGGCTTTGTTTGGGCGGGGGTTGTGAAATGAATTTACATGCAGATAGTATTTGTGCTGCTGCAGAAACTTATATTGGTTTAGTAGAATTAGGTATTGGTGTAATACCTGGTGGTGGTGGCACTAAGGAATTAGTGTTACGCGCCTCTGATGAGATGCATGCAGATGAACCAGAAACCATTACCCTTAATCGTAGGTTTATGCAAATTGCAACCGCAAAAGTAGCAACAAGTGCACATGAAGCCATGGATATGGGCATCTTAAGAAAATCACAGGATTTTATTTTACTCAATCAATCAAGACGCATTACCAAAGCCAAAGACCAAGCACTACAATTATTTAATGCAGGATATACCCAGGCACAACAAAGAAAAGATATTAAAGTATTAGGAAAAGCAGGACTAGGTGCATTATACGCAGGTATTAATGGTATGCACAAAGCTGGATATGCTTCCGACCACGATGTTAAAGTGGCTAAGAAATTAGCATTTGTAATGTGTGGCGGTGATTTAAGTGAACCCACTACTGTCAACGAACAATACTTATTGGATTTGGAACGCGAAGCATTCTTAAGTTTGTGTGGCGAAAAGAAAACATTGGAGCGTATACAATCAGTCATCACTGCAGGCAGACCAATAAGAAACTAGTTATAATTTTTTTACACTTATTTACATCAATACTGATTACAACAAATCATTCAATGCAGAATGCAATGTGGGATAGTCAAATTTATACCCTGCATGCGCAATTTTATTGGAAGAAACTTTAGCACTCTTTAAAATTTCAATACTCATTTCTCCCAACATTATTTTTAATACGAAAGCGGGAACAGGAATGGGCAAATAAAAGCCGCGTAATTTTTTTGTAATAGCTATTATTAAATCTTTATTACTTGTTGGTTCAGGCGAAACTGCATTATACACGCCATGTATTGTATTAGTTTCAATCCCAAATAAAATCATTTTACATAAATCCTTATAATGTATCCAGCTGACCATTTGACTACCTGTCCCAAAAATAGTGGCTAAGCCAAATTGCGCAGGTTTGATAAATTCAGCCAACGCACCCCCCTGCTTATTTAATACGATTCCTATTCTTAAGGTAACTAATCTTATACCTAAGGTTTCAATTGGTTTTACGCTGCCCTCCCATCGTTTACAGGTGTCACCCAAAAAAGCACCATCCGCAGGATCGGTTTCAACAAATCCATGCTGCAAACTTTGTGCTGTATCTGGACCATACCAACCAATCGCTGATGCGGTAACTACTGTTTTAACTTGATGTGGAATTTCAGTTAAATACTTAACTAACAATGCACCCGACATTACCCTGCTATCTACAATTTCTTGTTTGCGTTTTTTTGACCATCTTTTATCTGCGACACCTGCCCCTGCCAAATGAACAATCGTATCGGCTTTTCCAATTGCTAATGTATCTATATAACCCTTGGCTATATCCCAAACGGCATAGGTTAAATTAGGTATAGCGGAAGACTGCGGCTTGCGTGTTAAAATAATCACCTGATATCCCTTACTTAATAATAATTGTGTAAGCGAAGTTCCCACCATTCCAGTTCCACCTGTGATTAATACTGTTTGCATTCGTTAAAGGTACAATTTTTGTGCATTTTGAATGAATTAGTAAGATTCAGATAGCCATTTTAGTAAAAATATTAAGATGATGTGGAATTCTTCCGCAATAAAAAACCCCGCCTGATGAAGGGCGGGGTTACAACTAAAATCAACTATACATAAAAACTAAATCAATCCGGTTTTTTACCATCCATAAAAGTATTGATGGTTGAAATTTGTGTTTGGTTATTCTCATCCTTATCCACGGTGTACTTACTGTAATAATTTTCAACAGAAGCTAATGTATTACCAAACATTTCCATATTTCTTCTAACATATGCAGGCACTGATTCAAAATCATTATTAGAATCATTGGTATTGTTAATATTAAAAGATAAATTTCTTAATTTCTGAATACGCTCTGCCACTTTTCTTCTTTGCTCCTCGGCATTATCTAATGGCATATCATAATTAGCTTGCTGATTCACATGCGCCACAGGTGTATTGGATTCCTCTCTCATCACCAATTGCATCGAAGGCTCTTCCTCATATCTGAAAGAAGATTCGAATACAACTTCCGCAGGTGCAGGTGTTTCAATCACAGGAGCAGTATACATTTCAACAGTTGCTACTTCTTCTTCCGCAATATTTTCATCGATGGTCATTTCCACTTCCATCAATTCTTCCTCCATCAATTCCGCTTCCATGAATTCTTCTTCAATGAGCGTTTCTTCTACTTCTTCCTCAATAGTGATTTCTTCTAACATAAAGTCTTCTTCCATTTCTACACTTAAATCTGTCTCGTTAACTTCAAAAATCACTTCATTAGATGCATTTACTGGAGCTAAAGCTTCTTCCTCAACTTCGTCCGCTTCCTCCGCATAAATATTCAAAGGCTTACTTAAAATAAAGTCAGAAACAATAGTAGCTTCTTTCTCTGCTTCCATATTCAAAGTGAACACTTCTTCTTCCACTTCTTCTTCCATATCAGCTTCTACTTCATCTTCAAATGCAGGCTCCTCTTCTAGTACTAAGGTTGGCATTAAATCATTGTTCTCAAAAGCCATCACTTCCATCTCTTCTTCAACATCTTCCTCCGATACTAACATTTCATCTTCCTCCATCTCTTCTAATTCATCTTCTTCCATCTCTTCTTCCATGCTATCTGCAGCGGCAATTGAAGCTTGTGCATTTAACTCCCAAATGGTATCATATTTATCCAATACTACTTCCTTTACTTCTTCCTCCTCCATTAATGGAGCTTCTATTTCAGGCGCTTGGTCAAATGAAAAATGAATGGGCGTTTCTTCTGTTTGATCTAAAATAAAATGATCCTCCGCTTTTTCATTTACTTCATTCATTAATGGCTCCTGCTTGATTTGCTCAGTTGCAACTGCATCTGTGACCAATGTCATTACTATTTTTTCCTCAATAGGAGCCTCCGCTTTTTTTGGTGTTTCAGTTTTAAAAGGATCTTTACCTTCAAAACCTGTAGCGATTAATGTGATCCCTAATTTTTTATCAAGGGTAGCATCATAGCCCATACCCATAATGACATCAGAATGCTCACCAGTTCTTTCTCTCAAGAAATTATTGATGGTTTCTAATTCATCCATCGTGCACTCATATTCCCCTTCTGCACTATTAATATTTAATAAAATCCATTTTGCACCTTTAATATCATTGTCATTTAACAATGGTGAATTCAAGGCTTCTTCAATGGCTCTTTCTGCTCTGTTCTCTCCTTCCACTTCGGCTTTACCTAAAATAGCAACACCGCCATTTTTCATCACCGTGCAAACGTCCGCAAAGTCAACAATAATGTGACCGCGGCTATTAATAACATCGGTAATACATTTAGCTGCAGTTGCTAAAACATTATCTGCTTTCGTAAACGCCTCTTTCATTTTTAAATTACCATATTGAACACGTAATTTATCATTTGAAATCACCAACAATGTATCTACTAATGGTTTTAATTGATTGATTCCTTCCTCTGCTTGTTTTTGACGACGAGGCCCTTCAAATCCAAAAGGTGTGGTAACGATACCCACCGTTAATATACCTAAGTCCTTACAAATTTTTGCAATAATTGGCGCACCACCAGTTCCTGTACCACCACCCATTCCCACTGTGATAAAGGCCATGCGTGTGTTAACTTCTAATATTTTTCTGATTTCTTCTAAAGATTCTTCCGTTGCTAACTTACCAACTGAAGGATCTGCTCCAGCCCCAAGCCCCTGTGTTAAATGTGGGCCTAATTGAATTTTGTTGGGCACATCACTTTGTTCAATGGCCTTAGAATCTGTATTACAAATAATAAAATCAACGCCTTCTATATCCTGCTTAAACATAAAGTTTACAGCATTACTACCGCCACCGCCTACGCCTAGGACCTTGATGATAGATGATTTTTGTTTAGGCAAGTCAAATTGAATCATTTTTTTGTTTTTAAATGGGTTAGTTAGATGGTTAGTTGTTAGTTAGTTACGTCGAAATTAGCAATTTTAGAATTTATTCTACTTGATATTTATAACCACAATGTGGGTAAATAATATTACAAAGGTTTGTCAGGTTCCTCATTAAATATTTCAATCAAGTTATTCTTAAAGCGATCCCAAAATTTGCTCTTTCTTCTTTCAATTTGTTCTACTGATAAAGTAGTTGCTGGTGCAGGTTTTTCCACTTTTTGACTCGTTAAAGTATTGGCCCCATTGGTGTTGTTTACAGTCAATGATTTAGGCACTTCTACTCTTTTAAAGTTTTCAGCAAATACCTTATAATTTTGTTCAAAATCGTTATAGCCTTTCAAGATTAATCCAATACATGTTGAATACATTGGCTTTTTCAACTCATCAATATGATTAGGTGCTAAATGTTCATTAGGTAACCCAATTCTAGCATTTAAGCCAGTGATATACTCGGTTAATTGAATTAGGTGCTTTAATTGAGATCCACCACCAGTCAATATCACACCCCCATTTAACTGACGACTATCCAAACCCACTTGCTTTAAATGATAAGTGACAAAATCCAATATTTCACTCATTCTAGCTTGTATAATTCCTGCTAAGCTTTTCACACTGATTTCTTTCGCTGGCATTCCTTTTAAACCAGGAATAGTGACATAAGCATTTGCTTTTGCCTCATCTGCTAAAGCGCTACCAAACTGCACTTTCATTGCCTCTGCTTGACTTTTCAATACGCCTAAGCCAAGTCGAATATCATTGGTTATGTTTTCGCCACCAAATGGTATAACTGCAGTATGCTTCAAGATGCCATCATAAAATACAGCTAAATCACTGGTACCACCACCAATATCTAAAATTGCGACACCCGCTTCTAAATCGATATCACTCATAACCGCACTTGCGGAAGCTAGGGGTTGTAATACTAAATCCTTCGTCACTAAACCACTACGCTCCACCGAACGATTGATATTACGAATTGCATTTCTGTCACCAGTCAGTATTAAAAAGTTTGCACCCACTTTTACTCCATTCACGCCTACCGGCTCTTTCACATTTGGATTATTATCAACATGAAACTCTTGTGGTATCACGTCAATAATTTGATCCCCAGCTGGAATAAATGTTTTGCGTTGGTTGTTAATTAATTGCTCAATTTCCCAAGGTTGAATTTCGTTCTCCGCATCCTGACGAACCATATCACCCCTTGTTTGTAAACTTTTAATATGATGACCAGCAATACCTACAAATACTTCATTGATTTCTAAATCAGGATTGCTTAATTGACAATTTTGAAGTGCTTGTTGAATTGCTTTAATGGTTTGATCAATGTTTAACACTTGACCATGTTGCACCCCATTACTATTGGCACGCCCAAAGCCCAAAATCTCTAATTTGCCAAACTCATTTTTTCTACCAGCTATAGCCGCAATCTTTGTGGTACCAATATCTAGACCCACAATGATGGGCGAATCGTTTTGACTCATTTTTATGTATTTTAGTTGTTAGTTGTTGTTGTTCTTAGAAGTCGTCTTTGTCGGCATTAAAGCCTTCGCTGATTTCTTCTTATTAATTAACGATTTATTGTTTTGTTTATTGTCTTTTTTCTTGATTTGTTTGTTGATTTTTATTGGGGTGCTTTTTTTAGTTGCAGCCACTTTAACTGCGGGCTTATTAGCCAGTTTATTTTCAACTAATTTGACTTCTTTTTTTATAGCCATGGGCGTTACTTTCTTCAAGGTATCTTTGATAACCGGCGCTGTTGCGGTATCAGGGTTCGTTAACCCTTTATCCATTGTAGCTAATACCGAATTTTGAAATGGCATCATACCTGGCGCATATTGAATAGGCTCCATTCCCTTTTTCAGGGCAACAATTTGTCCGTCAAATCTGCAATCCAATACTTGATAGGCATTGATCCCACTTTGCACCCACACTTTTTTATAGAAAGTATATAAACGATTTAATTTATCTGCCAAATTATCCACCGACCCTATTAAAACAGTATGATCCCCTAAACTAGGCACCATTTGAAAATCACCATTGGACCCGATATTTACTTGTGCAATTTGCGCTGTAAAAAAGCTATCCGATTTTATTGTATTTGAAAAAAAGAGCACCTCTTTAAGTAGTATACTATCTGGCGGAGATAAATTATCTTGATCAGTTGGGAACCCTGTAAAAACTGGCAAACGCAGCACGGTAAGCTGTTTTAAAGGTAAACGCCAACCTTGATCATCTATATAAAAGGAACTTCCCGAAGCTGTAAAAACACGTGCTATCGGAATTCTTTGTTGTATTTTAACTTCTAATAATTGTTGGTTATTGATAAATAGTTCTGCATTTTTTATCCATCTTATTTTTTCTAACTCCTTTTCAACCGATATTAAATTAATACTTTCAACAATCGCACCTTTGACAATCCCTTGGTCTTTTAATATTTGAGTGATTTCATTTTCATCCATGAATAAAGCCTTGGTTGTTTCGCCTACCAATTCTACTTGTATTTGCGATAATTTTTTAGCTGCTTTGGCTTTCCATGCAATTACAAATAAAAATATAAGTGCTGCACCTGCAATGCTCCACAAAGTTTTAATCAATATGTTTTGCCATTGCTTCATTTGGTAGGTATAAGAAGGTCTTTAATATGATTGATACAAACATCTATATCACCTGCACCTGCCATCACTATCAACTTATCAGGTGTGGTTGCTGCCCAAGCTAATAATGCCTCTTTTGACATTACTTGTTTTTTTGAGATACTCATTTTTTCTATCAGCATATCACTGGTAACTCCTGGGATGGGCAATTCCCTTGCTGGATAAATAGGTAACAAAATAACTTCATCTGCCTTATCCAATGTTTCAACAAAACCATCACATTGATCCTGCGTACGACTATATAAGTGTGGTTGAAAAACTAAAACCATTTTCTCGCCTGGATATATACTTCTTACACCAGCTATTAATGCATTTAATTCTTCTGGATGATGCGCATAATCGTCAATCAAAACTTTATTTTCGGTTTTAACCTTATACTCAAAGCGACGCTTAACCCCTTTAAAATTGGCAACCGCTAACTTGATTTTATTTTCATCAATACCTAAGGTTAATGCAATTGCAATTGCAGCTGTTGCATTTTCAACATTGTGCAAGCCCCCCATATTCAAAACTACTTCCTTCAAAACGCCCCCTGGATGCACTAAATCAAAAATATAAGATCCACCCACCACTTTTAAATTTTGCGTATGATACGATGCATCGTTTTTATCATACCCATAAGTTTGAATCGTTTTATTATCCGAATTAGTCACCACCGTTGTTCCCATTTTTTGAATCAATGCACCCCCTGGCTTAATCTTATCTGCATATTGCCCAAAAGCTTTCAATACTTCTTCCGCGGTGCCATAAATATCTAAATGATCCGGATCCACTGCAGTAATGACTGCTATATTTGGCGATAATTTCAAAAAACTACGATCGTATTCATCCGCTTCCACAACCACTACATTTTTTTCATGGCTCCAAAAATTAGTATTATAATTGGAAGCAATGCCTCCTAAAAATGCGTTGCACCCATATTCAGTATGTCGTAAAATATGGGCTGTCATTGAAGTAGTCGTAGTTTTTCCATGTGTACCTGCAATACCAATCGTGAAAGCATTTTCAGTCACCCATTGTAATACATCACTGCGCTTAACTACATTGTAACCATGATCTCTGTAATAATTTAATTCCCCATGATCCGCAGGTATGGCAGGGGTATAAACAACAACAGTAGCTGCTTTGTCCATTTGATTTAAATCATCTTCAAAGTGTATTTGTATCCCTTCTTTCACCAAATCATCCGTTAATACCGTGGGTGTTTTATCATAACCAGAAACATGCACACCTTGTGTGTTAAAATACCTAGCTAAGGCACTCATACCAATACCACCAATCCCTATGAAGTAAATATTTTTTATGTTAGTTAGTGGGTTCATTCGTACTATTACTTTACTGATTTTTAAATATGTTGTAGTATTTGTTGTGCAATCACTTCATCTGCATTTGTAAATCCATGTGCTTTTATTTTTTCTTCCATCAACTGCCTAGCTTGTTCATCCTGCATCAAACTTTGTAATAAGGGGATCAATTTTTGATTCACTTCATTATCGCTGACCATTTTTGCAGCACCATTTTCCACCAATGCCATCGCATTGTGTGTTTGGTGATCCTCAGCTGCATGTGGATAGGGTACAAAAATTGCCGCCTTGCCTGTGATTGAAATTTCAGCCACCGCCATCGCACCCGATCTGCTTACCACAATATCTGCAGCAGTGTATGCGGCGCTCATATCATCAATAAAGGAACTCACATAAACATTGGCATACTCATTTGCTGCAGTTACATAAGCCGCAGCATTTGGTTTTCCTGTTTGCCAAATCAACTGTACGTTATCTTTCAAAAATGCGGCCAAATTACTTTGGATGGCTTTATTAATGGAGCTTGCACCCAAACTTCCACCCACGATTAATAACGTTTTTTTATTGGGCATTAAACCAAAATGCAACACTGCATTGTTTTTACTATAGGAAGTATGGAGAATATTTTGTCTCACTGGATTGCCTGTTACCAATATTTTATCAGCAGGAAAAAATGATTCCATTCCTTTTGTTCCTGTGAATATTTGTGTAGCATCAGCACCTAACCATTGGTTTGCTTTACCCGCAAATGCGTTTGACTCGTGAATAAATGTAGGAATGGATTTTGTTTGTGCTTGTTTCAAAACGGGAAAGCTAGCATAGCCACCAACACCAAAAACGGCATTGGGTTTAAATCTTTTTATAATCGCTTTCACTTGAAAATAACTCTTTAATAATTTCCAAGGCAAGGATATATTTTTTAATAAATTAGTTCTGTTAAATCCAGCTATAGTGATGCCAATAATCTCATACCCTGCTTGTGGAACTTTCTCCATTTCCATTTTACCCAATGCACCCACAAACAATATAGCCGCATCAGGTTGTATTTTCTGAATCGCTTGCGCTACCGCTATCGCAGGGAAAATATGCCCTCCGGTACCGCCACCAGCGATGATGATGCGTATGTTTTTATATTGCGGACTTAACGCCATTGCTTATCTCAGTGTTTTCGTCAGGTAATTCAATTTCAGTTTCTACTGGTGCCTTCCCTTCCATTTGTTCCACATTTCGCGCGACACTTAATATCAATCCAATTGCGCAACAAGTAAATATAAACGAGCTTCCACCCATACTTACCAATGGCAATGTCACCCCTGTCACTGGAACAATATTTACATTCACTGCCATATTTGCAATGGCTTGAATGATTAATGTAAAACTCAACCCCAGTGCTAAAAAAGCACCAAAAGCATAAGGACATCTTCTAAAAATTCGAATACATCTAAATAAAAAAACCAAATAAATAAAGATGATAAACGCCCCTCCAATCAACCCATATTCTTCTATAATAACCGCATAAATAAAATCATTATACGCTTGCGGTAAAAAATTTCTTTGACGACTATTACCAGGACCAAGACCAAAAAAGATACCACCATTTGCGATAGCTATTTTTGCTTGTTGTACTTGGTAAGGCACTTCATTTTCATTGGCATACATAAAATCCTGCACCCGATTTACCCAGGTGCCGACGCGACCAAAACTTTTCATTTTTTCAGCAACCACTGGTTGTCCTTCGACAGATTTGCTGGAGTGTGTCGCAATGGCTACACCCACAATAATTGCCACAGGTATCATCGCAACCAAAATGGTCAATAATATATGCTTAAAACTTACGCGGCCAATAAACATGAGCAATAAGGAAGTGGCACCTGTCAATAAGGCGTTAGACAAATTTGCTGGCATGATTAAACCACAGATGATGAAAACAGGAATAATGATAGGTAAAAATCCTTTCTTAAAATCCTTAATTACTTCCTGCTTTTTACTTAAAACCTTTGATATATACATAAACAATGCAAGCTTTGCCACATCGCTACTTTGTATGGTCAAATTGATAATGGGTAATTTAATCCATCTGCTTCCATCATTTATTTTTGCACCAAAAAATAAAGTATAAATTAATAATGGAATCGACAACATAAATAATATGGTCGCAATTCTTGAAAACACTGTATAATTGATCCGGTGCAATCCAAAAATTACCAGCAAACCCACCAAAGTAAATATCACTTGCTTAAATAAATAAACGCTTGTGTTACCACGGTACATTTTATATGCCAATGAACCTGTTGCACTATACACGACCAGTATAGATATCAATGATAATACAATGACTAACCCCCATATGTATTTATCCCCCCTTGTTCTTTGGTCCAAATGCTCCTTCATGCCTCCAATCGAAGGCATTTGTGAAAATAATTTATCCGTGGTCTCGTTGAACATGCTTATAATTCTTTTACTGACTCTTTAAATTGAATACCTCTATCCTCATAGTTTTTAAATAAGTCAAAACTTGCACATGCTGGGCTTAACAAAACAACATCTCCTTTTTCAGCTAGCTTAAAAGCCGCAGTCACTGCTTTTTTTGCAGAATCTGCTTCAACAATTGAAGCTACTTTGTCTCCAAAAAAGTCAATGATCTTTTTGTTATCAGTTCCCATACAAATAATTGCCTTTACTTTTTCTTTTACTAATTCAGCAATTAATTCATAGTCGTTTCCTTTATCCACACCGCCTAAAATTAGCACAGTTGATTTCTGCATGCTCTCTAATGCATACCAAGTACTGTTTACATTGGTTGCTTTACTGTCATTTACAAAGTCAACACCACGAACAGTTGCCACAAATTCCATGCGGTGTTCAAGACTATGAAAATTACTTACGGCTTCGCGGATTTTTTCTTTGCGAATTCCCAAAGTAGTTGCAGCAATACTTGCAGCCATTGTATTATAAGCATTATGCTTGCCTTTTAATGCAAAGTCATAAATACTCATCGACACGCGTTCTTCTTGGATTTTTAACATCATTTGGTCGTTTTTGATGTAGCCTCCTTTTTTTACTTCTTGTTTCATAGAAAATGGTAATGGGTTAGTATTAGTAGTTAGTAGTTCTAAATGTTTAACAATGACTTCATCATCAATGCAGTAAATAAAATAATCCTGTGCAGTTTGATTTTCAATTATTCGAAATTTACTTTTAATGTAATTTTCAAATTTGTAATCGTATCTGTCTAAATGGTCTTCTGTGATATTTAATAAAATAGCGATATCGGGTTTGAAATGTATGATATCATCTAATTGAAATGAGCTTACTTCAATAATGTATAAGGATTTAGGCGCAACAGCGATTTGTCTTGCAAATGAAAATCCAATATTTCCTACCATGGCAACATCATCATTCACCAATTGGCAAATATGATATAGTAATGAAGTGGCAGTGCTCTTTCCATTGCTTCCAGTGATGGCAGCAATTTTACTAAAGCCTTTATATCTATATCCAAATTCAATTTCACTTATTACGGGGATACCTTTGGCTCTGATTGCCTTTACCATTTCATTTTTTTCAGGTATTCCGGGACTTTTCATCACCTCGTCCGCATTCAAAATTTGATTAACACTATGCTTTCCTGACTCAAAAGCAATACCATTGTCCTCCAATTCTTTTTGGAAATTAGCTTTAATGGTGCTTCCATCAGATACAAATACTTCATAGCCTTTTTGTTTGGCTAATAAAGCAGTACCTATCCCGCTTTCCCCTGCACCTAATATGACTAATCTTTTAGACAATGTATTATCTTGTTTTTAATGTTAAGATGGAAGCAATCACTAATAAAATGGTAATGATCCAGAAACGAACAGCAATTTTGCTTTCATGAAAACCCTTCTTTTGGTAATGATGATGTAGTGGACTCATTAAAAACACCCTTCGACCTTCCCCAAAATTCTTCTTAGTGTATTTGAAATAGCTTACTTGAATTATAACACTTAAGTTTTCAATTAAAAACACACCACAAAAAATGGGGATCAATAATTCCTTTCTAACGATTATGGCTAATGATGCAATAATGCCGCCCAAGGCCAAACTTCCAGTATCTCCCATAAACACCTGCGCTGGATAAGCATTGTACCATAAAAATCCAATACAAGCGCCTACGAATGCACCCACAAATATGGACAACTCCCCTAAATTGGGTATGTACATTACATTTAAATAGTCAGCGAAAACATAGTTACCACTTACATATATAAATACACCTAATGCAGCACCTATGATTGCACTTACCCCTGCTGCTAATCCGTCAAGACCGTCTGTTAAGTTGGCACCATTAGAAACTGCAGTGATGATAAATGTGACAATTAATATATAAATGATCCATGTATATTTTTCAGCACCTGGCCCTATCCAACTTACCAATCTGCTATAATTAAATTCATGGTTTTTAACAAATGGAATAGTCGTAATAGGTGTTTTAACTTTTACAAACCTTCTTTCCTCTCCATTAATTTTTCTTACCACTATATCAGCACCTTTTGCTACTTTTTCTCCTTTGGCCAAACTTTCAGAAACATTGGTAGATACTATTTCTCTTTCCACCGTCACTGCATTGCTAAAGTATAAGGTTACGCCAATAATAATTCCCAATCCAACCTGTCCAATAATTTTAGAAATTCCCGCCAGTCCATCACTATTTTTCTTTTTATACGACTCCCCTTTGCTTTGAGATTCTTTTCTTGCTTTGATTTTAAAATAATCATCTAAAAAACCAATTAAGCCCAACCAAACTGTACATAAAATCATTAAGCGGATATACACTTTATCCAAATTGGCAAATAACAAAGTTGGGATTAAGATGCTTAACAAAATAATGATGCCCCCCATGGTTGGTGTTCCCTTTTTTTGTTGCTCGCCTACCAAACCTAATTCACGTACACTTTCCCCAATTTGCTTTTTTTGTAAAAACAAAATCATTTTTTTACCATAAACAGTTGCAATGAATAAGGATAATAAAATTGCCATGGCAATTCTGAATGTCAAAAACTGGAATGCCCCTAATCCAGGTATATTGAATGTTTTATCTAACCATGAAAATAATTGGTACAGCATAGGAGGTTTATTTGGCTAAATCGTTAAATAAATTTTGTAATACTTCTTTATCATCGAAATGATGCTTCACACCATTTATATCTTGATACTTCTCATGCCCTTTCCCCGCAATTAAAATAATATCCCCAGGTTTTGAAAAATGCACCGCCGCCTTTATTGCTTCTTTACGATCCACTATATTGATATACTTTCTTTTTGCTGCACTACTCAAGCCCTGCTCCATATCCTTGATAATTTCATTGGGATCCTCAGAGCGCGGATTGTCACTTGTGAAAAATACTTTTGTACTTAAATCACAAGCCACTTGTGCCATAATTGGACGCTTCGTTTTATCTCTATCTCCACCACATCCAACCACTGTAATAACATCCTCTCCACCTTTTCTTAATTTTGCAATCGTAGTTAAAACATTCTCCAATGCATCAGGTGTGTGCGCATAATCAACAATACCAATACGTTGATCAAGTCCGATGATATAATCAAACCTGCCTTCAGCACCTGTTAATGCACTTAGTATGGTTAACACCTCCTCCGATTTTTCACCCAACTGAATAGCCACGCCATACACTGCTAAAAAATTATATGCATTAAAAATGCCAATCAACCTGCAATGCACTTCAATTTCATTCACCAACAATACCAATCCATGCAATTGATTTTCTAATATTTTTCCTTTATACGTTGCTGGTGCATGTAATGCATAAGTCAACTTATTCGCTTTTG
>Ga0209358_10001140_pt1 | contig 21668 bp, 42 predicted proteins | sample LauGreFa1BDMLBSN_2_FD_187574 | JGI IMG/M metagenome (GOLD analysis project Ga0209358, IMG submission 187574) | Freshwater lake microbial communities from Lake Michigan, USA - Fa13.BD.MLB.SN (SPAdes) (version 2) | ecosystem: Environmental > Aquatic > Freshwater > Lake | place: Lake Michigan, USA...
ATGTTTCACCTATAACAGTAAATCGTGGGAATATTGTATTTCCTGAAGTTGGTGGAGCATATGGTAAAACTACCAAGTTATAACCATATCCTGTTACAGGTATTGGGGTTGTTGATGGTGTTGGTGTGTTAGTTGGTGTTTCTGTAGGTGTTGGTGTGTTAGTTGGAGTTTCGGTATTCGTAGGAGTTGGGGTTGGAGTTATATAAGTACTCTCACAATCATTACATCCACCAGTTCCAAATGATGTGGTAACCGCGTCGTCTATCGGAGCATTTATCTTACCAATGACTGAATAACATCCACTTGGTGTTGCTCCTGTGAATGTGTAATAGTTTACATCTCCAGGAACTATAAATCCTGGTCCTAAATCGACAACTAAAACATTTAGATTAGTACATCCTGAAATTGTGTATGTAGTTATTGAACTCGAATCAGTTGAAGTTGGAGTTGGTGTATTCGTAGGTGTTTCTGCTGGAGTTTCAGTTGGAGTTGCTGTTACTGTAGGAGTTGCTGTTTGAGTTAGAGTTGGTGTAGGTGTTACTAAAGTTGCCTCACATGCAGCACAGTTAACATAGAAAAGAAGTGGTGTTGCACCGTCTGTTGGAGTTGCCACGGTCTTCTCAACAATTCTATAACATCCACTTGGTGTTCCTCCAGTGAAGGTTAGATTGAATACATCACCTGGTGCTAAAGCGGATGGTCCTAAATCAGCAACTAATACGTTCAAAGTGGTACATCCCGAAATTGTGTATGTAGTAACCGAACTTAAGTCAGTTGTAGTTGGTGTTGGTGTGTTCGTTGGTGTTTCACTAGGTGTACCTGTCGGAGTTTCAGTTATTGTTGGCGTTGGTGTTTGAGTTAAAGTTGGTGTAGGAGTAGGTGTTGGTGATAATGTTCCTATTACACAAATATCAACTGCACCTTCATTAGGACTGAAAAGAGGGAAGAATACATGTAGTGGTTGTGTTACAGCGTTGGTTGATGTGTAAAGTAAAATTGAATTATAATAATAATTAACATTTGTTCCATCATAATCCACTTTCCACACATCAGATGACGAAACAACAGTACCGACATTTAAAACGGCAACTTGACCACCGTTTTCATATATTTCAATTTGGTCACTATTATACAGGTAAAAACCATATGACGTATCCTCATATGTGTTGCCAGGTGTGGCAGTTGGGTTGTAAGAAAATCCACCCATTAAAATATTACCATTCGCGGAAGTTTGGAAGGTTACGGAAACAGGACCAGTAAATGTTTCCAAAGAATATGCCGATGAATCCCATCCTGGTGTTCCATCATTTATTGCACTATTACTTGTTGTTATTGCATTATTACCTACAAATGTAAATGTATCACAGAGAGACGTGACATATGAATTCCAAAAACCGTTGGTTGTTAGCCATACGCTAGCTTCCGTCGCAGATGAAAAACTTTGACCCGCAATTGTTTCTGACAAAGTTATAAATGAACCATCAGTTAAACTATCAGACCTAAAAAATCCTACAGAAGCAGTTACTCCTGATAAAGGTGTTGGTTGTGTATTCCCTGAAACTGATTGTGCAATAACATACCCTAACTCCTCATCAGGTCCATTCCAATATTGAGGGGTACTGGTAAATCCCGATGTTGGGGTACCAATTGATAAATTACCAACTTGTTGAGTACCAGGTATTGTTGTTCCTGAGTTATATGCGAAAGGTTGTGCGGTTGCCAATTTTTTTTTCTTTACAAATAAATACTTTAAACGGAATAAAAAAAAAGGAGACACCGTCGTGTCTCCCGATAGTCCCCGTCAGGACAAATAGGTCAAAGTTTTTTTGGGTTGGGAATAGACCTCTAAACCCGATGAGTGGACAACTCTTGTTTTAATGTTACGACCAAAACGCCCTTAAATGTCTGTGGTTGTTTGCTTATTCAGGATGAAGCCGGAATTTTCCTTTCCTCGTAAACCTCCCGTGTTTTGTTCGTCACTGTATTTCTAATTTGTAGAGCGGAGAAGAAAATTGGACGGGTGAGTATGGGGAACCACCACTAAGTAAACATTCCGCTGTCCATTTTTTTAAAGATATGAAAGATTTTAATGCCTTCCAAGTCTTCTGATGAAAAATCAGATAAAAATCTGAAAATTTTCGTGGTTGGGGGTGGAGTCGAACCACCGGCACAAGACTGTTCAGGTCCTTGCTCTACCTAAACCCCGAAGAGTTACTGAGCTACCACAACCAAATGTCTTACAAAGATAAGAAACTTTTTCAGACCACCAAACTTTATAAGAACTTTTTTTTGAATTTGAATACCGAGTATCTTTCATCGCCTATAAGTTTCAAACTCTTTACAAAGATAGGAAATTATTTTATTCCGTCCAAAAAATATTTTACAGTTTTTCGGATTTTCGGAATTCCAAGGTGTATCCACTCATCTTCAACGATATTTGAAATTTTGGATGTGAGAAATTTTTTGTTTTCGTATAAGGAATACCCTTTTTCATTTATCACAATCATTTTGACAGGCGAAGTCATCCAATCGTAATTAAGTTCGAAGGTCCTGAAGTGTCTTTTGAGATGATTCAAAAGTTCAGGAGAATATCCTCCGTCGTAGTTAGATTTTATTTCATTTATTTCTTTTTCTGTCATTCTCATAAAAAATAAATATAAAAATATTTATTCATAAAATCTTAAATTATGGCAAAAGGTTCAAAATCAGCAGGTGTATCAAGAAAAATTTCTTTCGGAAAAAGAAAGGGTGGAAACGCAAAAAAATCATATAACAAACATTCTCCAAGACCTAAAGCCTATAGAGGTCAGGGTAGATAATTCACTCTGAATTTTTTTTCTATATTATTTCCTTATGAAGGACAAGGAGCGTATTATCCGAATTTTGGAACATTATATCAATGTCATAAAAAAATCGGACGTCCAAACTATGTACGGTTCAGGTTCAAAAATTGCAATCACAAATTTGGATTACAGTATCACTTCTAAATCATTATACATCGAAGCTAAAATAATTTTGGGTGATGAAATTAATGAATCACTTTTGGAAAGATACTTGGCAGATGTATTGATTACAGATGCGGTGTCTTATATCTACAACGATATTCCCGTAAAAGTTTCAGTAAATTTTGATGTCTAATTTATTTAGACTTTCTCATTTCCTCAAGCAACTCCATATTTTCTTTCTGTAGAAATTCAACTTTTACAGTAAGTGCAGAAACTTTTTCTGTGAGTGCTAAAATTGTACTTCTCATGTCGTCTTTCTCACGAGAACTTTCTTGTAATAATACTTCTAATTTTGATATTCTATCCCTACAATCGTGTCTGATAAAATCTTCATCTCTTTCTTTTCTCATTGCTCTTTTTTCGTAAAATCTGAAAGCGGTTGCCGAACCCAAAACGGTTATGAGTGTGACCATGACGGCATATAATGATTGTGGTTCCATTAGTTTTTATTTAATAAATATAAAAGATTATTAAAAGTTTTTTTTGGTGAAATTTGGACTTTCGGAAGGAGGGAAATAATTATTATTCTTATAGAATAATAATAGAAATTAAAAAATATAAAAAAAAAATAGTAATACTAGTTCTAGGGAATTTTCCCGTTTTTCTGAGATGGTCAGATTTTAGACCATGTCATATCGGAGTTTAAAATAACAGAATATAGAAAGGACTTTGACCATTCGGTGGGTCCAATGAGAGAAAGGGTCTTTGACCCATCAGAATTCTCATATAAGTGATATATCTCCCCGATTTTGGGTTCAAATTTATATTGTGACTCATACACCTCCTGCTGAAGTAGGATTGAATTTTGGAGGGTTTCTGCCTCTTTAACGAGTTCGTCAAATCTTTTCTTTACAAATCGGTCCACTTTGTTTAGACCGTGTTTTTTAAATGCCGTTAAATCTTGGGGTTCAATCTTTGGTGCTCCCACATGTGTTGGATATGGAATTACCATCGGTTGTAAGTTTACCTTATCTATATGTGATTGTGTTGACATAAAAAAATGTCCCATTGTGGGACATTAATATATAAAATTTTTCTCGTAAAGTAATTACTGACCTTTTGCGTATCCCATACAATGTTTCAAAAATTCCTTTGCTCTCGGTGAAACGTGATTGTGGTTCATAACTTTTTCGATATCTCTAACTAATTCTTCACCATGTTCGTTTTCTTTGTAAAGCTCAATAATTTTGTCCATTGCTGAGCTACATTCTTTTTTAACCTCATCGAAATATTTGTAAGGTTTGAAACTTTTGAGTGTGTTCATAAGTTCGAAAGCCAAATGTTCTCCACCGTCCGAAATGTTCGGGTGAAGTCTTAGAGTCTTGAGAAGTTCCAATCTGTCAGCCAAACCATTGACCCCGTGTTTTCTGAGAGAAACACCCTCGATATAATCTTCCGGTTCATCGACCCCCATAATTTCATCCAAGGTTTTCACATTACCACTATTACAAAACTTTTTTTCTTCTTGTTGAGGTTCCTCAATCAAATACATTTTTCTGATTAGACTTTTTTCATCCTCAGATAAAATAAATTTCTTACTCATGACAATAAATATACTTGAACTTATAATATTGCGTGGATGAATTTGAATTTCTGTTCCTCAGACAAATTTTCTTTTGTGAAAGAGAATGGGTCGTAATCACAAATAAAAAAATGTTTTCTATAGTAATTGTAAACTCTTGATGCGGACTGAAATGAGTATAAATCTGTAAATTCGAAAGGTTTTTTATTATAAAATTTGTTATTGGATATCAAATCGATTATTTCTCCACTCTTCCAATATGAACTTTCTGTGATAAATTCTAACTGTGATAGGTCGTCAACCAAATTCTCCATTCTTATAAAGTTATGAGGTATTATTCCATCAAAATTTAGTTTAGCAACGTAGTCACGAACAGGGATTTTGTCAATTTTATTCTCCAAAATCCTTTGATTGATTGCGTATTCGAAAAGTTCCAACGTGAAAGTATCAATTTTATTTTTTAATTCCTCTTTTTTATTTTTTAAATAAACAAAATGTCTCCCGACCGAGGTAAAGTTCAAATAAAAACTCAAAATCTTATCATAAGGGTTCCTTACGTTACAAATTATTTTATAATCTTTGAATTCATCAGGTAAATCAATTGTGTGAGAATGGTAATTTTCTGAAAGTGGTGTAAATTCCTTGTTGATAGGGTTGTAAATTTCGAAATCAAATTTTCTGAAGATTTCTGCGGTTATTTTTGTACCACACCTTTCTGGTGCCCACCAAACAATCTTTAATTCTCTGTTGACGTTCATTTAGATAAACTTAATCAAGTTTCCCACAAACAAAATACCCATAATATTTATGGTTATGAGAACTTTAATATTAGTATTCCTGATTTGTTTAGTAAATATAGCCTCGGGCCAAGATACCGTAAGAATAAAACACACAAATTTTACGACGGTCTTCGATAAATCAAAAAAATACCCCATTTTAGTGGAATGGTGGACAACAAAAGCAATGGTAACCTGTTCAAACCCTCTGAAAAGGAAAGATAATTTTAAACCTGACCCTAAATTACCTTTAGAAACAGATATTGCAAAAGATTATGTTAATAGTGGGATGGATAGAGGTCATATGATGCCAGCAGCGGACAATTTATGTCAAAACCAGCAGGTTCAAGACGAATGTTTTTATTTCTCAAACATGGCTGCACAATATCACAGATTAAACGCGGGCGATTGGAAGAGTTTAGAGACTTTCGTAAGGTACGAAGCTCAAAAAAAGGACTCAATAAGAGTTTGGACAGGAAATATTGGAGAAATTAAAAAAATAGGTAGAGTTAGTGTTCCCAAACAATGTTGGAAGGTCATTTATATCAAAAATGAAAAGAAATTTAGAGGTTTTTTGTTTGAAAACGACCTCTCTACCCCGAACGGATTCGAGGATAACGAAGTCCCCGTAGAGAAAATCGAAAAACTTACAGGATTTAAATTTCGTTGAACAAAAACTTGTTAATATTATGGATTGTGTTAGCAGAATCCCTTCTGTCATAACATAAATCCCACAAAGTTTTGTTTTTCAGAAAAGGGTGAGGGACCGATTTAGCCCAACTTTTTCCCAATTCGTAATCTTCAACTGTCCAAGTAAGTTTTCTTTCAGGTTTTTTCAAAAAAAACCTTCTGATTTGTAAAAATAAATTGAACATAAACAAATATTAAATAAAAAACCCCCTTTTTCAAGGGGGTTTAGTTTATAAGTTCCAAAAAGAAAGGTTTACTGTGGTTTCAGGGTCAATTTCTGACCATTCCAACAATTTTCCTCCGGTTCCATTTTCCTCTTGAAGAATAACATTTCCTGCACCTGTAATATCCGCTTGCATTTTGACGAGTTGTGTACCATTAATATCTCCTCTGTCCACAAAAATACCATCATTTGTAACAAAATTCAATGAACCTTGACAAATTAGATTATTAACTTCTTCACTATCGAAAATCTGAATATTTTTGTTCTCTGTAGAAATCCACTGAATAGTTTTATCCTCAATCTCCGAATTTGGAACAATAACTTCATCAATTCCATTAACTTTAATGAAAAAAGTTGTGTTATTTCTCAAATTAACCGTTACTGACATAATTTTTAAATTTTTCTGATTTTATTGTCTATATAAATATCATCAAAATATGGATTAATATAGTCTTTGGGTATCATTAAAGATTTTTTTCATTTGAGACTCTAACCTTTGAACCTCTTGAAGTTGTTTTGCGTTTAATTCCAAGTTTTCAGCCTTTATAAGTCTAACCTGCTCTTGTAATCTTTGATATTGAAAAAGCATTTGGTTGTATATTTTAGCTTTTTCTGCGTTACTTAAATTTCTTTGCATAAAATTTTTTTAAAACATAGGAACAATGTCAGATTTATCAACAAATTTAATTTTTTCATATGTTTTGTTAAATAAATCAACAAGACGATAAATCTCCCTCTTTTGTTCTCTATCAATTTCCTGACCATTATTTGACATCATAATAATCTCATCAATTCTTTGTTTGATTTCTCCCAAGGAATCAACAAAATCATCATTTTTTCCTGGAACTGGTGCGTCGATTGGTTGAACATAGATGTCCAAATCCATAGCTGTCTCCAAAAGTTTGACGTATTGTGTTTCTTTTATTATTATTGATGACATCGTGTATGAATATTTATAAATAGTGTAAATAGAAGATATGGCATATTCAGAAAAAGTCATCGACCATTATTCCAATCCGAGAAATATTGGAACTTTGGATAAATCAAAATCAAACGTTGGGACAGGATTAGTTGGTGCCCCCGAGTGTGGTGATGTTATGAGACTTCAAATTGAGGTCAACGAAGCCGGTATTATCTCCGATGCTAAATTCAAGACTTTCGGTTGTGGCTCCGCAATTGCATCATCAAGTTTAGCAACTGAATGGTTGAAAGGAAAATCAATAACAGAAGCGGTAAAAATTGATAACATGACAATTGTCGAGGAATTAAACCTACCCCCTGTAAAAATTCACTGTTCAGTATTAGCTGAGGATGCGATAAAAGCAGCAATAAACGATTACCGTAAAAAAAACGGTATGGAAGAAATACTTTCAACATGAAAAATTTACTTTTTTTATCAATCTTTCTACCAAATTTATTATTTTCTCAAGTAAGTTCTTGGCGCTCAACACCACCTTCTCAAAACTCATCAACAAACACCACAACAAGTTCTTGGCGTAATCAGAACCCCTCTGAATTCAACAAACCAAGAGAGGTTAGAACGCCCGTAATAATAGATAACCGACCTTTCGGATGGAACAGATGGGAATGGAATAGGTGGAGTATGTGGGGTGCGCCAGGTTTTGGTTGGAACTCTTGGTTTCCATTTGATTATTGGAATTCTTGGGGGTATAGACAACCTGCACGGGTCTTTTACTATGACAGCGGTAGAAAAGACACAATCTTCGGTAAAAAACCTGTCTACAATTTTGGTTTACAAATGTCAAGTTCAAACCAAATCGGTGGTTTTTTTGCTGTGGGAACTAAGTCATACTTCATCATGGAATACAACTCTACTTACCAAAAGGATAACTCTACTTTTTTCCCTTACGGAAACATAAATTTGGTAGATTTCCCTTTAGTGGATGATTTGGTCAAACTCAAAACATATTACGTAGGTATTGGAAAAAGATTTAAAAGAACAGGTGTTCACATGATGGTTGGAGGTAAGAATGAAATTGTAAGGTATAGAGGTAAAGACGATATTGGTTACATTACTTTTCCAAAGTATGAGGATAACTCCATGACAATCAAATTCGGTGTTTTACACGATTTCAAAACAGCTAGTTTCAAAATCGATTATAATCCCATTATAAATAATTTCTACTTCGGACTAGGTCTCAATTTTTAATTATGGTAACAGTGACAGAAAATGCTAAAACACACATTCTCAAACTGATGAACGATTCAGGTTTGGAAACTTCAACGCATTTTCTTCGAGTTGGTGTAAAAGGTGGGGGATGTAGTGGACTATCTTATGTTATGGACTTTGATGATAAAAAAGACGTGACTGACGAAGTGGTGACACTTTCTGATGACCTCAGAATTGTAATAGATAGAAAATCTTTACTATATCTTTTTGGAACTGAGCTTAACTACTCTGATGGATTGAATGGTAAAGGATTTGAGTGGGTAAACCCAAACGCATCTAGGACTTGTGGGTGTGGAGAAAGTTTTTCTCTTTAAATTACCTACTGAAACAAAATAATTTACAAGAAATAGTGTTCAAGTTTAACTTCTTTATGGATATCATTTTTTGTAAGGTACTCTCTCACAACATGGTAACTGAAAGTATATCTATTTTTTAAATCCCACTTTTTGTTTGTTTTCAAAACTTTTTCAACTTGATATTTCATATCACCACCCACTCTTTCAATTTTACGGATAGGAACGCCAAATAATTTTTCAACCCAAACTTTCAAAATTTTCTGATATTCATTCCATTCCATTGAAAAAACCAAAAAAACAAAGTTAAAATATTTGAAATTGTACCTTAGATTTCCATCGCAGTTTATGTTGAAAATCCATTCCCTTGTTTTTGAATCAATAACCCATATGTCTTGCCCATCAGGTAAAAAAATGTTGTCCTTCAATGAGGTTTTCAGCCTGTAATCAATCAACTTATAAAGTCTCGGATTTATTTCCATCAATCGCTCCAAATATATTGAATAATACCATCCAATTCAAATTGAGAAATATCAACACCAGAAAATTTTGCTAAATTAACCATAGCGGCTCTGATAGACTCATCGAAATTTTCTCCATAGGCCTCAGCAAATTGTTTCTTTGTGAGAGTATCCCCTTCTATTTTAAAATCTTTTAACGGTTCTGAGTTTAAAACTACCTGAGCTCGGAAATAAAGTTTGTCTTCCCAAAAATTTAAAGGTCCTACAGTTTTTTTGTGTTTGTTGTAAATTGCTTTGACTGTATCAAAAGATATAACATTCTCAACCTTCTTAGGAATTCTTGCGTCCCAAATTTTTTTTAAAACATCAGTATAATCCTCTGTTAGGTCCTCCCCTGTGTAATTCTTAGGAATTTCGATTTTCTTCATATGAATAAATATTTTTACTAAAAGAAAAACCCCCTAGTTAAGAGGGGGTTTCGTTTTATTCACTGAGTTCTAAAAAATACCTGAAGTTAAATCCTTTTTTCATGTTTACTATAGAAATAACACCAATATTTGAATTTTTTGACTTGAAAACATCAATCTTCACTTCGTCATCAGTTCTTAAATCTCTACCGTTATATCTAAGACCTTCTAAGGACTTAGTTGTCATAGGTTCTTTACTGTTATTATAGACCTTGTACATAGTTGGGGTTTTTGCGTGAAAAGAAATAAACTCGTCTTCCACAGTGACATCGATTTTTAAATCTGATAGTTTTGTATCAAGTTTCCACTCCTCTGTAGATGTGTTCCAAAGGTAAAGTTCTGCCATGTAGCAACGATAAACAGTTTGACTGAAACTGAATAGAGAGATAAAAGAAAGGATTAAGGTGAAAATAATTTTTTTCATTTTGATTAAATTAGGGTGATTGAATTGATTTTGTCTCCTTGTCTGATTTTGTCGATTACATCAAGACCTTCAACCACTTTACCAAAACAAGTGTGATTACCATCAAGATGTTGAGTGTTTTGTCTATTATGACAGATAAAAAACTGTGACCCACCAGTGTTTCTACCAGCATGTGCCATTGAAAGAACTCCTTTATCATGGAATTGTTTGGGTGATGAAACTTCACATTGGATGGTATAACCTGGTCCACCATTTCCAATACCATTGGGACACCCCCCTTGACAAACAAAACCAGGAATTACACGATGGAAATTTAATCCATCATAAAATTTTTCTCCTATGAGTTTTAGGAAGTTATTTACTGTAATTGGTGTTTCATTGTCGTATAGTTCGGCAATCATATCACCCTTCGCTGTTGAGATTTTTACTTTTGACATATTTTTTAATTTACACAAATATAATAAACAATTTTGAATTCAACAAAATAAAAAAATTTGTATATGAAAAAAAATATTTATACTTTTGTACACATAAAACCATAAACATGAAAAAAGTTATCTTCTTATTACTCATTTTAACAAGTTTAATTACTAACGGACAAAAATATGTTATTAATGTAGACAGGGGTCAAAACTTCTATCATGATTCTTCTTACTCAACAATAGATGCAATTCTTCTCAATAAAGTTAACTATCTTACTAGTGGTCAAAGTAATCTGATTTTCACCTTTGATTTTGATAATATGGTTTTTACTAGACAGTTCAATGATGAAACACCTATCACAAAGAAAATGACAAAAAATTCATACTCAAACAATTTCATTGATGTTTTAGTGGATTACAGTGATGGAGTTAGAAGTTATGTTGTTTTCAAAAATGACAGTAACTACCTTTTCGTTTCAAGAATTTACGAGGGGAATAAAATAACTGGTTGGTTTGATGACAACGTAGAAATAAAAAAGAGACCATAAGGTCTCTTTTTTTTATGATTTGATTTCGTTTGCTCTTATTTTAATGAAATCTCCAAGTTTTTTGAAAAACTCGTCCTCACTCATCATATAAAAATTAGAGTCAGGAGTTGTAACGGTTTCAATATATCTCCATTGTGGTTGACCTTTGAACCAATTTTTTACACTTGGTTCCGACATTCTTTCGGGTGTGATTCCCTCTCGTGCGATTAAAGATAAAAAATTATATACACCATTTTTCAAGTTCCAAAAAGCAGTACCTCGTTTATCACTTGTTTCTCTATTAAAAATATCTAACCAACTTTGTGGAATATTCATCTGACCTACTATTTCAGCATTAGAGGGAACTCGTCTGAATTTTTGTAAAGCCATCTCATCTTTGATTCCTGGAAATTTGTAAGTAACTCCATCTTGAGTAAAAAATTGGGTCTCTTGTTTAGTATCTGCTGTCATGGGAACATTAGACTGTTCACTAATTACCTTACCGGCTTTATAACCAAACAAATATTTCATTTGGTCTATTTCACTTAAAACTTCTTTTTTCATTTCTTTTTTTTTATAAATATCAATTATTTCTTATTTACATATACGTCGGCCTCTTTTTTCAACTCTTGGAATTCTTTGTAGGTAGCCTCCAAAACATATTCCTCCAAATTTTTGTGTTTACTGAATCCCAAGTGTTTCAATAGACCTGGGGTCTCTTTGACTAAATCCAAGAATTCTTTTACTCCTGCAGATTTAGAAGAAAGTTCATTCAATAATCTATTTTTTTGAGACTCTGTAATTTTAACTCTCATAATGAATAATTATCAATCTCTTTTAAGAAAATATCTTTCTCCTTTCCAATCAATCCATTGGGCACCTTCAGAATAATCAATTTTGGATTTATTGAATATCTCTTTATAACCTTCGTTGTACTTAAGGATAATTTTATCCTCCTCAAAAATAATGGAACCTAAATGTTTATTCATATTAATATTCTACTGTTTTTAATTTAAATTCATAAGTGTCTTCAAACCACTTTTTAAATGGTTCAATCCAAGTATCGCCGAAATATCCCTCCAAGGAGTTATATTCATCATAATTTTCGAAAAGAAGAATGGGTGATTTTTTGTGCATTTCCTTGGCGTTTTCTGAAGAATTATAATTCCACCAACATTTATTATAAACTCTAAATTTTACCTCATCATCAGAATAGTCTCCTTCGTAAAATTCAATTGCACAGTCAGTTTCATCTCCATCATCGTTCAGAGCGTATGTCCAGTTCAAATCTCCATAATTTTTATCGAGATAATTTGTAATGACCTCATTTACTCTATTTTCGGTGATGATAAATTTCATGAAAATTTTTTCAAAATTTTATTATTTTCATTTATTCTCTTCTGAGTTTTTATACCCGACCTTTTGCTTCTCATCGGTTTAAATTTTTTCTTACTTTTTGCCATTGTCTATATGATTAAAATTGAATTTCAGTTGATGGTCACCTGACCTGTAATCCTCACCATACCAGTGTAGTTTTTTTCCAATATAATCTCGGAGTTCTCTTCCGACCTTTCCAAGTATTCTTGCCTCAACAAATTCCTTCGAAAACCCGCCTTCATTTGCCAAATAATTAATTTTTTTGTCCCTTCTTGGGTCAGAAACCTCATATATATCAATGTCAACAACTCCGTTTTCTCCCTCCTTCCTCAAATCTTTTATCTTAAACTTGATTGTATAACTTGACCAATCAAAGTTTTGGCCAGGTGCTCCATAAATGGTATGAGACCTTTTTCTCATGCTTGTATCTTGTTTAGCTTTCTTTTCAAATTGTGATGCCTTGTATTTTAAAAATTCCTCGTGTGTAAATCCCCTTTCTAATAATTTCATTTCTTCAGGTGATGCCCAAAAAATTTCTGATTTTAATTCATCACTATACCTCGTTGGTGAAGTGTTTGACATTTGTCTACCTGTGGATGAAGAATATCTTTTTGTGACCTCATACCAACGACCATCTTTGAAGATGTAAATTGGATACCATCCAAAGGAATACACAACATAATACTTGACTCCTCTCATATCCCTTTTCCATTCTCCCGTAAGATTAGAACCTCTAAATGGCATTTGAACTTGAGAATACTGACCGGCTGAAGTGTTAAGAACTACTTTACCAGGTAAGTTCCTTGGGTCTACGAGTTGTGCTTTCGTAGTTTCATCATACTTTCCGTCTTTACGGAAGTTCAATAAATAAAGTTCTGTATAATACTTTGTATTTTCTGTAGGAAGTCCCAAATAGAGGGTAATGTTTCTAATATAATCTTCAATCTCCGCCTTCTTTTTGATTTTCTTTTTTTCTTTTTCCTGATTTAGTCTTTTGAACAAAACAACTTCCACAGGAGAAAATGCTTTCTCTTCTTGCTCCAATAATCTAAATTGTCTTTCAGATAAAATGTATTTCATCTTAATTTTCTTCACTAAATTCAGGAAAATCATCATCTATGATGAATTCCGTGTCAGGTAGTTTGTTTTCCCAAACATTTTTTATATGTGCTTTTACCTCATCACGAGACTCTCCATTGTCGGCAAAGTCCATCATAACCTTACGACCATCATCAAAAAGACAATAAAATCTTATAAAATTTTCACCATTGAAATAATCTAAATTTGGTGCGTCGGCAAATTTTGAAACTTCGATGAAATCCTCATAAACTTTCATACTTTCACCATCAACCAATCTGTTCAAAAAAAGTAATTTTATAATGTCTTCAATACAATCGTCATCTTGGTCTCCGTATTTTACAATTGGCTCATTAGGATTTTTCAAAATATACCTTTCAAGGTCCGTGAGAGATTCCTCACCCTGAGCACTAATTTTATCTAATATATTGTCAACAAATTCTTGATTTACAAAGTCCCTTTCAACAAGTCTTTGATATTGTGACTCTGACAAAATGTAAGTCTTCTTCATACTATTAAATACCTTTTATTATTTCTTTTTCAAAGTATTAATAATAAATACAAAAATCCCCAACCTAAGTCGGGGATTTCATTCAAAGTTTGTTGTGTCTTGGACCTCTATGGGGTCTCGGTTTGTTCATTGGACAATTCTGACAACAATTTTGTTGTGTGAAACGAGCCTGTCTAAATCTTTGAGCCTGTCTCATCATCTGCATTCTTTTGAATTGTTCTTCAGACATCGTTATAATGACTTTACCGTCCTTTCTTTCAACGTTAGGTCTTTCCATCTGTATTCTTTGTTGATGGTCTACAAAGTCTCTAAATTGATTAGGAAGAGGTCTTTGAGGGGGTTGTGCTTCTGATATAAATCCTAAGCAACCCAAAACGAGTGTAATTAATAGTTTTTTCATGTTTTTTTTGGTTTGACATAGATAACGTCCATAAGTTTAATCTTTAGTACTTTTCCTAATCCACCAAAGACATCAACGTAGTTGGACAACTCTTTCAGTTTATTTTCGAACACACTATAATGTATTCCATGAGTATTATGTTGACTAGGGTCTTTCCAATTCAGTCCCTTTGGGATAGGAGGTTCTGAATAAACTTCAGCAACATAGTTAGCTGTCTCATCAGGACCACCCTTTCTGACGTATACTCTGAAATCAAAAGGACCCTCTCCAAAATTGTCTTCTAACCATTTGTTTCCAACGGTATTGAAAACTGAGGTTAATGATTTGGACAAGTGAGCTAAGTTCATATCAATAAATATCAATTTTGTTCAGTGATGTCGTAATAAAAAGAATCGGTGTCCTCTGTCACCCAACGGTCGGATTGATTTTCAACTGAATGTATTTCTGTGTCTACTTTAAATTGTTTCAAATCAGATGGAATTTTTTTGGTAACCCAGTTCGAGTCTTTCCAAAATATTCTGTTATTTGGTTGACACAACAAATATCCATCGTCTCCCTCAAATATATGTCCACATTTATAATCCGATGGCTCATCACTATATGGATTATCATACCAATCCACAGTGAATAAATAAGTACCCCATACTTTACTTCCGTCTCTCAAAACTATTTGTGCTCTGTGAGATGTTAGGAACTCATATTCTATTACAGAAACATTTGTAGAAAAACAATCCCAAAGTTGTTTGAAATTGAATGGAATATCCTTCGTGGGTATTTTTTTGAATATTTCAGAGAGGGGAACTCTACTTCTCATCATCCCGTCATCTGTCATCACGTGGAAAGTTAAAATTTTTCCTGTTAAAGATTGTATTCCAAAAACATAAACGTTTGTAAATTCCTGAAAATCTTCATGTTTTTTTGTGAAGTGTGATTTTCTAACAAATGCTTTGAAACTTGGTATGTTGGAATTCAAAACCATATAAAGAAGGTATGGTGTTTGGTGGTAAAGTAAATTTATACCTTCACTAAAAGTCTATAGAAACTTTTCTACTATCATATCCTAAGTCTTTTAGAAGTTTTTGTGCGTCGTCTCTTAATTTTCTTTTACCGGCGAACCCGAAGCCGTAAGTATCTTTAAAAGTGAGACGTAATTTTACCGAGTTATCGTTAAAGTCTGCACGAATTGAGTGGATATTTTTAGCTCCTTCCAATTCTCTTATTTGCTTCCTGATAGATTTGAGTTCATTTTGAAACCAAACATCGTTAATTAATCTATTTTGATTTGCACCCGAAATTTCAACACCACCCAAGTAGCGAGAATTGATTTGAAGTCCCAAATACTCTCTCAAAAATTTTTCTAATCTATGCTTTACTTTTTCTGCATAAGAGCTGTATTGGTGTTCGGAGGATTTCAAAGCTTTTCGAAAGTCAACTTCGGTATTTATCTCAAGAACGAATGGTTTTGGTTCAACTATTTCCACTTTCACATACTCAGGTAGAATAAGTCTTTGGATAAAACTATCCAATACCTTTGGGAATGTTTCCTTGAAAGTTCCTTGTAACTTCATAGATGGAACTTTTACATAACCCCTCTTGATAATTTCTTTACCATAGGAGGGTACCCTCCATCTAGATATTTGAAAATCCTCGTCATCATCCTCTTCATCATCGTAGTTCTCTATTTCCAAATCTTTTAAAAAAGATTTACCATATTTTGAAATCAAATATGAGAGGGGGTATTTGGATACGTCAATATTTTTCTTCTCTTGCAAGTATTTTTTAAAACCAGTAAAAAAAGCATCATAATATTCCATCTCATCATACTCCTCATAATCCTCCTGTTCCAAAACAAGCTTTACGATTTTTTTGATGTCTCCCTCTGTAATTTTTATAATTTTCTTCACAAAAAATAAATATTCTATAAATATACTTTAACAACTATCTCGGTAGGTATATGTCCAAGGTGTAATACCAAAATAGTCTTCTATTTTTTCTAAGGCGTCTTGTTGGATGTTATACTCTTCATCTTCCGTGGTCCAATTACTGAAATAAAGTTTTACAACAATCCTTCCATATTTTGTGTTAAAATCCACTTCAATATCACAGATGTTTTTTTTGGGTAGAAAATCACTTAGGAATTTGTGAACGACTTGTAATAGTCTTTCCTCTGAAATTGTTATTTTCCTATACTTGTTCATTCTGTTGATTTGAATTTTTATCACATCTTAAAGTCCAAAATTTTTCAACTAATTCTTGGAAATTAAAATATATAAATTCTTTAATTTGTTTAACTTCGTCTGAGTTTAAGGACGCTGCTTTAACATAATCTTCAAAATCTTCAAAAAACTCATTAAAGGTATTTTCAATCCAACCCTCCTTAGAATAGTTACAAACTTTATTTCTGACAGCTTTATTTCGCATAATATATAATAACTCTTCTTCCAATTCATTGGTGCGTCTTCTGAGTTTTATTATTTCGAATCTGGACTCTTTCAAAGTTTTTGTATTAACAAATTGTATGTCAAGTGGAACACCGTATTCTGATGGGTCAATACCTACAAAATCTCTAATACTGTTAAATAAAGCTCTTATGGTCAGAGGGAAATTCCCATCACTATTGTAGATGTTAATAAGAAAAGATTCTGAGATATAATTATCACTTCCGTAAAATACATTTTTTTTTCCAACCTTAATGTCATCGTAATGACCTTTGAGCATTACTTTGATTAATTTCAAAATCTTAGGGAGGTTTTTTTCTACCTTTTTGTAATTATCCTTAATCTGTTTAACTCCGTCTGTTTCCTCTTTCAATATTTTACGAATTAAATCTCTCATTATACTAATTAAATAGGTGATTCAATAAACTTAATTTCGACGTTGTGTTTTTTTGTAAACCAATCAGCTAAAAATTCTTTGATAAATTCTGTGTCTTGTCCGAATAGGTCTGAAAAGTATTTTACATAATCTTTATTAATCCAAAGCCTACCATCTGAGAAATCGTATTCCATAATGTCAGACCATTGGTCGTTTGCTTCTTCTTCTGAATAAGTAAGAAAAGAGTCTGTATTAAAAAAAATTTTCTGATTGAAAAATTTATCGAGATAATTTTTTATAAATTGGTGTAGTCTTAACTCAGATATGGAATAATTCATATCTAATAAATATCAATCAAAATAAAGGTGAATAACCTCATTTGTAAGACGATATTTCAATCTTGTGTTGTATGCTGCAAAAAAGATTCTGAGTGGAATATGGTCGGGTATTAGGAGCACTGATGTAAATTATTCTTCGTCGTCAGAGTCCTCATCATCACCAACCTCATGACTGAACTCAATTTCATCACTATCCCCAACAAAATCTTGATAGTGACCTGACTCTTCATAGTCACCCCCTTCAATTAACTCATCAGCCTCTTCACGTGATTCTGCATCCACTTCAACAGTGAAATATTCTACGTAAGTTCTTTCTCCTTTATAAACATATGTTTTCATAAGAATAATTTTAGAACATAAAAATAATTAAAGTTTGTAAATAATCAAAAAAAAATTAATCGATTATTTTTCCTTTGGCATCATAAACAACAAAATCAACAGGAGTATATTTTTCAATACCCAAATACTTCATTAGCCTTCGCATGTGATAATCTATCAAGTAATGGGGGTCAAAACCTTTCTCATACATATTTTCTTTAGTGATACTTGGGTCTTTTAAATTAATTCTAATCCATATAACACCTTCACGATATAAAATCGAAATTTCGTCAATCATCGGGTAAATGTTGTTAACAAGTTTTGAGTTTGCAAGTTTCTCTAAAGCACTTATTTGGTAATTTTCTGTTTTCATACTAATCTGAGGTATTAAATGATTTTGGAAAAAATACTCTTGACAGAAGATTGAAATTAATGTCACCCTGACGGGTTACACCCAAAGAGTCGTAAACTCCTCCTATCATAGAAAGAATGGGTTTTATTTCTTTATCAACATTTGACGCTAAACTCATGATATCTTTAACTGTGGAAACCTTTATAAATAGAGAAACTCTATCATCCGCATACTCAGAAACTTTTATTTCTTCAATTTCTGGAAATCTTGGAGCTAAAAATGCGTTCAAGATTTTTTCTGTTGCATTTACTATGTAACTTTTGGATGGTTCACTCATAAATTATTTTTAGATATAGATGCATTTATGGTTGCAAAGAAAATAGGTGCAATTGAACTAAATTCTTCGTCTGTGGTGAAATTTTTAAACCCTAACATCCTCAACATAGATTCTGTCTTGGGATAAATTTCATTTTGATAAATATGAATATTATCACCACTCATTTTTATTTTGAAAGTCAACGCAAAACGGGTATCACCATAATAGGAGGGTGTTGGCCATTCCTTAATATCGAATTTCAAAATGAAGGGGTATTTTGGAAGAATTACTTTTTCAATTATGGTTTCAAGTCCTTTGACCATTTTTATCGGTTACTTTCATAAATACCCAAAAAATAATTCAAAAGAAACTTGTTTTATAATTTTGGAATTTCTAATTTTGTGAAATATGAAAAACTATTATAAATATTGGGCTGACAGATACGTCAAAGACGGACTACGATTCATTAAGACAATTATTGGTATTGGATTATCTGTTTCATTTGGAATACAGAGTTTCCCTATTGGTGTTATGTTCTTTGGATGGGTTCTTGTCGAAACTTTAATTGAAAAAAAATAATATGAAAAAATTTAACAAAGTAGAATTATTAATTATTCTTATCACAGTGGTTTGTATATTCTTCAGTGAATATTTGTTCCTTTTCAAAAATGAGCCCCACAAAGCCATTTTCATTGGACTATGGCCACCAACCATTCTCGGGTTATTAAATTATATCAATTCCAAAAGAAAATAAAATGGAAATCATCATCTTATCTTCAATAGTAACATTACTTTTTGCAGTATTTTGTTTTTTAACTTATAGGGAACTTTCCAAAGATGAGACAGAACCCGTCGGTATTGAAAATGGTCCAAGAACCAAAATGATTAGATTTGTTGGAAGAATGTTTGACCAACAAGACTACGACAATGCACCTGTTGAGGTAAAGAAGTATATCTATTCAAATATCAAAAGAACTATTTCAGATATGGAAAGTGACGGAGTGTATTTTCCTGAAGAAGTTAAAAAGGAACTTGAGAAAAAAAGAGAACAGCTTACTTGTGAATATAGTGGTCTACCATCTGTAATGTCATATGACAACGGTACTTTGGAAAAATATGAAGAATTAACGAAGGGTCTTCACTAAACCTTATTTCTTAGTTTTCTTAACACAATTTGGATATCTTTTTCCAAACATTGTTTTCATTCCCTTTTGTGTATAACCTGGCCAACATTTTTCTGTTAACTCTTCTTCTTTTATTTCAGAACTCTGTTTTGGTAGTTTGATGTTCATAAAGTTAAATCTTATTCTTACATCTTGGACATTGGGAGTTTCAACGGGTCTAATTGATTCTATATCTATGGCCTTGGCTATCGTTTCAAACTTTTTTTGAAAATCGACATATTGTGACTGAAAATCCTCTTGTGATTTCGGAGGGTTATCATTATTAAGCTGAGGATAAACTCTCACAAGAAAATCCAATGTTATCTCGGAACTTCCAAATTCAGAAAGGTTTTTTATTTCAGGCTCAACCCAAACAGTTGCGACGTTCAATCCGTCCACTCCGTCGAGTTTTGTGGTTTTCTTGGTATACTTGAAAATTAAGTCCACGAATTTTTGAAACTTCTTTATGTTAGAATACCTTTTGAATGTGTCTGCACCAAAATGTTTCTTTTTATCAACCTTAGTTATGAACTTAAACCAATTTTTCATGTCATCTATAGAAAATGATTCGTTCAGAACATTGAATTGGGACTCGGTAATAATGTATTTCATCAATTATAAATACCCTCATTTACCGTTCAGTATATTTATTATTACAAACATTCTTTTTCAAGTGGAAAATATTCTTTTATTAGAGCAAAATAGTACGTTAAAAAGTCAGACACCTTATCAACTATTTTTATCGGTTGCAAAATCTACAAAAAATAAAAAAATTGACCTCAATTCAATAAAAGTTAATTTGGTAGACAAAGGGGTTTCGTCATTTTCCTATAATCAAACTCCAACAGGTGCTTTAGTCAAAGGAATTGTCTTAGCTTATTCAGAGGAAACCGACAAAGGAAGTTGTCCAGCATGTGAAAGTATAAGAAAAAGATATCCGAACCATAAAGTTGTTAAGTCAGGGACCTTTGGAAAAAATAGGAAATATGAAGTAATTGTTTTATTACCAACGAAAAAACCATCGGCCAAAAAAACATCAACAAAAAAACCTCCAACGTCTTTCAAGTCAATAGGCCCGAAAGGGTTACAGACTTTGAAAAAAGAGGAAAGATTTATCCCTTACAAATATAATGATGGATACGGAAATTTAACTATCGGATACGGGACACTCGTGAGAAATTATCCTGAGTTGAACAAAGTGAATAGAATTTCACAACCAAAAGCTTTAGAGTATGTGTCCAAACATATGAAAAAAACTGTTATACCTGAAATTCATGATTCTGTAAGAGTTAATTTAAACCAAAATCAGTTTGATGCATTGTGTCTTTTAATTTATAACATTGGTGAAACGAATTTTAAAAATTCAAATGTACTAAAATATCTTAATATAGGTAATCTTAGAAAAATGAGAGACTCTTGGAAAAGTTATTATTACAGTGGTGGAAAAAAATCTTCAGGTTTAGTAAGAAGAAGAAATTCTGAATTAAACCTATTTTTCGGTAAAGTATAAATACTCCGACCCATTAGTCTTAGTCGGTCTCATTCTGTTCTTATTCGTCAAGTTCTTTATCAATACAAGTTTCATTGTATATTACCATAAGGTAATCACCAAAAAGATTTTTACATAAATCTCTCAAATAATCCATCACATCACTATAATAATCTTCATCATATAAGTTATTTTCTACATCACCAATAAATTCGTCAAGGGCATCTTCTATTACATTATGTGCATATTCAAACTCATCCCCAAAATCATCACAAGGGGAAGGATATTGAGCTTCACTCATCGTAATGTATTTTTCAAGGGTTTCTTCGTTAGCCCTTCTTCTAATTGATAATGGAATAATGGACTCTTTTAAAAATGTGTATTGTGATTCTGTAAGAATATATTTCATACATTAAAAAAGATTAGATTTTTCCCATATAACCATACTTTTTAATATTTGGTCATACTTGTCCTGAGTAAGTTGGTCCTGATGTTTTTGCCACCATTCAATC
>Ga0209358_10001143_pt1 | contig 21655 bp, 22 predicted proteins | sample LauGreFa1BDMLBSN_2_FD_187574 | JGI IMG/M metagenome (GOLD analysis project Ga0209358, IMG submission 187574) | Freshwater lake microbial communities from Lake Michigan, USA - Fa13.BD.MLB.SN (SPAdes) (version 2) | ecosystem: Environmental > Aquatic > Freshwater > Lake | place: Lake Michigan, USA...
AACAATAGCATTAACAAGTGATATTCCATCTGTTAGTGGATATTTAAAAGCCGATGGTTCAGTTCCATTAACTGCAAATTGGAATGTAGGAGCGTATGAAATTACTGCAAATAAGTTTACAGGAAACAATGGTTTTGGTTTTAATGTAGGTTTAGGTGGTAGTTTAGTTTCAGCATCAACCACAGGAAGTGCAAAAACGTGGACTTTACCAAATACTTCGGGAACAATAGCATTAACAAGCGATATTTCTTCTCCTGTAATAGTTCAAGATGAGGGTGTTACTTTAACTTCTGCTCTTGCTTCTTTAAATTTTACAGGTGCAGGTGTTACTGCTTCTGCCGTAGGTAATGATGTAACTGTTACTATTAATGGTGGTGGTAGTGGTAGTGTTACGAGTGTTGGTTTAACTATGCCGTCTGCTTTTTCAGTTGCCAATTCTCCAATAACAGGAAGTGGAAGTCTTGATGTTACTGCTTTGGGTTTATCTTCTCAATATATTCGTGGAGATGGTCAATTAGCAAATTTCCCTACATCTTTTGGGGGTGGTTCTTCTGTTAATTATTATTTAAACGGAGGAACATCGCAAGGTAGTTTTGGAGGAACAACCTATTATCAAATGGGAACAACTGCTGATACAGGTAGTGCCGTTGATTTTACATTAAATTCAACAACACCAAGTATAGGTTTTATAACAGATGCAGGAGTTCCCGACCAATTATTAGTTCCAAATGGTTCGTGGGTTTTAAGGACATATCTTTCTCAAAGTAATAATACAGGTCAATGCACAATTCAAGGATTGTTATATAAATATGATGGAGCAAATTTCACTCTTTTAGCAACAGGAACGGCTGAAAGTATAACTAATGGAAATACTACTGATTTATACATATACTCAATTCCTATTCCATCGGGAATAACATTAACAACAACCGATAGATTAGCCGTTGTTTTAACGGCAGGAAATTTTGGTGGAGGAAGAAGTGTTACATTATATACGCAAGATGATAAATTAGCACAAGTTCAAACCACTTATGCAACAGGTTTGACTGCTTTAAATGGTTTGACCGACCAAGTTCAATATTTTCAAGTAGGAAGTTCGGGAACATCATTTAACATAGATAGTTCGGGAGATACTCATACTTTTAATTTACCAACTGCATCTTCAACTAATTCGGGTGCTTTAAGTAATACAGATTGGACTACTTTTAATAACAAAGGAAATGGAGATTTAAAGGCTGATGGTTCAGTTCCGTTAACTGCAAATTGGAATGTAGGAGCGTATGAAATTACTGCAAATACATTTATTGGAAATAATGGATTTACTTTTAATGTAGGTTTAGGTGGTAGTTTAGTTTCAGCATCAACCACAGGAAGTGCAAAAACGTGGACTTTACCAAATACTTCGGGAACAATAGCATTAACAAGTGATATTCCATCTGTTAGTGGAGATTTAAAAGCCGATGGTTCAGTTCCGTTGACTGCAAATTGGAATGTAGGAGCGTATGAAATTACTGCAAATACATTTATTGGAAATAATGGTTTTGGTTTTAATGTAGGTTTAGGTGGTAGTTTAATTTCAGCATCAACCACAGGAAGTGCAAAAACGTGGACTTTACCAAATACTTCGGGAACAATAGCGTTAACAAGTGATATTCCATCTGTTAGTGGATATTTAAAAGCCGATGGTTCAGTTCCATTGACTGCAAATTGGAATGTAGGTGCTTATGAAATAACTGCAAATAAATTTATAGGAAATAATGGTTTTGGTTTTAATGTAGGATTAGGTGGAACATTAGTTTCAGCATCAACCACATCAACTGCTAAAACTTGGACTTTACCAAACATTACAGGAACAATAGCATTATTAAATTCCCCTGCATTTACAGGAACACCAACAGTTCCATCTCCATCACTATCTGATAATTCATCACAGATACCAAATACTGCTTGGATTAATGTAAAAGGATTTAATAGGTGGTTTGGTATATACGATGCTTCTACAAATACATTCACTTCTCCAAATGGAAGTGCAATACCAACAATATTTAATTACGGAGATACTTTTACTGTTTCAGTTGCAGGTATTGGAAATATTGTTTATGGAAGTAGTTACTATAATGTAGGAGATGTTTGGACTTATGGAAAAGTAGGAGAAGATGATACGTTTATATTATCTACATCTATACAAACAGGAACATTAAGTGCTTATTCTTCTACAACAGGAACAATATCAACTACTGATTCGGTTGTTAGTGCATTAAGTAAATTAAATGGTAATGTTGGACTTAAAGCAAATATAAATTCTCCTGCTTTAACAGGAACACCTACTGCTCCTACACCAACAACAGGAGATAATTCTACAAAAATTGCAACAACAGAGTTTGTTCAAAATACTATAACAACAGGTTCAACACCTTATGGAGCAATATTTTCACAAGCAACATTTAATTTTTTAACATAAAATAAAAAAAAAATATGCCAAGTAATACTTCGCCAATTTTCTCAAAAGCAGGAGATATACAATGGAATGATTCTCCAATTGTAACTGCAAATACAACAACTGATTTAACAACAGGAACATCTTATTTAATTTTTACTGCCGATGCAACTAATGGAGGTTATATCCAAAAGTTAAGAATTAGAGCATTAGGAACAAACGTAGCAACAGTTATGCGTGTTTGGATTAACAATGGTTCAACAATAGGAACGGCTACAAATAATGTTTTATATGATGAAATTTCTTTGGCTTCTTCAACAGTTTCTCAAACAAGTGCGTTAGCCGTTTATGAATTACCTTTGAATTTTGCTATGCCTTTGGGATATACAATATATGTTACAATAGGAACAACAGTTGTTGCAGGTTTTGATGTAACTGCAATTGCAGGTAAATACTAAAAAATAAAAAATGGCAAATGATTTTTTCCACATACCCGACAATGCTTTAAATAATCAAGTTTTTTATGCAAAAGGTAATAGTGATTTTCAAATTTGGACTAAACCCCAAAATTGCAAATTAATTAATATATTTTGTCTTGGTTCGGGAGCAGGAGGTGGTGGTGGACAAGCATCAACAAGTGGAACATCTCGTAGAGGAGGAGGAGGTGGTGGTTCAGCAGGATATTCATTAGGTTTTTTTTCTGCATCTCAATTACCCGACACTTTATTTTTACAAATTCCGAGTGGAGGAGCAGGTGGTATTGGTTTAGGAACTTCATCAAATGGTAGTGCAGGTGCTTTAAGTTATGTTTCAGTTCAACCTAATACAACTGCAATAAACCTATTATTAGTTTCGGGAGCAATTGCACCAACAGGAGGAGTTTCGGGAGCAAATGGTGGAACAGGAGGAACGGCAGGAACAGTTTGGGGAGGTGGTATTTTAAACGCATTAGGTTTGGCTACTGCAACGGCAGGTCAAAATGGTATTGCAGGACTTACAACTGCCGTTCCAACAAACTTAACTATTGCTAATATTGTAACAGGAGGTGGAGCAGGTGCAGGAACAAATGGTGTAACCCCACAAGCAGGAGGAAATATTACAGGTAGTGGTTTTATCAATACTATTAGTGGTGGAGCAGGTTCTTCGACAGGAGTAGCAGGAGATGGTAGTGGTGGATATTTTGCAAGTATTCCAACTGCAAACGCATCGGCAAGACAACCTATGTTTTTTACAGGGGGTGCAGGTGGAGGTAGTTCTAACACAGGAACAGGTGGAAATGGTGGTGCAGGTGCTTATGGTTGTGGTGGTGCAGGTGGAGGAGCAGGTGTTACTTCTCTTGCAGGAAATGGTGGTAGAGGTGGAGATGGTTTGATAATTATTACTTGTTGGTAAGAATATGGATTTTTTTAATTTACCTAATTTAGCATCACAGAATACATTTTTTTTTGCGAATGGTTCTGCTTGGCAAGTTTGGAATAAACCTAATAATTGCAAATTTGTTTACATTTTCGCTATCGGTGGTGGAGGTGGAGGTGGTGGTGGAAGAACTTCTGCTTTAAATACTTCAACAGGTGGTGGAGGTGGTGGTGGTTCTGCTATCACAGTTTCATTATTTCCTGCTAATATGTTACCCGACACAATTTATATTCAAGTTGGTTTAGGTGGCACAGGTGGAAATTCAAGCACAACAGGTAATGCAGGAACTTTATCTTACATATCGGCTCAACCTAATACTACTGCTTTAAATATTTTAATGCAAAATGGTAGTGCAGGTGCAGGAGGAGGTGGTGGTGGTGGAACTACTGTTATTGGTAGTGGTGGAACAGGTGGAACGGCTTGGACAAATAGTTCATTTGTTTTCGGGAATTTAGGATTAGTAACTTCTGATGCAGGACAAAACGGAGCAAATGGGGGAACTCAAACAACAAATGGTGTTTCTTTAACACCATCACGAATTTGCACAGGAGGTGCAGGTGGAGGTGGTGTTAATAGTGGAACGGCAGGTTCATCACATTTAGGAGGAAATATAACAGGTAGTGGTTTTTTAAGTTCAATAATAGGTGGAACAAATGATGTTACTGATGGAACACAAAATGGAGGTAGTGGTTATAAATCTTTAAACAATTTTTTAACACCTTTTGAAACACCTATGTTTTTCACAGGTGGAGCAGGTGGTGGTTCTTCAAATACTACGGGCAGAGCAGGTGGTAGAGGTGGATTCGGTTCTTACGGAAGTGGAGGAGGTGGTGGTGGTGGTGCTTATAGTGGCACAGGTGGATTAGGTGGAGATGGTGGAGATGGTTTAGTTTTAATAACTTGTTGGTAAATAAAAAATAATTAATTTAGTAAAAATATTCATTTATGGGATTAACATTAGGTGCTTCTTCATTCGGTTATCAAGGGATAGGAAGTGTAGGAGGAGGTGGTGGTTCTCCGACAGGTTATTATGGTGCTTTTTCAGATTTAACTTTGCAACAATTTGTTGCAAATACTATAACACCCTTAAAATTAAATACAACAGATTTATCAAGTGGAGTTTCACTTCAAGGAACACCACAAACTCAAATTAAGGTTGCTAACACAGGAGTTTATAATATACAATTTTCGGCTCAATTAAATCATACCACAGGAGGAACTGCCGTAGTAACTATTTGGTTAAGAAAAAATGGAGTAGATGTTCCTGCAACATCAACAGATGTAACAATTGAGGGGAATACAACTAAAATAGTTCCTGCTTGGAATTTTTTAGCATCGGCAATCGCTGATGATTATTTTGAATTAATGGTTTCTGCAACAGACGACCATTGTGAATTTTATTTTAGTGGAGCAAGAACTTCTCCTATAAGACCATCTTTACCATCATTAATAGTTACTGTAACACAAGCAAATCCAACGGCAGGTAGTGGTGGAGGTAGCGATATTGCTATATTAGATGAGGGGGTTGTTATAACAAGTGCCGTAACTTCTATGGACTTTATAGGTAGTTATATTCACGCAACTGCAATAGGTAATGCCGTAGCCGTTAATTTTAATGATACTGCTTTACTAAAAAGAGATGGTTCTTCTTCTTTAACTGCTAATTGGAACGCAGGAGCGTATGGAATTACGGCAAATACATTTACTGCAAATAATGGATTTTCATTTAATGCAGGTTTAGGTGGAACTTTGGTTTCTGCAACAACGACAGGAAGTGCAAAAACGTGGACTTTGCCTAACGAATCGGGAACTATACTTTTATCAACTTCCACAATAACACCTACTAATGGTGGAACAGGTCAAACTTCTTATATTAAAGGAGATACTTTGTATGCTTCTGCAACAAATGTATTATCAAAATTAGCAATAGGTTCTGAAACAGATATTTTATCGGTTGTAAGTGGAGTTCCTGCTTGGGTTTCTTCAAGTGCTTTTACAGTTCCAATATTAGTAACAAATGCTACTAATCTTTATTTACTTCAAAATACTTAATAATGAGTGCGATATTAACTTTTACTGATAGTTTAACATCAACAATAACAAATGTAGTTAATGCTGATGGAACAGGGAATAAAACTATTTATACTTGCACTAATCCAACAGGAGCAAGAATATATGCAATTGCCGTTATGTCAACAGATACAGTTCCACACGATGTTTATTTAAAAATTAACGATGGAACAACTACATACAGAATGGGAACAACAAACACAGTAGCAAATGCAGGTAATACAAATGCTTTAATTACAGATGATTTATTTGCTGATGCTCAATTAAATGCAATTTTCAGTAAAAATATTGATGCGAATGGTGTTCCTTATTGGAATATACCTAATGGTTGGTCAATTGTTATTTCTTTGCCTGTTGTTGTAACTTCGGCAAAAGAAATGAATTTTTTCGTATATGGAGAAGAATATTAATAACTAATTTTAATAATCAAAAAAAATGTCAAATAATTTAACATTTACATCGGGAGTATTTGGTCAAATTACCCAATTTTTACCTGCTGACACAACTGTTGCAAAAACTGTTTTAACGGCTGATGCAACATATATGAGAAGAATTTATGCAATTGCAGTTTATTCTAATGATACAATAAAAGATATTAATATCAATATTAACGATGGAACAAATACACGAAAATTATCAACTGTTTCTATACCTGCCAATTCGGGAAATACAAATGCGATAGTAACTTTGGATTTATTCGCAAATGGACAATTACTTGCTTTTTTCAGTAAAAATAGAGATTCGCAAGGTGTTCCATATTACAATGTTCCAATAGGTTATTCAATCACAATGAGTATGGGTAGCACGATTTCGGCAACAAAAGAAGTTAATGTTTATGTTTATGGAGAATCATATAACTAAAAATATATATGCAACAAGGTGTTCAATTAGGTTTACAAAGTGGTAAAAGGAGAGGTTCTTTCAGTAGTGGTTTACAAGGAGGTAAAAGACAAGGTTTATTAGCGAATAATGGTTTTTTAAGTTATATAAATCCAACTACTTTAAAAGGAAGTCAAAAACCCCTTGTTTATTTTTTAGCCGATGATGTTGCTGATTTTGTTGGGAGTGGTGTTGCTGAAATGACTGATATTGCAAATACAGGTAATATACTTATTTCTGCAATAGGTTCAAGTTTTAGACCATCTCTTGTTTCAAAAGGAGTTAATGGCAGGAGAGGTTATTTAAACTTTAATGTAAACGATATTCTTTATTGTGAAGATATTAATATGAGTGCTTATAATTCAGTTACTAATATTTATGTTTTTAGATTTAAAGTAGCAGGAAGCACAACAACTTATGTTTACAATATAAATGACGGATACCCTTTATTATCTTCGGGAGATTTTTGTTTTCAAGGAACGAGTAATTTATTTAATGGGCAATCAAGACTTGTCGGGGTTTATGATACACCAAGTTCTCAATATACACAAGGAGTTTATAATACATTTTCTAATCCATTTCAACAATGGGGAATGATTACTGTAAAACATAATTTATTAAAACCAACAGGTCAAGGTAGCGAAACTAAAATGTATGTAAATGGAGTTATTCAACAACAATTAATACAAAGCGATTTTGAAACCCCCGACCCACCTAATTTTTTACCATTAAAAGATTACCACGTTGGAAATAGCGACAGAACATCATTAGTTAATGGATATGTTGATATTGCAAGTGGATTAACCTTACCTTATTGGGCAAGTGATGGATTACAAAGGAAATTAGAAAACTATTTTAGATGGTATTTTGGTATAAATTTTTAGATTATATTTGTATAAATTTTAAAATAAAACGAGATGAAAACAAAAGAGCAAGAAATTACAATGGAAGTTGTTAAAGATGAAACAGGTGCAAAAATGAGTAAAGAACAAATGGTAGCGAACAAAAAAGCAGAGTTACTTACTGAAATCGCTCAAATGCGACACCACGAAAAAATTCAATGTCTTAAAGAGATTGAAAGTGTTTGTGCTAAATATCAATTCAGATTAGATGCAGAATTAGTTATTAACTCACAAGGTAATCATACCAACGTGTTTTTGGTTGATATGACAAAATAATTTATGCAAGTAACAAGAATAAACATTTTATGGAAAGATGCCGATATTAATTCGGTATCTTTTGCTTTTGAAGATGGTATAACTGATGTTTATTCTGTTGACTATTCGGGGCAATCCGAATGGGATTCTTTTATTGAAATGTTTGATTATTTATTTCAAGTTCCTACTTGTAATAATATTGTTTTAAACTTAACACCAATAAAAAATATTGTTGCTATATACGATTTAGTTACAAAAGTTGATGGTTATATACCACCTACAACTATTTTGTATGATGATTTACCTATTGGAGAACAAAATATTTATAATAACTTTGTTAATTATATAATAGGGCAAATGCCTACTGAATTAATTTAAAACAATATGAATATAAAAGTATTAGGAGGAACGATAGCGTTAGTAGGATTGTATTTTATTCTAACAAGTTCAACTACAAGAAAAAAATATAAATTTTTATTTATTGGGGATTCAAATACAGATAATAAAAATTCTTACGCTGATAAATTAAAATTAAAATTTCCCGATAGTAAATTTGATAAAGTTGCTAAATGGGGAGAGAAAACCAAGTGGATGCTTGAAAATCTTGAAAATCATTTAAAAACTAATAAAAACTATGATTTTATTGCTTTATTAGGTGGTAGTAATGATGTTTATGGTGGTATTCCTTTGGAGCAAACTAAATCTAATATTTTAAAGATAAGAGATTTAATTAAAAAAGATGGTGCTAAATCTATTTTAATTAGTCCTCCTAATAAAAAGTTTTTTCCCGAAAATGATAAAGAAAAAAATCAAAAGTTACAAGACTTAATTGATTGGGAGAAAAAACAAGATTTTGATTTTTTTATTGATTTTCACGACTTAACAGATAAGGTTGATTTATTTATGTCAGATTTAAGACACCCTAATCAACAAGCACATCAAATTTTAGCAGACCTATATCAAAAAACAACAGGAATCGGTTAATCATTTATTGAAATACTTTATATAAAAGGAAAAGGGAATTAAAAGTTCCCTTTTTTTATTTTTTAATTACCATTTTTTTTTAATTTTACTATAATTATAAAATTTAAAATTATGCAAGAATATTTACCATATATTTTCACTATTCTTTCGGCAGTTGGTGGTGCTTACTTAACAGTTCGTATTACTATGGCTGAAATGAAAAGAGATATTAAATACATCGAAGAAAAAATTGAATCTGAAATAGATACAAAAAGAGGTTCTGATGCTGAAATGAGAGATGATATTAAGAATATATTTAAACTTCTAACAAATATCAAGGTAGATTTAGCAAAAACACAAGGTCAAGCAGAATTAGTTAGTGCTATCAAAGATGCAATCGTAACAATTAGCAGAAAATGAATCTAAAAAATAAAATTATAATTATTGCAGGTTTAATTGGAGCAGGTTCGTTACTTTATTTCCTATTAAGAAAACCTAAATTAAACATTGTAAATGTTTTTTGGGATAAAAACACAGGTATTTACAATTTCGGTGGTATTGAAAAAGAATTTTCTCGTAATTCGGGAAAATTGGTAAATGATGCTTTTGTTATTGAAAATAGAATGAAAGCAGGTAAAAATTATATTTCTGATGCTTTTTTAAATATTTCAAATTCATTAGATAAGAAAAAAACATTTTTTAAAGTAGTTGACAAAAACAATAATGTTATTCAAGAAATTACTATTGATTGGTTCAGTAAATTAAAATATTAAAATGGAAAAAAAAGGTTTAGAAACATTAGGGGTAGTAGCAGGTATATTAACAACTTTAATTGTAGTTTATTACGCTTCGGGAACTTATTTGAATTTTCTTCAAATTCACGAGATTAATGAGAAAAAAGCAAATAAGAAAGTATGATAGTAAGTGGTGTAATAACTGATAAAAGTTTTGGCTCTAATCCTTATTTGCCAAATATTCCTGTATATGTTTCTGATGATAAAGGAAAACCTACTCAACCAATGGTAATTACAAGAAGTGATAACAATGGTAAATATAGTTTTTCAGTTGATGATAATGTTAAAAACATTTCAGCAAGATTAAATTCAGACACAATAATTACAAAAAGTTTATCTCCATTTATAGATTTTGATTTTTCTAATAACAAAGTAAAAGAACTAAATGAGGTAGTGGTAGTTGCACCTAAAAAAGAAGTTGTAAATAAACCTGTTAATTTAGAATCAAAACCTAAAATTGTAAAAAAAGAGGATTTATTTTTAAAATATTTACCACACGGATTATTAATTTTAGGAGGATTAATAATTTCTGTTATATTAATTAGAAAAGCAATAAAATGATGGAATTAGATTATAAAGATGCGTTGGTAAATTCTCCACAATGGATTAAAGATGCTTGGAATGAATATAATAAGTTAGACTTAAAAACGAGAGAAAAAACTCCGTTTTTATGGTTTGTATTAGGCAAAGGAAAAGGAACACCACCTTTTAAGGCTTCAAAAAAAGATAGTAAATATAAAAGTGTAAGTTCTAATCCAAATGTAATTTGTGGGAATTGTATATTTTACTATGTCCAACCTGTTCGTGGATTTAAAATTTGTTCTCAAATAAGAGGTCAAGTTGATTACGATGGGATATGTAGATTTTGGGATGGTAAATAAAAAATAAAAATATTAAGATATGTTGCAAGAACCAAAAGAAGTTCAATTTAATATTGAGAACACTACAAATCAACCTGTAACTATTGATTTGTTTGATGCAAGTAATTTAACTCCTGTTTCATCGTCAAGTAATTTTTCAACTTCATCAAGTCCATCTAATGTTAGTGGAGGAACAGGAGATATGACTTACTTGACTTATGATAGTGTTTCTAATTTAATAAATGTTACTTCTTCTAATGATACAATATCATTTTTTAACCCATTAACTCAATCATTTTCAAATGGTGTAGTAATAAATATTAATACTCCTGCTTCATATAATTTTAATCCATCAAAGTCAACTCAAACATCTTTAAGTGGTTATATTTATGTTGGAGATGAAGATACAGGTGTTGTTAGAGTTATAAACCCAAATAATAATCAAGTTATTTCATCTATTGATATAACTTATTTTACGGATTATTCTATTTATGTAAGTTATAATCAAAAATCTTATTTTACAAGAAGTAACAATCAATTCATATTTGTTATTGATACAATAACAAACACATTAGAAACAACATTAGATTTATCAACCTTACCAAATATAACTGATTTAGGTAGTATGACTTTTAATAGTATTAATAATCAATTATACATTAGTCCGTATAATGGAGGTTATTATACTTATATTTTAGATGTTAATACAAATACTTTTTCAGAAAGTGATTTAGGTATTGCAAATCCAAGAACAAATTGTATTGTTTTTAATCCAACTAATAATTGTTTATACTTTGAAACCTATGACTTTACTGTAACTAATATATCTGTTTATGATTGCAATACAAATTCTTTTTTAACCAATATAGAGATTGTAAATTATTCATCTTTGAATGATTTTGATAATGGTGTTTATTGCCCTGTTAATAATTCAGTATATTTTTATAATATTGGAACTGATTCAGTTTATGTAATTGATTGTTCTACAAACACTCTAACAGATACTATTGCTATAACTTCTAATAATTCTATTTCATACGGAATAGTATATTCATCTATTGATAATTCTGTTTACATATCTACTGCTTCTACTTCAAATGTTTTTGACCAACTTCAAAAAATTGATTGTTCAACAAATACATTATCTAACGTAAGTGTTAATACTACTGCTCAAAATTTAAGTAATTCTACTCAAAACACTTTAAACGGAGATGTTTATATTTATTCTGAAACACAGGATATAGTTTCGGTTTATAATTCGGCAGGTGTATTTATTACAAACATTACAGGTATCGGAAACGTAGGTGCAGGAAGAAGAAGTGGTATTTTATATATTGAATTTTTTAATTGTGTTATTGTAAATGCAGATGATGGAATATATTTAATAAATTGTGTTAATAATTCATTTGATAATACAATACCTAATACGTTTGTAGCAAATGTAAATTATGAATTAATTTATGACGAATTTGTAGGGTTATTGTATGTTGTTGAAAAAGGAGGGAGTTATAACATCTATAAATATGATTTACAAGGTTTTGGTAATGGAAATGAAATTTTAAATCAAAATATTTTAAATCCTACAAATAGTGTTAGTAAAGTGTTAATAAATGAAAATATTTATTCAAATTTTACTAACAGGAATTTTTTAAATGTTGTTGATAACCCTGTTGAACTTATAAATTTTTATGTTGCAAACGGAAGTCTATATGGAGTTCAATATTTAAAAAATATTTTTAAGTATAATATTTCAAGCAATTATTTTGATGGTAATGTATATCTTTCAGATTATACTTTAAACAATAGATTAGTAAGTTTTAATTATTCAAGCATAACGAATAAAATATACTCAATAGTTCTTATGTATGCTACTGATAATTATTACTTATATGAATTAAATAGTTCATCACTACAAGTTGAAAGAACATTTAATTTAACTTCACTTGAATCATTTCCACAATTTTTAAATTGTTTAGTTATATCTGATAGTATTCTAATTGCAATATCGCAAGATTTTATTTATAAGATTAATTTAACAACTTTAACTTATATTGATGAAATAGATGTGAATAGTTTAGGTTTTACAACACCTCTTTTTAACTTATCTTATTCATCTAATGACAATAAATTATTAATCACAACAACAAGTGGTTTCTTTTTTGTTGATGTAGATACTTTTACCCCAACTTCTGAAACCTTTGTAGGAACAGGTTCACTTCAAACTATTTATCTTCCTTTAAACAATCAATTTTATTCTCTTTACCCTACTGAAATTTATGTTATAGATAGTGATTTAGAAACTGTTACAACAACAATTTCTTTAACATATTCTTATAATTTAGGATATAGTAATTTATCTTTTTCATCTTTTAATAATTTAATTTATTTTGGTGGTAATAATGGAACACAAGGAATAATAGAATATATTGACCCTTTATCAAATACTATAATATTTACAGACACATTAACGGAATTAGATGATGTAACTGCCGTTTGTTTTGATAGTTCTTCTAATTCTATGTATTTAGGTGGAACATCAACTTCAAGTTCAAATATTTTAAATTATACTTGTGTAAATCCTTTGTCTGAAACACCTGTTAAAACTCAAATTACAACTCAAAGTAAAACATTAGAGTTTTCTACTATATTACTAAATCAAGGAGTAACAACTTCTTCTTTAAATGGTTATACATACATTTCTTCTGATTCTCAAAATTATATTTCTGTTTTTGACAATAACAATCAACTTGTTACTGAAATAAGTATTCCTAATCCTTATTTATCTATTTATGTTGAAAGTTTAGATTACCTATACGTTATACAACCAAATGCAGGAACGACTGATATAAGTATAATTAATTGTGCTACAAATACTATATTAAATACAACAACTTTACCCGATTATCCATTTAATTTATTATATAATTCAAGTGATAATAAAGTTTATATTACTTGCACAAATAATCTGATTAGATTAGAAAATGATTTAAGTTCTTACACACAATACGCTTATTCAAGTCCTGTAAATAATTCGGGAATAACACTTAATACACAAAATAATTTAGTTTATATTAGTGGAATAGGTTCTTCTACAATATATGTTTTTAATTGTAATACTTTAACATTTGATACTGACATTGTTATTTTTGACGACACTATAAGTAATCCAAGTTTAAATTATAATGAAACAAATAATTTTTTATATACATTTGATAATGATACTGTTAGTGTTATAGATTGCACAACTAATACACTTCTAAAATCAGTAAATTATACAGGAACAAATACAACAACCAATAATAATCTTACATATTCTGTTATTACAAGTGATAATATGCTTGTTTTTTCTGCAAAAGATTCAAATGATTTAACTTATTTAGTCTTTTTAAATTGTGATACAAATGAAATATCTTATTCAAGATATATCGAATCTGTATCAAGTGGAAATAACTTAAATTCAAATAAATACACAGGTAATGTTCAAGGTATAACTTACAATAGTTTTGATAATTCATTAAGAATATTAAGTGGTAAAAATAATAATCAAACAAATTATCAAAACTTACAAACTTTATTAACAATATCTTTACAACAAACAAATTACTACAAATTAAGTTTTTCTTCTAACAATAATGTTAATTTAGGAGATATTGATTCTGAATTTAATATTGGTTTGGGAACAAATGGTGGAGATACTTTAACAGGATTAGTTCTTTCTGATGGTAGCGTTTATTATGGTGGTTTTTTTTCAGAATGGAATGGAATTGCTTGTGGTAGTATAGCAAGAGTTTTAAATGATGGTAGTTATGATACTTCTTTTAATCAAGGAACAGGTTTTTCAAGTATTGTTAATGTTATAAAAAAACAATCTGATAATAAGATTATTTGTGGTGGAGATTCTACATCTTATAATGGTTCTTCAATTGGTGCAATAGCAAGAATAAACACAAATGGTTCATTAGACACTTCGTTTATTCAAGGAACAGGTTTTGATGCTGATGTTAGAGATATTTTAATTGACCCAAGTGATAAAATTATAGTTGCAGGAGATTTTTCAGATTATAATGGAAATGCTTGTAACTATATCGCAAGGTTAAATTCTAATGGTTCTTTTGATTCTACATTTAATACAGGAACAGGTTTTAACGGATATGTAAGGACTATTTCTTTTCAATCTGATGGTAAAATAATTTGTGGAGGAGGTTTTACTTCTTTTAACGGAAATTCTTGTAACTATATAGCAAGACTAAATTCTGATGGTTCTTTTGATTCTACATTCAATATAGGAACAGGATTTGATAATATTTTATTAAAAGTTTTTGTAAAACCAAATGATAAAATATTAGTTTCGGGAACATTTATTGACTTTAACGGAAATACAGTTTATAACTATCTTCAATTAAATTCTGATGGTTCTTTTGATTCTGATTTTTTCATAGAAACAACGGCAGGACACGTTGATAATTCTATTTTTGACATATATTCAAATTCAAATGGATTAATTTATCTTGTAGGAAATTTCACGCAATTTTTTAACCAATCATTCAATGGAGTAATAGTTTTAACATCAACAGGTTTTGCCAATCAATTTTTTGATTATACAAATATTAATTTAGGAGATAAATTTTCTATATTTTCAAATAATTCAACAACAAACAATAAAGTATATATTTCGGGAACATCAATTAATGATGTTGTTTATAATTATTATACAAATGAAACTAATTTAGATATTAATGAATATCAATATTTAATAAATTTCAATGGAAGTGTTTTTGATATAAAAATAAACAATGGTAAATTATTAGTTTTAGGAGATTTTACTTCTTATTTGAATTATACCATAAGTGGTTTAATTCAAATAAATACAGATGGAACTATTGACGGAAACTTTAATAATTTCTTGTTTACAGGTTTTACTGATGTAGAAAGTGCAACAATTCAATCTGATGGAAAAATTTTATTGGTAGGAGGTTTTACTAATTATGATGGAAATACTATTGGAAATATATTAAGAATTAATTCTGATGGTTCTTATGATTCAACTTTTAACACAGGATTAGGTTTTAATAATTATGTTAGAAAAGCAATAATTCAATCTGATGGTAAAATAATTTGTGTAGGAGATTTTACAGATTTTGATGGAAATACTTGTGGCTATATAGCAAGATTAAACTCTGATGGTTCTTATGATTCTACATTTGTTACAGGAACAGGATTTAATACAACTACAAGAACTGCTTTAATTCAATCTGATGGTAAAATTATTGTTGGAGGAAATTTCACAAATTTTGACGGAAATTCTTGTGATTATATAGCAAGATTAAATTCTGATGGTTCTTTTGATAATACATTTTCAATAAGTTTTGATAATGTTGTTAATGTATTAGAAAATTATAATGATAAATTTTATGTAGCAGGTAATTTTACTAATATTACATTTTCATCAAACACTTACACTCAAAATCGTCTAATTAGATTAAATTCAGATTGGTCTTATGATTCAACTTTTTCAACTTTAAATGATTTAGGAGAGGGTTTCAATGCAGAGATTTTTGTTGTAACACAATTATCTGATGGTAATTTATTTATTGGTGGTAACTTTGGAACTTATGCAGGTGTATTAAGTCAACGAGGTATAATAATAACTAACGATGGTTCAATTTTTAGCAGGGTAACTCCTTATGGTTTTAATAGTGAAGTTAAAACTTGTATTGAATTAGATGGTAAACTTTATGCAGGAGGTGATTTTAGTGATTATTTCAATGAATCTTGTGGAAGATTTGTTGTAATTGATTATTCTCAAAATGTTGTAAATACACTAAAAAATTTAGATATTATTTCGACAACATTTCCACTTAACATAAACTTTCCATTTTACGGATATAATTATGATTTTGGTTTAATGTATTTCAATATAATAAACTCTTATTTATACGTTGCTTTACAGAATAATAATACAGTTTTAGTATTAGATTCAAATAACAATTATTCCCTTGTAAGTTCAATAACTTTACCGACAGGTAGTATTGTTTCTTCTTTTGCTTTAAATCCCGAAAATAATATTCTTGCAATAGGAACATCAACGTATCAATTGTTTTCAAATTATACAACACCGAACTATGGAATACCTGTTAGTGGTGGTTTAATAATGTTAAACTCTCAAACAAATACTATTAATCAAATTCTTTCAACTCTTAATAATAGTGGGGTTTCATTTTTAAATTATTCTCCAATTTCGGGTAATTTTGTTTATGGAGGTCTTTTTTATAGTAATTCATCAAGCACATTCTTATCATTTGCTTTACCATCAAGCACATTTACTATTTCGGGTGGTTCTGTGAATTATAATTTCTTTGTTCAGTCATTAAATAATGACCCTAAAAAAATTGAGCAAATTGAATTAGTAATGCCACAAAGATATTTAGCAAATCCTGTAAATGTTCAATATACAGATGCGAGTGGTATATCTAATCTAAATCCATTTTTACCTAATACAGATATTGATACATTTCAAAAAGCAACTAATAGAGCCGTTGTTAAATTTGGAGATGAATATATAATGAATATCAATACTAAAATTGTGAATTTCGTTTTACCACCTTTAAGCACAACAGTTTTAGTAATTACGTATCAAGAATTACTAAAATCTGATATGTTAGATGCAGTTGTTTATGCAAATGATTTAAAAGCAAAATATAAAATAAATCAAGATGCAAATAGTGGTGTTATAACGGCTGAAAAATATTGGGGTGCTAAAAAAATGCCTAAAAATTTAAGTTTAGGAAAAGATTGGTTGGCTGATATGAAGCAGAAATTTTCAAAAGTTGAATTGTTACAATATGACTTACCAAAATTAGCAGGTGGAACGGCAACTACAAGAGAAATTTATGCTGATTTATTTGGATTTAAAAAACAAGTGAAAAAGAAAAATATATCAATATTAAAAACTAAAAAGAAAAAAGTTAAAATCAAAAAAAATGTTGATGTAAAATTGGCTACAAAAAAACAATCAATTAAACCAAAACCAATACCAAAAACATCATTAGAAATTTTTACAGATTTAATTAAGTCAGATAGTAAGTTTAAAAATATAGAAGTAAAAGAAAATAAGAATTTTGATTTAAGTTTACCTTTAAAAAACAAAAATGGTATTTTAATAGGTGTAAAAGATAAAAATTCTAATTATTCTATATATTTATTAAAATCTAATTTAGATAGATTTACGGCTTTAAGATTTATTGGAAATACTGATGTTAAAATTGAGTTGAAAAAAGATTGGATAAAAGATATAAATAGTAAATTTAAAGAATTTGTAATATTAGAATTAGGTAAGAAATAATGCAAGAACCAAAAACAATTCAAATAAATTTAAAAAATGTTTCATTTAGTCAACAATACTTTTATTTATTTGATGTAAATGGTATTTTTACTCCTAATCCTAATATTTTAATTAGTGGTTCAACTAATTATGATTTTTTTATTCAAACGCTGAATAATGACCCGAAAATTATTCATAGTCTTTTGATTAAAATGCCACAATATTTTTTAAAGAATCCTATTAATGTAATCTACACAGATGCTAATGGAGAATCAACTACTACTCCATATTTACCGAACACAGATATTGATGTTTACCAAAAATCTGTAAACAGGGGTTCTGTAATATTTGATGATGGTTTAGTTATTGATATTAATACTCAAATAGGTATATATTTGCCACCATTTTTTACAATAATTTTATTGATAGATTATACTGAATTTATTAAGTCTGATTTTCTTGATGTTATAGTTTATAATGAAGAAAAAAAAGCGAAATATCTTATTACTCAAAGTTACAATGATGGTAAGATACAGGCAAAAAGATATTGGGGTTCTACTTATTTTCCGAAACAATTTGATTTAAGTAAAAATTGGATTAAAGACCTAAAAAATAAATTTGAAAATGTAGAAATTTTAGAATATGACACACCTAAATTGTCGGGAGGTAATTATCAAATTAAACAAATGTTTAAAGATTTATTTGGTTTCAAAAAAGAAGTTAAAAAAAGATTTATAGGGATAACAGAAAATATTGAAACAAAAGATAATAATTTAGAAAACTGAAATTAAAATAAAATAGTAAATTTGTGTAAATAAAAAAATAAAATGGAAAACAATAAAAAGGTCGCTATTATATTATCTATTCTTTCAGTCGCAAGTATTGGGTTTTATTTTTGGAAAAAAAATAGAGATAATAAAAAAGATATTTCTAATAAAAATCCATTAGAACCTAAAATTCCTTATCAAATGGACAAAAAATTTATTGAAGATAAAAATACTAAATCATCATTTGATAATGAATTTACGAATTTAAAATGTTCTTGCACAGGAAAAAAAATTGATAAAAATTCTGATATAGAAATTTTAGATAAATTTAAAAATTCTTGTTTGAAAAATGGAGGTTCTTTAATTGAGATTAAATAAAATAAATAATAATAAATAAAAAATAGAAATTATGGCAAATGAATATTTTACACTAATGAATAAGGCAAGAAAAGATGGTGCTGAATCATTTACATACAAAGGTAAAACCTATGTAGCAACAAAAACTAAAACAGGAATGATTGTTTACAAGGAAAAAAAATAATGAGTTACAAAATAACTTTATATACTAAATTACAAGCAAAAAGACTTGGTGTTTCAGTAAAACCGAGTTCTGTTAAAGGAAAAAAAATAGACATTTTTAAAAATGGTAAAAAGGTAGGAACGGCAGGTGCTTTGGGGTATAAAGATTTTCCAACTTATCTTGAATTAGAAAAAAAAGGTAAATATCCAAAAGGATATGCAGATAAACGTAGAGAACAATATAAGATTCGACACGAAAAAGACAGACATAAATACGGAACAAATGGTTATTGGGCAGACCAATTGTTGTGGTAACAAATTTAAACTATGGATAAAAAATATATTTATATAGGTGGTGGTGTAGTATTAGTGTTAGTATTAGGTTATTTTCTTTTTAGAAAAAAAGATAGTGAAATAAATGTTATAGATACATCTTCTGATGAATCTGATAATATTTCTTCTGAAAATTCATCTAATGAAAATAACAATAATAACTCTAAAAAAGAAAATTCTCCTAAAAAAGAGAATACCCCTAAAAAAGAAGTTACACCTAAAAATGAAAACTCAAAAAAGATTGATAGTTTAAGAGCGTATATTGATAAATATGCTTTACCTAAAAATATAAATATAAAAGATTATAATGGTTGGAATAAAATTAAAAAATCAAGTTTATATGAGGGTATTGATGCTAATGACCTTGATTTTTTACAAAGATGGGCAGATGCAGTTAAGTTAAGAATATCAAGTAAAGGAAAAAATGGAACAATGTTTTCTTTTAGACGAAAAAATAGTCAAACCACAAATTTATTTAATTCTTACTATGGAGTTTTTGAATTTAATGCAAAAAATTTAAACAAGAGAGTTTTTGCAACAAAAGATACGTATGCTTATACTAAACCCGAAGAAAGTGGTTACTTAACAAGAATTGAAATTAAAAAAGGAAAAGAAATTGGTGTTGTTAAAAGTGTTTATTTTAATATAAATGAATTAAGACCTTATCTATATATTCCCGATACAAAAGTTAATCTATCATTAACAAACCAAATGGATTTAACTAACGCTTACAAATGGGTTATGTATGGCGATAATGTTATTTTTAAATAAAAAAAAATATGAGTGATTTATCAAAAAAAATATCAATAATATCTTTAATAGGAGGTTCATCTTTTTTAATATATTTATTACTTAAAAAATATATTTCTTCATTTGATGAAAAATCATCTGAAATAACATTAGATGATGATGTAAGACTACAAATTGCACCTAATATGCCTACTACATTAACTGAATTAATAAAGTTAAAAAAAGAAGCAGAGTTGGGAGATAAAATTATTGGAAGTTTTACAGAAACTAAAAAAGATGTTGAATCAAAAGAAAAACCTGTAAAAAACAATATTAAAAACATAAAAATTGATGATGGTGTTATTATTGGAAATTATTTTATAAGAGCATCAAAAGATAAAAAAGGTAATTTAGTTGTAGGTAAATTAGGAGGTAAAAAATCTGTTTATTCTGTATTCGGAAAATTGTTTTTACCATTCAAACTTAAAGAAGTTTACGAGGGTTCAATTAAAATAAAAGATGTAGATTTTTATTACCCTAATGAAAATGAAGTCTTATCAATTAAATTAATTGATAATGACAATAAAACTTTTTACGTTAACAAAGTTGAGTTAGACAATATAATTGATAGGTTTAAAACCAATACAAAAGGTCATAAACTTATTGTAGATAAAGGAGAATTTAAACTAACAAAAATTTAATTTATATGGTGCTTAAATCAAAAAAAATAATTGGTTTTTCCATTTTAGGTGTTTTATTAACAGGAGGACTTATTTATTTATATATAAGAAATAAAAATAAAAATCAAAAAACAGTAGGTAGTATCATTAAAGATGCTTTCGATAATTTAGAATTTGAATTTGGAAAAAGCAAAATTAAAGATAGTTCTTTACCATTTTTAGATGAATTATCATCTGTATTAATAGCAGAACCATCTTGGAAATTAGAGTTAGCAGGACATACCGATAATAAAGGTAGTGATGAGTTAAATATGGTTTTATCTAAAAACAGAGCAGAAGCCGTTAAATCTTATTTAGTAGGTAAAAATATAAGTGCAGATAGGATTATTGTAAATTATTTTGGGGAGAAAAACCCAATAGCAAGTAATGATACAGAAGATGGTAGAGCAAAAAACAGGAGGGTAGAAATGAAATTACTTAAATCTGATGGTAATGTTTTAACAGTTGAGGATAAACAAGATGTAGTTGATATTGAGAAAAAACAAATTGCACCTAAAAATTCTAAAAAAGTAAACAAAAGTAATTCAGAAAAAGAAGTAAAAGTAGAAAAAAAAGTAGTTAAAACAGAAAATAAAAAAGAAGAAAAAGTCAATCCTAATAGAAGTAAAGGAATTAAAATAGATGGTGTTCTAATCTATGTTTCTGATGATAATAAAGGTAGATTAGTTTT
>Ga0209358_10001144_pt1 | contig 21654 bp, 14 predicted proteins | sample LauGreFa1BDMLBSN_2_FD_187574 | JGI IMG/M metagenome (GOLD analysis project Ga0209358, IMG submission 187574) | Freshwater lake microbial communities from Lake Michigan, USA - Fa13.BD.MLB.SN (SPAdes) (version 2) | ecosystem: Environmental > Aquatic > Freshwater > Lake | place: Lake Michigan, USA...
AACCCTGGCGGGAATACACCTGTAGCGTATTTCCATGAACTTAATTCATTAAAGTATCTCAGTGGTTTAATTTCTTGTGCATCATTTCCATCACATACAATACGAATATTTCGTATGATATCTTGCTGCGCAGAAACAATATTTGTTCCAGAATATCCACCAGTCGGCACAGATGAATAAGCAGGGATAAAGGGAGCTTGACCATCTCTCCACCAATTTGTGTAATTTGTCCATGCATTCAAATATCTGGTTGAGTCTGAGCGCCTCGGTATAACTATAATACGAGGTACCGGATTATGCGTATACAAGTCAAATAATTGTCTATTAGAGATACTTGAGAAAGGGTATTTTGTTATCTGTCTAACAATATAATTCAATGGCTTTGTTGCAAATGTTTTTCTTTCGTCGTCTGTTAAATATACATAGGTCGCCTGTAATCTAGGATTGAGAGGCCAACTATTGATTGATGGAACAGTAAAACCAAAGTCTGTTAAATATTGATTTATATAAATACCTGGCTCTGAATTTGGCAAATATCCTACATTACCTACCCGTAATTGAGCGGCTGTTGCATTTACGCTTATATCAGGGCGAACTCTATATCCCTTTGGATCTAATATGGTATATAAGTCCTTTATAGGTCTAAGAGTAAGTTGAACCTCACATTCGTGATATTGTAGAGCAATAAGAGGAAGTGCTAGACCAGAATTCTGAGAAAACCAAAATGATAGAGGCAAGGTAATATCACGCCCTGGTATCGATGGAAAATTATTCTGTGTCTGGATACTTGGGTCAGAATTAAGATATACATTAGGATACAAGCCTGGAGTACGTACTGGTGAATTTCCTATTCCGCCGGAATATTGTCCATAAGCAGGATCATATAATTCAGGGACGTCGCCAACCAACTGTTGCCATTTATTATACTGTGTTTCATCTTGGTCAGTAAATGCAGTTGATATTATATAGTCGCTGTCAAATTGCTGGACCTGTGTTCCTCCAATTAAAAATGCTGCATCTTGTATGATTTGTGCTCCTATATAACGTACCCACTGAAACTGGTATTGAGAACGACCATTTGTAGGGCCTGGTAAATTCGGATCAAAATATTTTGAGTAAATATCAGGTAAGCTGAATGTAAAATAAATATCAGAGAGTAAGTCTCCCACGCGCTGTATCTTCGCACGAAGTTGTATGGGTTGATTAAAATCTAAATCCTGAAGAGTTCCTTCGAAAGGTATTGTGACAGATTCAAAGGCAAAATGACTGTATTTTTTCAGTGTTGTATAGAAATAAGTAAAATCTGGATTTCCACTTAGAATTACATTTTGTGCGCCATATGCAACTAATATAAATAATCCACCACCTGGCATATCTCTTCTTGTTATTAGGAAACAATAAGAGATATAAGTTTAAGCGTGAATAATTATGGACCCTGTTTGTTTGCCCACCATGTGTCGGACAAGTATGGTATTAAAGACATATCAGGGCCTTCTATGACAGTAGAAGGCTGCATCTTAATCAGAGCCTGGATTTCAGTATACGTCAGCGCATATGCGTAGTAATTTACTCTACTTATCATACCCTTTGCAGGGCCATCAAACACGAGGTTTGATGACCCTCCTGACCTAAATTCATCTTCTGTTTCAAGCGATGTAGTAATCGTCTTACTTAATGTAAGCTTACGTGCACTGAATGCATATACATTACCGTAGTTCTGGTAAGGCGGTGTATTGTTTAACAGTGCCATCTTCTTCTTCAAATTCCCATTTATATATAAATAAAGAACATTGCCCTTGCATGTGAGTGTTAAATGGAACCACTTATCTACTGGAATATTTTCAACCTCACAGTAATTATTCCATGCCTCGAAGCAATTCATGTAGACACGAATTGTGTTTGAATCACCCCAGCAGAAAATGCCTGGGCCCAGCAATGGATACACTTGGCCGTAACCCTTATGTAATATGTGATATAGCTTACGTTCACCTGCAGAAAATGTTTCACTCTTTATATTAAGGAACATGGAATAACTAAATTCCACACCGGAACGTTGATTTTTAGAGAAATACACGGTTTTTGCCTTGGGGTTCCTGGGATTTTGTATTGCGGTATACATCTTAGAACCGGAAATATATGTATTAGGGAAAAGAACAACATGGTTTGCTGAAGAATTTATAAAAACCCCATAAAAAACCTCACACATGTATAATATAATGTATACTACAAAGGCAAATATTATGCCATATAGTGCCTGGATTACAGGTCCAGTGTTTGTTCCTACATTCGCAGAATTAGAGTTTCCCTTGGTGCCTTCCATCTATCTAACTTATGTAAAAGTTATAATAACTTTTACATATGTTTGTTTGCAATATTAATTAACCAGTGCTAGAACTGAATAAAATGGTTCCTTTATTTTTAATATCTATCGAATATTGACCAGGGTATAGACTAGAAAGTGTAAATCTGGAAAATGGACCATTTTGATAGTAATAATAGACCTTATCCGGAGAATACGCGAAATTAGCGGCACGTGTTAATCCAATCAATCCACCAAATGCATCTGGTCCACCAAGTCTCAGTGTAGGAATTTCTCCATCAACCTTGAATAAACCATCTAGTAAGCACGACCTGGAAAGTTTTCCGTCTATGTAGATGTCTATGGTTCTTCCATTTAATACAGTTGTGATATTTACCCACTTTTGTAAGTTCACATGTTCGATATCACACTTTTTGAAATCTGCAGAAGAGTCGGTGTATGGACTTGTACCAGCTACAATCTTGTCATAGTCAGGTTTGAATGATAATCCTTTGTCATATTGTGTCTCAGAACTTACACGAACTCCCAGTTTATTTGTAAATTGGCCTAGATACATTATTAATGTTAAAATACCGGAAGATGCTTTATTTCCGCCAGACAAGATTAAAAATGGCTTGTTTTTGCCCTTATTCACATTCCAATCAGTTACATATATCCATGTGCTTATGGAATATTCCCCACCTGCATATATCGGAGGGACCTGCGAACCAGAATATACCGTAGGTATCTTATCGTTACTTACTAGGCCATCCTTGAAAGTTCCGGGATAAACGATAATATCTTCATCATCTCCAGCTCCAACAAACCATCTGTAGCCTATACTTATTGCCAAATATAAGACAATTAATATAACAATAGTGTAAACTATAAAAGATGGCTCCATTCTATCTATAACTAATACTTTATGCGTAGGGTGTTGACCATTCTTCTAGAGGACTTATTCGTTTTGGGTTTTTACAACACGTACCGGAACACCACCATCCGTGTGGCAAGGCTTTAAAAAGCGAAGAAAATAGCTTTGAAATGTTAAATGGCATACGCGGTTTTCCTGAAGTATCCGTTGTATCTCTTATTAAATTACGTACTTGATCCGTTGTCATAGCAGTAGAAGAAAGAGACATTAATGATATAACACCGGATAATCTTGAATCGCCTACTTTTAATGACTGGGTATTATCAAATAGAGGCATCGCCGAACATACATGTGTAACAACTAGCCTTCCGTTTAGATATATGTTGAACCTTCTGCCAAATTTCACTATAACTACTGCAGTCCAACGCTGTAGAGGAAAATTAGGTATTTCTGCATATTCAGGTTTCGCTTTTCTATCAACAAATATTTGAAGACGGGCAGGTGCCTTATATAAGCCACGACCTGCATCTGGTGCAATTAAAATCTGAAATGCTTGTTTTTCTCCTATTTGAACCACCGTAGCATATTCATTTCCAGAATATGCAGTCCTATCAATTATTTTAGGATTAATGTAAAAAATCAATGATGAACCTGAACCAGATGTCCACGGACCTCTTAGTTCCTCATTTGATATTACACGCATCGGTGTATTCAAATCATATTCTTCTTCTCCAATACTCTGAACTGGATCTGGGAATATTACTAAGACGAGAAGAAGATATAGTATGAATGATAAGGTTATTAAAGTTAAAATCCACTGAACTGTATTCATCTAACAGTGGATTTTAAATTGTGGAAGATTTATTTATCTAGTGACTACAGCTTTCTTATTAAAAACACTCAAGCTTATTACATCACCCATACGTCCAGACATTTCATAAGCTGGTACTTTATATCCAAAGCATCTCACATTCAACACTTTGATACCTGTAGACATAACATTGCCACCTAAGATAATATCAGCAGGGGCAAATATTTTATCACCAGTTCTTGGAGATTTTGGAATAGTATTTAATTGTCTTGTTTTCACGAGAAGGCCATTCAAATATCCCTCAAGTAAGAACGGAGATACAGTAAAACCTACCCGGAAAGGTACATGGATTGGAACATTGTCTAATGTGACACTCTGCTGTAGGCCATTTGTATCAAAGCATGTTATATTTATTGCGTTTTTGTTATTGTCAAGCGTAATTCTTACACTGGGGTTTTCAGCCCTTTGAGAAATGGTGAATAATATACGTTGATTTTGCCCATCTCCGAGCCTTTGAGGGTATTCGTCTTGTATAAGCACATCCATTGTTATACTATAAATATCCTGGCCTTCTATAACCGTAGTTGACAATGGAGGAGTTCCTGATGAAGGTGGTGGGGCTCCTATAATAATCGTGTCAACATCACTTGGAGTTAACCAAAAAACTTGTGATGTATCTGTGCCGGGTATTGGTATATATCCAGCAGAACCTGGGCTTCTTTGGAATATAGGTGTGATCCATTGGTCAATTGCTAATAGAATAAGTGCAACCGATAATATTCCAGCAATCACGTAAGCCAATATCTTTATAAAGCCAGAACCTTGAACAGGCTGTCCCACTGAGTTTTTAGGTTCGGGGGGTGGTGCATTTGGGGCTTTCGCTCCTGATGTAAGTTTTAGTGATTTTTTTAAATTTTCTGTATTCTTCAAGACTTCTGCTATTTTATCACCACGCGCTGCGTTCATACTATTCTATAGACTTCTTTCTTGTTTGCGATTTTTTCTTTAATAATGTATTTGTCTTTGGATTGAATCCAATGCGTTTGTAATAAGGCATCGAGTCTTTCGCCTTACAATCTGCGAGCTTTTCACGTAAATAGCAAACAAAGGAAACACGACTAAACAATTTATCAATCCCCTGTGTTCCTGTTTCCTTGTCGTTTCTATAGATTTCTGGAATAGAAGAATTGAATTTCTTGTCTTCTATTTCCTCTTTCAATTCCGTATTACAATGCCATTCATGAACATCCATTGCTACGAAATCTCCTGTTCTCAAGTCAATGCCAACCTTGTATCTAGGAAATATCGTATATCCACCCTTGTATTTTCCACGTTCAATAACTGATAAGTTGCCAAATCCCTCTCTCAAGTCTCCTGCATCCATATGAAGGCCTGTTCGGAAATTACGATTTATAGTCACAGAAGAAAAAGATGTATTTCCAATCTGAAAGGCCGGGTTTCCCTTTGCTCTCTTATATTGTACATCATAACGGTCTGGAACAAGTTTCTTGAATAAGTCGTCTATTTTCTCAATATAAGGAGTTCCCGCCTTGTATTGGTCAAAATACAATTGCGTGTAGCTCGTAAGACGACAAGGTAGACCCATAAAGGGTGTTTTCTCAAAGTAACCCAGGACAGAGGAGAAGACATTATTGTTTACACGCATCTTACTTAATTTGCCTTTTTCCATGTATTGTGCAGACCATCCTTTTATGGTATTCTTTGCCAACTTACGTCTTGTCCAGTATTTAGACTTAGTATCGATTGGTCCCGCTGCAGCTCCACGGTTTCTAGAAGCATTCGCTGACTTGTAGAAATTCTTCCATGCCAGCTTTATCAAATCATGAGGTATTACGTTTTTTCTTAGTTTGAACAAGAGTTTCTTACCACCTGGAGCATCCGGGTCCTCTGCGTATACGTCTGCATCATAATCAATTATCTCATCTACGTCTTTTTCGCTAAAATATGTGCCTTCTCTTGCCTTAATCTGGTCATCTGTCATTTTTTGTTTAAGAATTATTTCTTTTGCCTTTTCCTTTGGTTCCTTGGCAGGTTCCTTTGGCATTTGAAGACCATTAAATAAATCTTCATCTGAGGCACTCATCTAATTATATTGTAAGAATAGAAATGGAACCATCCGCTAGAAATCACGTTTCTTTATCAAACGGTATCCTTTCATCTTCTTAGCATATTTTTCTAAACTTTCCTTCTTTCTCTCTTTGGCAGTTCTGTGTGTTCCATCAACTGGATTTGTCCATCCATAGAAATACGTATAACAATCTTCCCACTGGGTCTTTGTAAGGTCCGCTGGTAGCATTTCTCTTGGCAAATAACAATGATCTCCTTCAAGCATAAAATATACATTTTCTGTTCCTAGTAAAACCGGATAAGGAACGTCATTTCGACCAACCATAGAGAAATAGTGATCAACCTTATCATCCATCTGGAATTCATAGATACTGGAACCAATATGAATATACTTATTTCCTGAAACATGGAGTAAGATTGAATTTCCTACAAAAATGTGAGATTCACCTGGTCTGTGATCTGCTCCCTCTGCGTTACCAGTGCTCTTTCCTATATAGACTTTCTTTGCCGTAAGTTCCTTTACAAGTTTACTGTAATCTGCCTCTTCTTTTAAAGTCCCTGCGTTAACATCCTTGTAAATGGCTACATTTTTATCTTTAGCGCCGTGGTCGCTCACCACAACGCGAAAGGGTCTATTTCCATTATCATGGATGTCATAGTGTTTTCCTTTCATCTTTCTAGTGGCATTTACCTTTACCCATTTATATACTCCATTAGAACCCTCTTTTGAAATATAGTCTCCATCTTTTCCTTTCTTAGTTTGTCCTGCGCATTTGCCAGCATGATACGCAGGTGATTTTCTGTCCTGATATTTTGGTGTCATAACTTCGTTACATTCTATTTTAGACTTTCTCTTTCTTGTTCTACCTCCAGTCATTCTAACTAATTATGAGATAAATTGTACCAGATTACACCTCCTATAATTCCTGCGACTGCCAATCCTGCTGCTACACCTTTCAACATGGCTTGATTATCAGCCTCCATGAAGTCATCCGCCCCGATGACAGGTGTTTTTCCACGAGCCCCAAGTCTAGTGTAGAATTGAATAACTTCCGTTTCCGTGTACTTGCGTTTTCCTAACATCACATTCACCTCGTTATGCAAGTCTACCGTCCAACGAAACAAGTCTGCTCTAGAGTCTAAAGAAGCAGATATTGGTGTTTTCGCCAAGTGAGACACATAATGTGTCCTACAAATTGGACAGGGTATTATATACTGTAGAGACTCGATGAATTCCCTCATAGCCTTCTTATCGGAGTAACTAGGCTGTTGGGAATATCCCATCGCGGATATGTGAATTGTGTGCCAGAAAAAAGGACCCCATACTTCTGGTGGAATGTGCATTCCTATCTATTATATAAGAAGACGTATTATAACACTACCTAAGACGCGATGATGTTTCTTAGGTAATTATGGCGATGTTTTACCAAAATAAAAGTTCACATATGTGTTCAAACTGTGGAGGCACCGGGCACACATTTCGTTTCTGTACAGAACCCGTTTCAAGTTATGGAGTTCTCGTATTTAGATGGATTGGTAAAACAGAAATATGGCCACATACACAAACTATATGTTCCAACATCGACGACTTTGTTGGAACTAAAAGCCTTAGGCCACAAGTATTAATGATACAACGGAAAGATTCTCTCGGTTTCATGGATATAATGAGAGGAAAATACAGAGTAAACGACCCTTCGTATATAAGAAAACAAATAAGTGGGATGACAGAAGATGAGCGAAAAAAATTAGAAACAATGAACTTTGATGATATTTGGCACGAACTATGGGGGTCAGATTCAGAATCTTCTAAACGCTATGCTCATGATCGTATTGTGTCTAAACAGAAGTTGGCTGAGCTTCGTGCAGGAATTCAAGTAGAAACTGGTGAGAGATATACACTGAATGACCTACTCCGGCAAGAACCATTATTGTATAAGACACCCGAATGGGGGTTTCCTAAAGGTAGACGTGACCCATATGAACACGATATTCAATGTGCTTTTCGTGAATTAGGAGAAGAGACCAGTATTATGGAAAATGAAGTTATCAAGGTTACGAATGTAGCACCGCTTATAGAACAATTCTACGGGTCTAACGGGGTTCATTATAGACATTCATATTACATTGCACAGTATGCCGGTAACAGGAACATATCATTTGATGCCCTCAATAAGGAAATGGTTCGTGAGATTGGTAATTTAAAATGGATGGACTTTGATGAAGCAATCCAATTTCTAAGACCTGAGAATGAGGAAAAGAAAAAAATTATTGGGAAATTGTTAGGTTTATTAAAAGGATTTTTCCCCGTTATGAAAAATAAGTTAGATGGAAAACTTCTAAATGAAAATACCACGGAAGAACAGCAGAAACAGTATGTCTATAGAGCAAATGGAACGATTCAAGGGGACATGGGAGGAGCAAAACGATTCTTCGGAACGAGATAAATTAGTAGACGAGTTTCAAAGGTATACAGCTCCCGTTAGAGCCCAGACACTACGTGAACTTGGTGAAGACCAAAGAGAACTCGACGGCTCTCTTTATCCAGAAATTACAGATGAGAAATTTCTGATGAAACTCTTACGTAAAAGAGAATTCAGAGAAACTAAGCAACCCAAGATAACAGATGAAAGTCTAGAACAAAACGTCTGTGATGTTGAAGAATTTGAATATACATCTGCTCAGAAATTTGTTTCACAATTTATGTCGCCAAATACACCTTATAATGGCATGTTACTTTATCATGGAGTAGGAGTTGGCAAAACATGTTCTGCTATTTTATCTGCCGAGACATTTTTACAATTAAGTCCGAAAAACAAGGTTTATATTCTAGCACCACCTGCAATTCAACCTGGTTTCTATAGAACAATATTTGACCCGTCTAGACTGACAATTGGAAAAGATGACCAACCAAATTCTCACGAAGGATGTACTGGCAATCGTTATCTTGAATTAACACAAATGTTATATGAAAGAGATAAAAGAGAGATTGAACTAAGAGTAAATAGGCTAATCAATAAGCGCTATGCTATTATGGGCTACGTGGCATTTCGCAATATGGTTCTAAATATTCTGTCTCAGATATCTTCCACCCTAAGTCATGAGAAAAAGCAACAACTGAAAATAACCTTATTACAACGTGCCCTATCTGGCTGTTTTATAATTGTAGACGAGGCCCACAATCTGAGAGATGTTTCTGATACGACAGAAGATGAAGGTGAACAGGGTGACGATGTGGGTGATAAGTCAGATGCATCTGCTGGGAAAAAGTTAGTTCCAATGTTACGAGAAGTTCTGAAAACTTGCGAAGGAAATAAGCTACTCCTTATGTCTGCAACCCCAATGTACAATTCATACAGAGAAATTATTTCTCTTCTTAATTTACTTTTATTCGTAGATAAATCTCAGAAACGCTTGGATGACTCAGATATAGTATTTGAAATCACACCGAAGGGTGAAGAAAAACTTTCTAAGGCATCTGAAGAACTTCTTATAGAATTAGCAAATGGTCGTGTAAGTTTTATGAGAGGAGAAAATCCTAAGGCATTTCCTGCTCGCCTAGATCCATCTGATGCTATTCGCATTTCTGAGTGGCCTGGATTTGAACCAAATGGTACTAAGCCTACAACAAAAACACAGCGCGATGACGTGTTAAGATTACCACTTGTGAAATGTGAATTGGAAGGAGAACCCCTAGCAGTTATGAAAGCCATGACTGAAAAACTAGTGGCATCAAAGGGTGTTGGTATCAGAACAATTGACACCTTACTACAGGCAGGAAATTGTATCTTTCCTGGTGAAGGCTTAGATGGCCGTGTTGGCTCAGAAGGATTTCAATCCTGGTTTACTGGCAAGGCAGTTGCATCTACATTTGAAGGGACGCGTCTAAGTATATTACCTCAGTACGTTCCAACAGACCCAGATGAAGATTATAATTGGATGGTTGCATCAGATGATTCTCTCGGCAAGGCATCTCCAAAATTCAATCGGGTTTTGAAAACAATTCGAAATGCATCTGGTATTTCTTTTGTCTATAGTCGATTTGTAGAAAATGGTGCGGTCATCTTTTGCCTTTTATTAGAAGCGAATGGTTACTCGCCCTGGGGTAGAACAGCGCCTCTCTTTTCAAAAGGTTCTCTACAAGGTAAACGCCAATGTTGTAAATGCGAAAAGAAAGAAGAAGGGCATCCCGCTTTTACACAGGGTCAACCTGAAACAAGAGAAAATCACAAATTCTCACCTGCTTATTATGCACTTTTAACAGCAAGTGATGTGAGCACTGCAGAAAAGCAGTCATTACCTCTTTCTCCAAATAATACAGCAGTCATCAATACCGCTAGAAACATAGAAAATAAGGATGGACACAAGATTAAGGTAGTTGTAGGTTCTCAAGTGGCTGGAGAAGGTCTTGACTTGCGTTACATACGCGAGGTTCACATTTTGGAAGGCTGGTTCCACTTGTCTAAGGAAGAACAGATTGTAGGCCGTGGAATTCGCTACTGTTCTCACAATGCCTTGCCAAGACAGAAACGCAACTGTACTGTAAATCTATATGTAAATGTTTTTCCAACTGATATGAATAAGGAAACAATTGACCAATATTCTTATAGAACTGCCATGAACAAGGGAGTTCGTATGGGTAATATATCGAGAGCATTAAAAAGAGGCGCAGCAGATTGTAATTTGAATAGAGACGCAATTTTGGTAAATGGGTTAACAAGAAAAGTGGAAATGTTGGATAGTCAGGGGCAGCCGCGAACAGTAGACTTGAATGATAAAGATTATACTCCTGTATGTGATTGGATACGTTGTTCCTACGAATGTAGCCCTAGTTTAAATTTACTAGATAAGAAAGGAATGCCTGATGATAACGGCACGTATGACATGTTTGCTGCTCGATTTGCAGAACAATCTATGATTCAAGAGTTAAGAAATGCCTTTAAGGACCAACCATGGTATCATTGGACTAATTTAGAGAAACGATTTGTAGATATTCCAAAGGATACATTGACAAGTCTTCTGCTGCGGGTTGTAAATAATCCTTCTATCATATTTGAAAATGGGAATATGAAAGGACATATTGTATTTCGTAATAATTTGTTTTTATTTCAACCAAACAAATTACAAGATGAAGGAATACCAATTTCCTTTCGTTATGGTCGTTATCCTATGAAACGAGATTCATACATGCCAGAATTCACTTCAGTGCAAGTTGGCCCTAAAAGCGTGGCCGCCAAATCAGTATCTGTTAAATCTGTAAACTCTTCTTCTGTAAAACTCGCTAAGGAATTCTGGATAGAGGCAGTTACTTGGATTGATATTTGGTGTAAACCTGGTTATATTATTGAAGAAAGTATACCAGGAATACTTTCAGATGCTATAAATGCATATGTCGAAGGTGATACAAAGAAAAGAGATAATTTTGAAGTTCGTCTTAAGAAATTGCAGTGGTGGGGTAAGGCAATAGGGGCCGTTGTTTCAATAGCTGGAGGTATGACGGATTTGAAACGAGTTGCAAAAGAATTCATTTGGGATTCATTTCTGAAAGGACCCGAACAAGTTAAACTTCTAGAGCAATCTATTTCAATGGCATCTGAAGGTGGTTCTGAGCAGTATAGAACTGAGGGTTCTACCACTGTTTCCAGATATTTGGATCTAGATACAAAGGCGCCTGTTTATTTGTGCGCAAATTCAACACCATGCCCTCCATCTGTTATTAAAATTTTCAATGAATCCAAGACGGATTTAATTGTTCAAGCGAAAGCAAATTCCAAAGTATCTGCTAATCCCTATGGCTTCATGGTTGTCTGGGAAAACGCAATTATGTTTAAAACAAATGATGCTAAGAACGCAGAAGGAAAGCCTCCTGGTTCCGGTGCAGCTTGTTCTATTGTGAGTAATGTAAAAGGCCATAGAATAAAGTTAGTTCAACTTGGCGATATTTTGGCTAAATTTCACGATGGAAATCGGTTAGAGTTAACAGAAGACATCTTAGCAACTGGTCCAAGAAAACTCACAGGGGCGCCTTCATTTTGTGCTTTAATGGAAATTGTTCTCAGATGGATGGATGTTCGCCGCGAAAACTACGGTGGCCTACGATATTTCTATAGACCTCTTTCTTCCTATTATTCTGGACACAAATCTAAGAAATAACCAATACAGGCAGCGCTTAAAATTGACTATCTCAACCTACTATAGATTAGGCACAATGGAGACTGAAGCATTCTTTCAAGAAAAAGTATACCTCACTCCCAAGGACCTTCGTAATGATATTGAATCCATTGACGACATATTGCTTTTGAAACTCAAAGAGCGTCTTGAGCAGCGCTGTTCTCCCCATGGCTACGTTTTGCCAGGAACACTCGATATCCTAACGAGATCTACTGGAATGGTGGATTCAGGTCGTTTCTCCGGTGATTGGGCCTTTCTAGTGAAAGCCAAGGGTAGTGTTCTAAATCCTCCCGAGGGTTCTCTAGTGGAAGTGGAGGTTCTCAAATCGAATAAGATGGGTGTATATGCAGTATATGAAAATGCCATTCGTCTGATGGTTCCTCGTGACCTCCATTTGGGTGACGAGGAATTCGATGCACTGAAGGTCGGCGATCGTATTAAGGTAGAAATCCAGAAGTCTAGATTTCAACTGAGAGACCAGTTCATTGTGAGTGTTGGTGTATATCGTGGAATGTCAGGTGCTCCTACACGGATTACTCCTTCTCTACCTGCTCTTGCTTCTCCCAAGGATGAGGAAGCAACGTTGGAAGAGGAAGATGCGAATGTTTCTGGAGATGAAGGTGCCTCTGGTGCCGAAGGTGCCTCTGGTGCCTCTGGTGCCGAAGGTACCTCTGGTGCCGAAGGTACCTCTGGTGCCGAAGGTACCTCGGGTGCGGAGGAAGAGGAAGAGGAAGAGAATAAGGAAGAGTAGAATGGATGATTACGAACAACGTAAAGAATTCTGTAAAGAAATGAGTACATTATCTAAACCTGAACTCGAAGAACTGTATAGGATTTTAAGACGTGAAGGAGGTTCTTATAGTGAAAATTCCAATGGGATTTTTTTTGATGTTGCATCTCTTCCGGCCTCCGTATTCGAAGCCCTCTGGAAATTCCTACAATTCTGTAAATCAAATGCCAAAGACTTAGAAGAACGTAACAAGGTAATTGGTGCCATGTCATCCACATAAAAGAAGGTCTAAAGTCCCTTCGTATATTACATATAATGACGGACGTCTCTCACGCATTACCTAAATCTCTCATCCAAATTTGTGAAACACATTCGGATGGAACATTTCAAGTCGCAAGGCCAAAGACAAAGGGTTCTGTTGCAGACGCACAGGACCAGGTTCCAAAATGGAATTTGACCACACATTCTATTTCTCCCAGGCATCCTCTAGCTGCTTGGATGTGGCTCAAGGACCCCTTGTTTCGTGTATCTCCTGACCCTCTCAGACAACGCCTAATCTTAGATGCTACTACCGAGTGGCAGGAACGCTGTTCCTCTATAGACTTCCCTCGTGTCTACAGTAAGAAAAAGGCCTTGGAGGGTTTTGGTACTCAGAAACCTGAATTACAGCAAGCAAAGGCTGCTATGATTGCAATGGAACGTTATACTCATGACAACCCTCTTCTCTGGGTCCTATACAATGACAGAGAAAAGACAATTAGTTTCTTAGATGACAAGGTATTTCCGAGAGAGGGTGGATACAAGCAAATATGGATTTTGAGAGAACCTACCTGGGATAGATTATGGGATGCGAATATATGGTCTTCTCAAGAACTTGCTTCCTGGTTGGAGAAGCAAGAGGCTGCTGGATTTAAGGTCGATTGGCCTTTAGAACCTGCTACTTCGACTGTAAAGGCAATGGCTGCGGAATATGAAAAGCTTCAGTTGAATTCTACAGGATTGAGTAAGGATGAATTACGTCATAAGTTAGGAAGAGCAAAGGCAATAATGAAATTAGTTTCATCTCAATAAATTCGACAGTAACGCCTAAAGTTGAAACCTCAAGATAAAGCAGATAAGCCACATGGATATTCGGAAGGCTGAATATGATCAGTTAAAACGTCTCGTCCAAGAATGGTTAGACCATCCGGAACAGGAGCTAGAAGCTACGTTCAATACAGCTGGTACAAGTGGCTCGATGGGTGGTCAAGTGAATTCGACTACATTTGCAGCCATAGCGAAACGGCTAAAAAACCGAGGGTATACTTCGGTTACACAGGAAGATGCCTTAAATATCATCACACCCAAGCATGTGCGTATTACCCTCAGCGGTCTAGGAGTCATACAACAGTATTGTCGTGATGATCGCCTTTCAGGCAGGACATTCTCCGCTCTAATGAAAGACCGTACCGCCCAAAATGCCAACCTTGATTTGGAAGACTACGGTGTTCGTATCAAGGCAAGACGTGAGAGAATTTTGGGGGAAAAAGACCCTGATGTTCTAGATTTACTGGACCAGTGGAAGGTTCAGCAGAAGGCGTTTCGTTTGCTCCGGCGCTGGACATTTCGGGGTGATGGAATTCGCTTTGATTTATCTATGATCCGCCAATCAAAACGCAATATTCGTGGGGAATATCGTTGGGTTACCAAGTTCACACAGCAAGATATTTCCAATGAGCCGCCAATCTACGAGGTGGAAGCAGAACTCGAGAGAAAGGAAGGGGATACGGTCGAGACTGCGATACAGCGTCTAGTAAAGGGGGTTGGGGAAGTCCTAAGAGGAATTCAAAAGTGCCCCTTACTCATAAGAGAATCTGTAAAGCGCCAGGTCCTTGCTGGATATAAGGCCATTACGAAGACTGATAAGTTTCGTGGTGTTTCGACGAGAACCCTTGAACTTGCAAACATGGTAAGTCAGATTGAGCCTGGTTCTCCGAACATTCGTGAGGGTTACAATGTAACAGACAAGGCCGATGGTCTAAGAACTATGGGCTATGTGAATGAGACGGGCCATCTGTTCTTGATTGATAATGCGACCAACGTATACGAGACAGGAATGGAAGTTGTTACCTGCGCGAATTCACTCGTCGACGGAGAATGGATTACGAGGAATTCTGCTAATGAGGCAATTCATCAATACTTGATATTCGATATTTACATTGCGCCTGGAAATCGTGATGTACACGCTCTAGCATTTTATGACCAGGCTGCACCAACTGCGCCCCAGCGCTACAATGAAATGAGGTCATGGGAGAAGCTGTGGAATACTGCTCCTGGTCCAAAGGAACTTGTTGCCATGACACCCAAAACCAAGCTTTTGGTAAGCACAAAGAAATTCTTATTTGCCAAGGCAGGTGAAATATTTGCTCAGGCCGCGAAAGTTCTAGATACTCCTCGCATTTATGAGACAGACGGCCTCATCTTTACAAAGAATTCTACCCCTCTCCCTGACCAACCTCAAGGGGATTTCAAGGAGCAGATGAAATGGAAGCCGCCTCATGATAACACAATTGACTTCTTGGTCGTTACCGAGAAACTCGCAGATACCACCGTTGATGCAATTCACAATGGATTTCATCCAACTTCTGGAAAGGAAATTCGCTACAAGGTTCTTCGTCTCCATGTGGGAGACCGTGGTAATCGCGGGGCTATGAAAGTAAATCCTAGAGAGGTAGTTCTTAACGTAGAACCCTTGAAAGCCCCTTATGACCCTAAGGGTAATGTCTATAGACCAGTTCTATTTCAGCCAGAGGATTTCCCAGACGATAAGGCGAATGTATGCTATGTGGAAGTCAAGACCGACCCTGAGACTGGTGATGAATATGCATATTGTGAGAATTCCAATGAACCCATCGTAGACAAGAGTATTGTGGAGATTTCCTATGACATTTCTCGTCCTGCTGGATGGAGATGGGTTCCCAAGCTTGTCCGCAAAGACAAAACTGAGCGTCTCATGAAGGGAGAACTCGGTCGCACACTGAATTCCAATCAGACTGCACAGAGCATTTGGAATTCTATTCACGAGCCAGTAACCTTGTCCATGATACGCACTGGGAATGAGCAACCCAATATGACAGAAGTAACCGCGGTATCAGAGGTAGAGCGTGAACGTGCGGCAATTACGCAGAAATACGCGGATAGAACTGCGTCAGAAAAGGATATGAACAGAGTAGGCCCTCTTCGTGATTTCCACAATAAGTTCATCAAGGAGGCCATTATGTATAATGCAGTAATGAAGAAGGCTGGTCTTGGCTTAATTGACTTGGGAATGGGTCTAGCCCAGGATATTCAGAAATGGCGTCGTGTAAACGCAGGAGCGGTTCTAGGTATTGATATTGCTGGAGATAGCATTAATAATCCCAATCACGGTGCTTATCAGCGTCTATATTCCACAATGTTACGTAATGGGCGTGAGAAGGTTCTACCCATGGTGTTCGCTGTGGGAGATGCTTCCAAAAACATGCGTTCTGGAGATGCGGGTTCTACCGTAGATGACAAGGTTATCTTACAGGCTGTTCTAGGAAAGACTACACCAGAAGGTGTTGTTCCTCCCTATGTGAGAGATGAGATGTCGAATAGGTTCAAAATGGGTGCGGATGTAATCAGTTGTATGTTCGCAACTCATTACTTCTTTGAAACCAAGGAGAAATTCGGTGGATTTCTCCAAAATATCGCTGATAACTTGAAGATTGGTGGGTATTTCATTGGATGCTGCTTCGATGGTGAGCGGACATTTGAGTTCCTGAGAGGTCGCGAGAGCCGTGTAGGTGAGGAGGGTGGAACTACTTTGTGGAAGATTTCCAAGAAATACGAGGCAGATGAAATTCCTGCAGGTGATGAGGCCTTTGGTATGCCCATTGACGTAGAGTTCATTAGCATTGGCTTACCTCACCGCGAGTATTTAGTGCCATTCAAGCTTCTGGAGGATAAGCTGGCCTCGATTGGTATTGAGCTGTGTAATGAAGATGAGCTGAAGGGTCTTGGTTTACCAAGGAGCACGGAAATGTTCGGGGACAGCCATAAGGCTGCAGCAAAGTCTGGTCGTAAGTTCCCTATGACCCCTGCGGTAGAACAGTTCTCCTTCTTGAACAGATGGTTCGTATTCAGAAGGAAGAGTATGCAGACACTAGAAACTGCAGCAGGTGTACCGAAACCCGTGAATTCTGTAAAGAGCAAGAATGTTGTTTCTGCGCCTCTATCTAAAGAGGGTGATGAAGACGCTCTGGTTGCCGAGCTTCAAGAAGGAAACGAGGGGCCTGTTGAGGAAGAGGAAGATGCTAGTGGCAGAAAGAAATATGATGCCGCTGCGGTTCTACAATTTGAGCTTGAGGCTGCTCCTATTGATAAGCTACGTATTGGTGATAAATTGGCTCAACGCTGGTTAGCTCCAGGTTCTCCTTTCCCTATTCAGGATCCTGACCCCAGGTCAGCTGGTGAGAGATATCCTTCCATGGAACATTTCCTAGCAGCCATGAAATACAAGGTTGCTTCTGATAAACCAAGTCTAGCTCAGAGTATATTTGGGCCTGATGGAACCATTCACCAGAAGTTCTTAAGACAGAAGCAGGCTGAGATTGGTGTTGGCGCAGGTGCCAAGCCTCTAACGGAGGCGCGTGAGGCGGCTCTTCTAACAGAGGAACTCAAGGAGATCCATACTGAGTCTAGGTTGGCAGCGATGAAAAAGTGGAAGGCGAAGTTTGACGAGGCCAAGTGGACCTCTGTAAAGGAGGAATTACTTGAGAATGCAGTAAGACAGCGTTGGGATAAGGATGCTCGTTTCCATACAATTGTGGAAGCTGCTAAGCAACAGGGCAAGTATCTGCTCTTCTTCACTGGTTCCGCATCAAGTGAATACGGTGGTAAGAGGACCAAGGAGGGCTTTCTGGAAGGTGAGAATAAGTTGGGTAAGATGATTATGAGGGTCGCTGGATATTAGGCATAAAATTTGATAATGTTTTTTATAGCTATGACACAGTAATATGCCAGAACCATGGCAGTCACTTGCATTTAAAAATGTTCATCCAAGAGATAAGCATGTGCGATTTGTTGAAAGCACACATACTTATTATATCGATGGTTCTTCCAAGGGTATTGTATCGACCACTGGATTTGTACACGCATTCTTTGGCCACTTTGACCCTAAAGTGGGTATCGCGTGTATGAAAAGAGATCCTGAGAAATGGGCAAAGAACCCCTTATACGGGAAAACAGACAAGGAAATCATAGAAATTTGGTCTAAATCTGGTCAAGAAGCTTCAGGAAAGGGAACTGCTTTACACTTGGCAATTGAGCAACATTTGAACGGTGCTCTAGACCGTATTCCACCCGACGTAATGGAGACACCTGAATGGCGTTATTACATGAATTTCTATAATGACAACAAGGATAGTCTAGAGCCTTATAGAACTGAGTGGGAAGTCTGGGACAATGAGCACAGATTATCAGGAAGTATCGACATGATTTTCAAGAGGAAAGATGGAACCTTCGCAGTCTATGATTGGAAAAGGTCGAAGCAAATCAAGATGGATAACCAATATCAAAGTGGTGAAGGTCCCATGTCACATTTGCCTGATTGTAATTATTGGCATTATACTTTGCAGCTTAATGTCTACAGATGGTTTCTTCAGAAACACTATGGACTCAAGGTAGTTGAACTCGCCATTGTCATCTTCCATCCAAATAACACGAATTACCAAGTCTTCAAGCTCAACATCTTAGATGATGAGATTCAAGACATGCTAGAGGCACGTAAACGTGCTATTGAAATGGGTTCTAAGAAGGCAGTGGAATTTGAACCTGTAGCGTGTTTGTTAGACGACTGAAAATCTTGGAGACCTTTTTATACTTTTGTTTTTAGATTTAATACTTTTACTTCTGGTCATAAGAGCTTTATTGTTTTTAATGGATTTACGAGTATAAGATTTACGTGATTTAGGAGTATTAGATTTATATGTACGCGGCCTATTTTTTCTAGAATTTTTAATAACGTCTTTAAGAAGTTTTAGACCAGGTGCCTCTGTTTTTTTAGCAATAGAAATAACTTCTTCAAATGCCTCGTAAGTAACCCCATAATTATGAAGTAATTTAACCGTTGTAGATAAATCTAATTTTTCAACTTCTGACTGTATACGACGTGATTTTTCAGAGGTTTGGTCAATATCTTGTATATCTTTAATTAAGTTAGGATATTTTTTAGAAGCAGATTGTATCAAAATATCTGCTATCTCTTCAGCATATTTTATCTTATCTTTCGGTATCATTCCATCGAAAGAATATTTAACAATGGCACCGCCACGTGGAGGAACATCTGGGTTAACTCCGCCGTAATATAAATATCGTGCGACATTTCTCACTAGATTTAAGCACCAATTTGGATCTAATCTATGACGAACTGCTGCTTGTGGTGCTGCTTGTGGTCGTTCAAGTTGTCTTAGCATAGCTATCTGGTGTATAATGCCTTGTTCATCTTGCCGCAACCTCGCCAATTCAGCGCGATCATCTATCAAATCAGCCTCAACCGCATCATCTTGAATCTCAGCTGCAATAGCTTCTTCTCGTGCGGCTATATTTTCCCGAAGTTGTACCAAGTCACCTTCAAGTTGATCCAATATACCTGGTTCTGCTTCCCTTAGACCCACTGCTGCCCTTGGATCCACTGCTGCCCTTGGATCCACTGCTGCTCTTGGACCCACTGCCCCCCTTGGATCCACTGGTGCTGCTATTCTCATTTCAACACGTAATCTGGCTCGTATGGTTTCTAAATTTGGTTGAACTAGTTGTCGACGAGCATCTAAAATATCATCGTCTGGACGAGGCAATAATAGCCATGCTTGTCTTAAATCCCTATGATCCTCTGGAAGTGCAGCAACACCTTCTGGCCACAGTGCTGCTGGCCATGGATCTTCTCTATCTCTATTAGCATATGCTTGTGTAGTAATTTCTACTATTCTTCTTTCTGCATCTGTAAGTCTCTGTTCTCTATTATGAATAGATTTACGAATAATAAAAGCATATCTACTTGCTTCTAAAGCTAATTCAGGAAATTCTAATATAAGTTGTCGCTGATTTTCTTGTATAAAATTATGTAAATTTCTTTGTGCGTAATCTCTATAAGCTAGAACGCGCGCAACGGCTTCTAAATTAGATCCAGCTCCTGCTTCTGTACAAGCCCGATCGTCTCCGTACGCGTTATTTCTCCTATCTTGGATCTGCATATGAGATCCACCATCTTGATTCAATAGTCCGTGAATGTGAGAGTACACAGGCCCTGTACACCATTCACATACCTCATCAAATGGCAGACGCCTCCCTTCGAATATATTTCTTCTGATACCATGAGAATAACAGTTATGCGGATATGGTTCAAAACCCTTTCCCGTTAACAATACATAATTACACGCATCAGCCGGCATCCCTATCCTTGATTGAGCACAACATGGACAAAATCGCGTATGGAGTGTTTTTTCCTTCTGGTTTAACCGTGGATTATGCGGGTGGGGTTTTTCATTAAAATGATTAAACATAGTATTACCAGAATCAGGACGCATACCTTCAAAGGCATTATCTGCCCTCGCCCGCAATGTCGCACCTCCCATTTTATCTTTAAATTGGGCTATCATCAATTGATACCTCTGAAATTTTCTAGATTTTCTGTCATATTCTTCTTGTGCACTTCTTTCTAGTCGAGCCTCTTCTGCACCACGCTGGGCTGCTTCAATTTCACCGGTTCTAACTTCAACCGCACGCTGTGACACATCAACTGCGTGGGTTAATTCAGCAGTACGCTCTTGTATTTGTCGCCCTCTCTGAACTATAACTGGTTCTGTAACTTGTTTTAATCTGACAATTCTCATTTCTTCCAGACGTGTTTTTAAAAGTGCTTCTGGAGTAAGGTCACCTTCTATTTTCAACGGATTTTTTAACGTTAATCTAAATAATTGATATTCGGTTAATAATCTATGGCATGGTCGTTCCAATTGAATCTCATACGGCTGCGTCCAACAACGAAATTCTGTTCCACCTACATCATGATTATGAGATAAGTAGAATATATCAATACAATCAGCTAGTTCTTGATGTGCTTCGCGAATATGATGATGTATTCTGTAAGTATCTACAGTTTCTCCGGTTGTGAGATTTTCCGCATTGGCAACATGTACAGGATATCCACCTGGTTGGTTAGGAGCTATAGCTTGCGCAGCTTCCTCGGGACCAACCTCGTTTTGTGGCCCCCATTTTATAAGTAACTCCTTTTCTTTTTCTGTCCTAACCCCTTCAGCCTTTGCTTCTATCCTTTGACGTATTCTACGCCTTGTTCTTTCTTGAGCAATAATTTCACTATAAATAGGATCATCGTATGGAATTTCATCAAAATCTTTACCACCGCCACCTTGTTTTCTGCCCCATTTTCTTTCAAAACCATCTATAACTTCTTTATCAACATCTGATGGTCTGCTTCTGCGTAATTTGTTTATCATTTCTGCAAATTTTTCTGGAGTAGAAAAAGACTCTTCCTTTACTCTTTCACGGTTAAGTCCTAATGTAAAATAAAGTGCTTTTAAGGCGTCTAATGTAGGAGGACTCCAGCCGGCAGGAGCAGCAGGAGGAGCAGCAGGAGGAGCAGCAGGAGGAGCAGCAGGAGGAGC
>Ga0209358_10001146_pt1 | contig 21640 bp, 21 predicted proteins | sample LauGreFa1BDMLBSN_2_FD_187574 | JGI IMG/M metagenome (GOLD analysis project Ga0209358, IMG submission 187574) | Freshwater lake microbial communities from Lake Michigan, USA - Fa13.BD.MLB.SN (SPAdes) (version 2) | ecosystem: Environmental > Aquatic > Freshwater > Lake | place: Lake Michigan, USA...
AAGGCCCGCTAGGCTGGTCCGCGTTGCAGGCGGCGCGCAAGCTGAAGCTGCCAATCAGTACCGACTTTCGTACCAACTTCCACGCCTATAGCCAACACTATGGTTTGGCCTGGCTCAGCGGGGCCATCTTGGCCTACATGAAGAAGTTCCACAACAGCGCGCACGCCACCATGGTGCCGACTGCCAATTTGGCGCATGAACTCGCGCTCAAAGGCTTTAAAGGCTTGCACGTGGTGCCGCGCGGTGTAGAGACCCAACTGTTTTCTCCGAGCAAGCGAAGCACGGTTTTGCGCGCGCAATGGGGCGTGCAGGACGACAGCCCGGTGATGCTGTACGTGGGACGTATTGCGGTCGAAAAAAATTTGCAATTAGTGGTCAAAACCTACCAGGCAGCCAAGGAGTTGCGTCCAGCTTTGCGCCTGGTCATGGTCGGTGATGGACCGATGCGCGCTGAACTAGAACAGGCGCAGGACAAGGGCATCATCTTCGCTGGCTTTCGCACCGGCGAAGACCTGGCGCAACATTACGCCAGTGCGGATGTGTTTGTATTTGCCAGCAAGACCGAGACTTTTGGCAACGTCACCCTAGAAGCTATGGCTTCGGGCTTGGCGGTGGTCGCTTTTGACCACGCCGCTGCCGGCGACATCATCCGTACCGGTGTCAACGGCATGTTGGCGGATCCTAATTCCGAGGCGAGCTTTGTGATGGCAGCCCAAAGCCTGCTGAACGCACCTGAAAACATGCGGGCTATGGGCGTTCGCGCTGCGGCAACCGCAGCCAGCATGGGATGGCCCAGCATCGTGGAGGCCACCGAGGCCATCATGCGCAAGGTGGTGTGGCAGGAGGAGTTGGGCGGCATGCCATCGCTAAGCGATACCAGCCTCGCGGCGCCCTGAGGCTTAGTGCGACGCTTTGCCGATCCAGATGGTTTTGGGCGCTGACACCACGAAGTAGCTAGGGCACTGGTAGCGCGCAATGTCATGCGCGTGCAAGGGGAAGGAGCCGCAGTTCGAATAACGGCGCAAATAGGTGCCGTATATGCCGCAGCCTAGCTTGTCCTCGCCCACGGGTTCTAAAAAAGCGCAGCGCTTATCCAGGCAGCAATTGCCGCATTGGATGCATTCGCCTTCTATATGCGCGGGCACTTGTTTGACACGTAAGAACACGTCTGCGAGGTAGTGCTGCACCGGGCCTTCGCGCAAGGCTTGGAAGTGGACTACAAACTTACGCAAATAAACGCGGTACTGGCGTACAAAGCGCAGGTCGCGCAGCAGCAGGGTCAGCACCACCGGCATAACAGGCAGCAGTAGCACACACAGGCCGTTAAACAGCCAGGCTATGAGGCTGGCAAACCGCGCGCGCCAGGGCAGGTCGGCCACCAGGGCCAGCACGGCGCTCATCGGCCAATACCCTGGTACACAAAGCCGCGCTCGCGCATGCGGGCGGGTTCAAACAGATTGCGTCCGTCAAAAATAAGGGGTTGCTTCAGGGCAATTTTGATGGCGTCAAAGTCTGGCGCTTTGAACTGGCGCCACTCGGTCATGATGACCAGCGCATCTGCATCCTGCATCGCGGCCTCTTTGGTACCGCACAGCAAAAGATCCGAGCGCGGGCCGTAGAGGTGCTGGGTCTCTTCCATCGCAGCGGGGTCATAGGCTTGCACGCGGGCACCGGCTTGCCACAAAGCTTCCATCAACACGCGGCTGGGCGCTTCGCGCATATCGTCGGTATTGGGCTTGAAAGCCAGGCCCCAAAGCGCTATCACTTTGTTGCGCAAATCGCCATGGAAGTGCGCGTGCAGCTTATCGAACAAAACCCGTTTTTGCGCTTGGTTGCGTGCCTCTACCGCGTTCAGAATAAAGGGCTCCATGCCAATCTGCTGCGCGGACTTGACCAGGGCGCTGATATCTTTGGGAAAGCAGCTTCCACCATAACCTGCACCGGCATAAATAAAGTGATAACCAATGCGCTGATCGCTGCCTATGCCTTGGCGAACGGACTCGATGTCCGCGCCCAAGCCTTCGGCGACGATGGCCATCTCGTTCATCAAGCTGATGCGCGTAGCCAGCATGCAATTGGCAGCGTATTTGGTCATCTCCGCGCTGCGCGGGCTCATGACGATGATTTTGTCGTGGTTGCGGTTGAAAGGCTCGTACAGTTCGCGCATAATTTTTTCCGCACGGGGGCTGTGGGTACCGATGACGATGCGGTCCGGGCGCTGGCAGTCCGCCACGGCAGCGCCTTCCTTCAAAAATTCCGGATTGGAGACCACGTCAAACTCTATTTCCAGGCCGCGCTCTTGGAGGGTCTGGGAAATCATGTCGCTCACCCGGTCTGCCGTGCCCACAGGCACCGTGGATTTATCAACAATAAGCGCATACCCCGTGAGATGGCTAGCAATGGTTTTGGCAACCGCCAACACATGGCGCAAGTCCGCACTGCCGTCTTCGCCGGGTGGCGTGCCGACCGCGATGAAGTGGATGTCCGCCTGCTGCACTGCCAAGGCGGCATCCGAGGTAAAAACCAAGCGCCCGTCGGCATAGGCGTTTTTAACAATGGAGTCCAAGCCGGGCTCAAAAATCGGAATTACGCCTTCGCGCAAGTCTTGTAATTTCTTTTCATCGAGGTCCACACACGTGACCTGGTGACCCGCGTCGGCCAGGACCGCGCCCTGCACCAAACCCACATACCCCGTGCCAAAAACAGATATCTTCATGCTCACCCCTTTGGTAGCGGCGATGCTAAAAAAGCGATATGGCAAGTCCGTGTCAAAAAAATGAAGTTTTGATGATGCCCAGTGTGTGCCGCAGCGATCTATGCCTTTTCTACGTAAACTCGCTGACATACTGTGTCCGCTTGACCTGAGAGGTAATTCCACTGTGAAAGCTGTTTTCCCCGTCGCCGGTCTAGGCACCCGCTTCCTACCCGCCACCAAGGCCAGCCCCAAAGAGATGTTGTGCGTGGTGGACAAGCCCCTGATTCAGTACGCCGTGGAAGAAGCCATAGAGGCCGGGTTTACCGAACTCATATTTGTGACCGGGCGCAGCAAGCGCAGCATCGAAGACCACTTTGACCGGTCTTTTGAGCTGGAATACGAACTACAGTCCAAAAACAAAACTGATTTACTGGCCTTAGTGCAAAACATCAAGCCGGCGCATGTGAATTGCATTTACGTGCGTCAAGCGGAAGCACTTGGTCTGGGCCATGCGGTTAATTGCGCGGCTAATTTAGTGGGCGACGAGCCGTTTGCAGTGATATTGGCGGATGATTTGTTGGACCACCGGCCCGGCGTGCTCAAGCAAATGGTGGAGCGCTATAAGCATTACCGCAGCTCCATTTTGGCGGTGGAAAAAATTGCGCCGGAGCAAAGCCGCTCGTATGGCGTTATCGCCGGTCACGCGATTGAAGACCGTATTACCAAGTTGTCCCATATTGTTGAAAAGCCCGCCCCGGCGGACGCACCTTCGGACATGGGTGTGGTGGGGCGCTATATCTTTACGCCGTCGATCTTTAAGCACATTCAGGCGCTACAACCCGGAGCCGGTGGCGAGTACCAATTGACCGATGCCATTCAAAGTCTGTTGGCCCATGAAGCGGTGTATGCCTATGCCTACGATGGCGTGCGTTATGACTGCGGCTCCAAACTGGGCTACTTGAAAGCCACCGTGGAGTTTGCTTTGCGGCACCCGGAGGTAGGCGCCGAGTTTCGCGATTACCTACCCACGATCAGCGGCGCAGCTAAGCCCTGAAACCCTGGCCTTACAAAGCCTGCGCCAGGCGTGCTACGCCGTCCATAATTTTGTCGTCTGGGGCTGTCGCAAAACTTAGGCGGAAAGTAGCCGGGTCGCCGTTGGCGCAATAAAAAGGCATACCCGGCACAAAGGCCACGCCGCGCACTATGGCGCGTTTGGCAAATGCAGCGGCATCGCTACCCTTGCCGCCAGAGCCCGTCAAGCGCGCCCACACAAACAAGCCGCCTTGGGGTTGCACAAATTCAATCGCATCGCCCAGTTCGCTACGCAGTGCGTCGCCCATGGTTTGTGCTCTTTGGGCGTAGACCTGGCGCACGCGATCGAGAGTAGCGGGCATGCGGCCCGATTGCAGATATTGCGAAGCCGTCGCTTGCGCAAAGGTGCTGGTATGGGCATCGCTAAATTGTTTGCACATGGTGGCGCGGGCGAGGAGCTCGGCGGGGCCAACCATCCACCCCACACGCAAACCGGGCGATAGCACTTTAGAGAGCGAGCCGCAATGCACCAGCAAATCACGGCTGCCCGGCACCTGGCTGCTTAAGGCCAACAAACTGGGTGGCGGTGCCTCACCAAAGTAAAGATCGCCATAGGGGTCGTCTTCCACTATCAGCGTCTGGTGCTTCACCGCCATCTCTAGCACCGCCTTGCGCCGTGCCAGGCTGAGCAAGGCGCCGCTGGGGTTGCCAAAGGTGGGGATGATGTACACAAACTTGGGCCGGTGCTCGGCGATCAGACGCTCCAGCGCATCGGTATCTGCACCCTGCCCGTCTATCGGCGCGCTGATCAGTTCTGCGCCATACAAGCGAAAGCAATTGATGGTGGCCAGAAACGTGGGCCCTTCGACAATGACTTTGTCGCCGGGGTTGATCAAGACCTTGCCGAGCAAGTCCAAGGCCTGCTGGCTGCCGGTGGTGACGATGAGTTGCTCGGCACGCACATCGGCCACGCCTTTGTGGGCCATGAACGCCGCCAATTGTTCGCGCAAAGGGCCATAGCCCTCTGTGGCGCCGTATTGCAAAGCGGCGCCCGAGTCCTGCTCTAGCGCGGCCAGCGAAGCTTGGCGGATGCCATCGACATCAAACAGCGCGCTATCGGGAAAGCCACCGGCAAAGCTGATGATGCCGGGCTTGCCAAGCAGCTTAAACAGCTCGCGTATGGCCGAGGTCTCGACGTTGTTGAGGCGGTCGGCAAAAGACAGAGAGGGGGCAGTAGACATTTGCGGTATCTTTAAGGCTGGTCAAAACCCTATTGTCGCCAAGTTGCATCTGCAGCCCAGGTTTGCCTCTTTCCGCCCTGCCGCACAAACACCCTTTGCCCATGAAACCCGACGCCATTCACCAATTCTTCAGCATCCTGCGCGCTGCCAACCCCCAGCCGCAAACCGAGTTGCATTACGCCAGCGTATTCGAGCTGTTGGCGGCCGTGTTGCTTTCGGCCCAGGCTACCGATGTGGGTGTGAATAAGGCGACGGCGCGCTTGTTTGTCGTGGCCAATACGCCGCAAAAGATTCTGGACCTAGGGCTAGAGGGTTTGGAGCAACACATCAAAACCATTGGCCTGTACCACAGCAAAGCGCGCCACTTGATGCAGACCTGCCAGATATTGATGGACCAGCACGGAGGCCAAGTACCGCGCAGCCGTGAAGCCCTAGAGGCCTTGCCCGGCGTAGGCCGCAAGACAGCCAACGTGGTGCTGAACGTGGCCTTTGGCGAAGCCACCATGGCCGTGGACACCCATATCTTCCGCCTGGGCAACCGCACCGGCATTGCGCCGGGTAAAACGCCGCTGGCTGTGGAGCAAAAACTGCTCAAGCGCATTCCGCCTGAGTTTTTGGTCGATGCCCACCACTGGCTGATCTTGCATGGCCGCTATGTGTGCCAGGCGCGCAAACCCCAGTGCGGGCAGTGTGCGGTGTTTGCGGTGTGTGGGTTTAGGGATAAGCAGCAAATACAAAGAGAACTGACCCCATGAAAAAACACCGACTTCAAACACAGATCGACCATCTGGTCGTTGCAGCCCGCACGCTGGATGAGGGAGTCGTCTGGTGCGAAGCCACTCTGGGCATCACCCCGCAAGCAGGCGGCGAGCACGAACAATTCGGCACGCACAATCGTTTGTTCAAAATTGCCACGCCGCGTTATCCCATGGCTTATTTTGAAATCATCGCTATCAACCCCGCCGCGTCGGCACAAAAACGCAATGCCAACAAACGTTGGTTCGACCTGGACGATCCTGGGGTGCAAGCAGCCATTGCGCAAGAACCCAGATTGATTCATTTTGTGGTGAGCACGTCGGATATACAAGTCGCTAGCAGCACCTGGCAAGCGCAGGGTCTGGATACCGGGCCGGTGGTGCAGGCCCAGCGCCAAACCGACAAAGGGCTGCTGCAGTGGCAAATCACCGTGCGCGAGGACGGCCAACGCCTGATGGGCGGCACGCTGCCGACCATGATTCAATGGGGCAAGCCCGATGACACCGAACCCACGCGCCTGCACCCGCGAAACAGGCTGCCCCGCTCGGGTGTGAGCTTGCAAAAAATCATGGTGTCGCACCCGGCCGCAGACGCTTTGAAAACCGCTTACGAAGCGGTGCATTTAAAAGATGTGGCGTTAAGCGAGGGCCAAGCGAATATCTCCGCCTATTTGCAAACACCGAAAGGGCTGGTGGTGTTGCAGAGTCGTGGCATTTGATGCAAAGCAGGTAGAACAGTGCAAACCTGTTCTAGAACCCTGCAATACATACCATTGGTTGCAAGAGAATCATTATGAAATTGATAATCCACCGCGTATTCAGGACCGGCAACAGCCAGGCCGTGCGAATTCCCAAGGAGTTCCGGCTAGACAACAACCGGGTCGAGATCTACCGCAATGCAAAAGGCGACGTGGTGCTGCACCCGGTGGCCGCAGACCGAGGTGCAACGCTTTTGCAAGCACTGCAAGCCTTTGACCCAAGCTTTGCCGACCCGTTGATAGCAGACCGGCAAGATTCACTTCCTCACATCTCAGCATAGCAATTTGTCGAGCACACCCGGCTCAAAGTGCTGCGCTACAAAATCTGCCAGACCGTCGAACACGCTATCCAATGTCGGCACCGGTTGCACGCGGCCCGCCCCGAATAAGGCTTGCACGGCGGCGGTGTCCTCAAACAAACCGTGCACATACACGCCCAGCACATTGCCCTGCGCATTATGCCAACCCAAACCATTGGGCAAAGCCGCCTGCGCCACGACACCGGCCTGCGCCATGCCCGCGTGCTGCTGCGTCTGGCCGTGGTGGATTTCATAACCCGTCACGCTGACGCCTGCCAGCGGCGCAAACGGCGACGCTGTGGAGCCGGCCAGCGCCTCTGAAAAACGGGCCTGCGTGTGGCGCACGGTTTTGTCGGTTTCAAACACCGTGACCAATGGCAGCAGCCCCAAGCCAGGCGCATTGCCGTCTATGCCGTGCGGGTCGATCAAAGCCTCGCCCAACATTTGCAAACCGCCGCAAATACCCAATACCGCGCAGCCCTGTTGTGCGTGCTGCGCAATCGCTGCATCCAGGCCTTGCGCGCGCAGCCAAGCCAGATCACCACTGGTGTGTTTGGAGCCGGGCAGGATGATCCAATCAGTCGGCTGTAAGCCTGCCAATTCCACCGGACTGCGCACCCATTGCAAACGCAGGCCCGGAATATTTTTTAAGGGCTGGAACTCATCCAAGTTGCTAATGCGCGGATAGGCGATGACAGCGATCGTCGTTTGCACCGCACCGCTGGCGAGGCTGCGCTCGTCAAACACACCGTCTTCTTCCGGTAAACCGTGCTGCCACCACATAGGCAAGGTGGCCACCGTGGGCACGCCCGTTAAGTCTTGCAACATCTGCGGCGCGGGTGCTAGCAAGGCCGCATCGCCGCGAAACTTGTTCAGCACAAAACCGCGCAGCAGTGCGCGTTCATGCGGCGGCAACAAAGCCCAGGTGCCGTAAAGGTGTGCAAACGCACCGCCTTTGTCGATGTCCGTCACCAGCAGACAAGCGGCTTTGGCATGCAAAGCGACGCGCATATTCACAATGTCGCTGGCGGACAAATTAATTTCAGCGGGTGAGCCTGCGCCTTCGATGACGACGACATCATTGTCCGCCATCAAGGCATCAAGCGCGGCGGCAATGCGCGGCCACACATGCAGGCTGCGCTCGCGCCAAGGCATGCGCGTCAGCGCCTCGTCCACATGGCCGAGCATGACCACCTGGCTGTGCGTATCGCGCTCGGGCTTTAAAAGCAAAGGATTCATGCGCACATCGGGCATAGCGCGCGCGGCCAGCGCCTGGAAATATTGCGCACTGCCTATCTCGCCTTGGCCCTGGCTTGATGCCACCACGCGTGCGTTGTTGCTCATGTTCTGCGCTTTGAAGGGCGCAACTTTCAAACCCTGGCGCGCGTAGTAGCGGCATAAAGCCGTGGTCAGCCAGCTTTTACCGGCCCCGCTGGTGGTGCCTAGCACCATGACGCAGCGCGCGCTCATGACAATAGCTTTAACACAGCCGCACCGGGCGTAGAGGTGAATTGGGGCAAACCCACAGACTCAGCCATACAGCGCCTGCCCTGCCCCCTCTTCCCCGCACCGCGGGCCGGTACACAGCAGCACATAGTGTTTGTAGGGGCTAATGGTGGGTTTAGGGGGTGCGTCAATCGTCACGAGCTAGCTTTCTGTAACCCAAAACAGGTGATGAACTTATTGTTGAATTGCGCTCAAGACAGCCTCGGTCGCGCTGATCAAATCAGCCACCAACCGCTCATCCACATCAAGCAAGCCCTCGTATTCGCCTAAATTGCGGGTGTTGTGGCATTTGTCCAGCACACGCCACACTTCCGCGCCCAAACCCAAAGTATGCGGTAAGACCTGAAACACGATATAGCGATTAGCCGCCCGATAGCTTTTGCGTCGCAATGCGGCCAGGCAAAGCGCATGCGCGGCGTTGTAGGCCAAATCGAATCGGCTTTCCAAGGCCAGAGAAGTGTTTTGCGCATCTTTCAACCTGGCTTCACCGGTGCGCAACAGTCCGGCGATTTCATTCCCATCAGCCGCTTCTGCCTTAAGTGGCTTTCCCGGCCCGCAGAGATTTTCAAGTGACGTTGGCATGGTCTTCCTCCTCACTGCCTATCAGCCATATTTTGGGTTGCTCCCAAACGCGAGTAGCGAAAGCGCTGTCGTTTTGCAAGCGCTTGTCCCAATCGGCTTGGGTGTAAAGCGTCGGGTTCACTTTGCGACCCAGCGACAGCGTTGCGCTTTCCAATGCGCCAAACAACTCGCCATAAGCCAAGGTGTCGCTGATCACCAGCAGGTCTACATCGCTGTGTGCCGTGTCTTGCTGACGCGCAACCGAGCCGTAAATAAACGCTTGCTTGATCTGTTCGCTCATTGGCATCAAGGCTTTGAACAACACATCGGCCAAGCCCATGCTTTTCAGTACCAGCGAGCGCAACTCGGCAAACACCGGCGCATTGGCGTTGGCTTGGTAATGTTTTTGATTGCCTTGCTTGGTCACGTTCAGCAAGCCTGCCGCAGACAGGTCTGCCAACTCGCGCTGCACCGCACCCGTGCCCGATTGCGCCAGTGCAATCACCTCGTTGGCGTAAAAGCTGCGGTCCGGCGCGCCAAACAAGACGGACAGCACCCGCTGGCGCACTTTGGGGAACAAGGCGTCGGCCAGGGAGACGGATTCGGTGGAGTTGGTTGTAATACCCATAATGGGTTGGATAATACCCTAATTGGGTTTTATCTTGAAGCTGTAATTTACGCAACAGCAGCTATACGTGGCTGCTTGACCACAGACAAGGTTCTTTTACCGTTGACTTCCTTCACCACGTATTTTGAATAAATCAACTTATGAACGGTTTGCGTTCGCGCGATGGCATCGACCAGTTTGGTGTTGCCTTCCAGCTTGGCTAACACCGACATGCGCAGCCATTGGTCGCACGCAGCGGGCACGGTGTCTTTGCGCTCCCAAAGGCTGACGGCGTTCTCGCTGAAACCCAGCATGACGCCCAAGGCCTCTTGCGACAAGCCCAGCTGCGTGCGCAAAAAACGAAACTCTTTGCCCGAGAGGCGACCGGGCTTGTCGATCAAGGTATTGGCAATCAGTTGATGTAAGCCATCTACGTCGTTCACCGCAACGGCGGTGCCATGGCGGGTGGTTTTGAGCTTGTACCCGTTCGCCAGCCATACATTGGCTAAACCGCATGCTGTGTAATGAAAATATTTGCGCATGTTCGTTACCTCACTTGAGTAATGACTGTGACAACTAACAGATCAGGTTCTAGATCATCCACCGACACCACCACACTTAAGTTGCGTGCTGAGCCAAAGTGATCCATCCGCACACGCACCTCGCCAGTTGTGGCATCCACTTTTGCAGGCCGTTGAACCATACCTTGGCGTAAGCAGACCAACACTTCCATGTCGTTAACACCACGTTGTTGCATTCTGAGTTGCGCGTGATCCAAGATGAATACGCATCCAGAGTCTTGCGCCAATTGACGAATGCGAGCTTGCAACTGCGTATTCGTCATGTGTGTCACTGAAATTCTAGCACCCATAATTTTTATGGCTTTTGAGTTAGGAATCAATCAGTCTTCTTCGAAAAAGTCTGTGTCCAGTCGCTTCAAGGCAAAGGTCTGGGCTGTGGATACGCCCAAGTTGTGTTCGATCATCAAAGCGGCGAGGCGGACACCTTCAATGAGGATAACTTTTTTGTCGGACTTGATGCTGGTGACTGCCTCCCACGCAGATTTCGTGAAGTGGCTGGTAGTGAGAAAAACGCCTTTCTTCACGCCCTTGATGTCGAGCGCACCGATAAAGTCGCGCACCGGTGCTTCGCCTACCGGTTCTTGCCAGCGCTTGGCTTGCAAGTAAATGGTGTCTAAGCCGAGCGGGTCTTCGTTGATGATGCCGTCAATGCCGTTGTCGCCGCTTGCCTGCGTCACCTTACCGGCGTTAGCCCGGTTGCCGCCGTAGCCCATCTTCATCAAGAGGTTGACCACCAATCTCTCGAAATTCACTGCTGGCGCTGCCTTGATGGTTTCCAGCAACTCGGCAGACAAGGCTTCATTGGATTCATTTTGAATCGCGGACATACGCACATCAGGCGGCTCGGGCGCAACTTCGTCCTCGTCTTCAGGCTTAGACAAGGTGGCTTGGTTGGTCTCGGCAGATAGCTGGCTGTTCTTCCAAGCTTGGTAGCGTTTGTAAAGCTCGGCAATAAATGCTTGGCCGTCGTAAGGCGCATTAACGACAGCACGGCCTTCGTCGGTGATGGTCCATGTACCGCTTGCTTTGGTGACGTAACCACCTTTGACTAACTCTACCGAAGCCAGCGAAAAAATAGACCGCCAGCGCTCGCTGCCGTTGTCGTAAAGCTCAAGCGCCCATTCATCTAAATCTACGTTTTCTTTTATTGCTTGTGATATGTCGTTTTTCTTTAATTGCCCATTGGGTGCTGCATTCAGCGCATTGAGCGCTGCAAAGTGCATGGCAGCGATGAGGGAGGAGGAGCGGGAGGGTTGTTTGGTCATTGCCAGCCTTCACAGGTTTTCCAATTGGCGGGGAAGCCCACATCGACTTTGTCAACCAATGGGTATTTATTAAAAATCGTATCGAGGTCTTCATGCCACGTATGCGGTAAGCCTGTTTGGCACAGCAAATACTGAATCACTGTTGCTGCACTGAAGAAAGACTTGTGGTTACCAAACTTGATCGACTTGGCTTTGTACGTTGCGGGCGCAACACCAAGCTTGACCTTCAAGAACTGCCCATGATGGGCTGCGATGTTGCGAACCACGGTCAGCGTGTGTATCCATGACTCGAACACATCCACTTGATCGACACCAAACTTCTTTGAAATTGCCTTTTTGTCATGCACGTTGCGCAAAATCGAAAACGTGTGTGACCACAGGCCGAAGCTCACGCACTCACTGATGACCCAACTCGGCGGCAAGTAAGGCTCGTCGTAACGGTCCAAGTAATGACCTACAAAACGCTTACCTTTAGAGCGCTCAACCTCATCTTCAATCTTCTTAATAAAGCGCCCCATCCCCCACTTGGTCGTGGGTTTGAAAATGTGGGTGTCTAAAAACCAATGCGGAGAATGCGCCACGCTTAGGTAATTGACCATCGTAGTTCGAATAGCCACTTCTAAGCGGTCTATGGCAGCAATGGTCGCAGCGCGAAGCTCGCGGTCAAACTCGCAACGTTGCACGAGGTGATCAAAGGTATAGCCGAGAGGAAAGCGCTTGGTGACGGGGTGGACGACATGAAACCAATACCCCTTGAGCCTGTAGCCCCCGACATAGCGAAGGTAGGCCAATGCTTGGGACTGTGCTGCCTCTGGCACAACCAAGCCTTGATCTTGCAGCTTTTGCAAAAGCTGCTCGGGCGTGGACGCCTGCTTGGTGAAAACAACCTTAGGCACGCGATGCCTCGGTACCAAAAGAAAACCCGCCTTTTGCACGTCTGCTTTGCAGCAGAACCTTGGCCGAAACCAAGACGTGTGGCGGGTGTGTTGCAGCCAATTCTAGCTGAGCCCAACGCTGATGGATAGAAAACCTCTCCGTATAAACCCTAGCTACGATGTCCTGAGCAATTTGCTTCTTATACAACTGCCCACTGAGCGCTGCAGCCAGCGCGGTGAGCACGGCGTGGTGCATGGCGGACATGAGGCGGGAGGATGGGGCGGGTTGTTTGGTCATGATTGAGATTTCTGTCATGCAGTCAGCCAATTCGCAGGCACCATTACCAAACTTTCGCGTATTCCACTCAGGCTCATATTTTTTTCACCTTTGCCTCCAAAATCCACAACGATGCTGTCGGTGACGGCATCCAAAGCGGTCACGCATCCGTTACCAAAAAACTTGTGGATCACATGAGTGCCCATCCAAAACTCAGGTAGATGTAACCTGACATAGTCGGGGTTGATTGCTGTCGGATCAATTTCTTCATACAAAAAATCCAAGATGTGCCAGCGAGCAAACATCCACTGTGCAATGCCCATGGCAATGACTTTGGGCGAATAGTCGAAGGGTTGTCTGTAGTAATACCACTCCGTTTCAGGGTCAAGAGGCACGTCATGCACCAAGTCCGAAAAGCTCAAAGCCGAGGCCATAGTCAACATGCGATAGCGTTGGTCTGCTGCTTCGATTCGAGTCTGCAAGGCTTCGTCAAGATCCTTAGGATGCAAACGTTCCAAGTAATAGGCTAGGCTAGCTCGCGCTCCTGCCGGTTCGTCATGGTCGTAGAGTTCAGTTAACCCTTTTTCATACCAAAGGCTGTTCGTCCATTTGAAATTCGGTGAATCACAGCCATCAACCTCGTCCTCCCACCAGCCTACAACATCCCGCAATTTATTCAAAGTCGTCGGTTTCGAGTGATCTCTCTCCAGTTGCAGTTGTTTTTGCTTTTGCTTGAGCCGTAAAGCAATCGCATTTCTGCGATGAGTCAATAAAGCCTCTGCAGCAAGATCATCCAACTGCACAATATCGCGTTGCAGTAATTGATCGCCCCATTGAGCAACTGCGAATGCTTTATTGAAAATTAGCATTTATCAAAACACCACCAAGTCATCACCCAGCTGGTGATGCAAGTTCCATTTAGCTGTCGTGTCCAGCGCGGCCTCGAGGACGATGACACGGTGGCCTTTTTGTTGGCGCAGCCATTCCTGGGTGGTGGTGGCTAATTCGGTGTCAAAGCAGACGATGGCTTGGCGGGGCGGGGTTTGTTGGTCGGTGGCGCGGTAGAGCTGGTTGGCGGTGACTTCGGCGATGGGCGTGAGTTGCATATCGAGCTGAAAGCCGCACTTGAGCAGAACTTCGTCGCGCACGGCTTGCGGGTCTAGTTGGCTGAACAGATTGGTCTCTTTTTGGGCGATGAATGCTTTGAGGGCTTGCAGGTTTTGCTCGGCGCTGGCCTCTGGGTCGGGCGCGAAGTCGGCGCGGGGGAATGCGCTTTTCTCTAGCGTGAATACTTTGAAACCCGCGTCTATGGGTTGCGGGTTGTCGCCATAGCCTTGGATGACGCGCTTGACTCGTTCTATGGTGATGTCGCTGATTTTTGGAAATTCGCTAGATTCAGTTACTTCAGGTATTTGAATCAAAATGAAGTTTCTTTTAAGTTTTAAAGCTGTTTCTGCAAATGTTCCAGAACCACCAAAAAAATCTAAAGTTAAGTCACCTTCTTGAGTCCCTAAGCTCAGAATTTTTTCAATCAAGGCATTTGGTTTGGGATGATCGAATTCGCCACGTAAACCTAGTTCTCCAAGCCGAATAGTCCCCGCCTCAGTTCGCACACTTGTTTCATCCCAAATAGTTTTAGCTTTACTTGTGCTGCTTCGATATTTTTCATAAATATTCCAGCCACCATCATTTTTTTGTTTCGCAAAAACTTCGAATTTCGTTGCTGTCTCATCATCGATGCAAGAAGTTAATTTTGTCTTTCCCCATCTCCAACAGCTTTCATTTCCTTGGCTGTTGAAAGGTAAAACTTCAATAATGTTGGCAGATGATCTATCAACGGTGACCCGGCAATATCCATTTTCGTCTTTGGTTTCAGTGAGTGCATATATTGGGTAAAACAAATTTGGACGATTGAATTTTCCAAATTTCGGATTGCGATTTCTTAGCTCACGGGGTTCAAATCCACCAATTTCATCTACCAATGTAAATTTCTTTGTTTCATTTTCATTTAACTCCGTTTGTTCTGACTTTGAATAGCAAAGTAAATATTCGTGAGTTTTGGCTAGATCCTTGTAATCTTGTCCGCCCTTGTTGCTTTGGACAGTAATCATTCCTTGAAATTCACTTTCCCCAAACACCTCATCCATCACCTTCCTCAAGTGCGTCACTTCGTTATCGTCGATGGACACAAAAATCACGCCGTCTTCGCGCAGCAGTTGGCGCGCCACCAACAGGCGCGGGTAAATCATGCTCAACCAGTTGCTGTGAAACCGTCCGTCAGCGCGGGTGTTGGTGCTCATCTTCACGCCGTTTTGCGTGACACCGGTTTGTTCCCAATAGGCGCTGGTGCCCTCGGCAAAGTTGTCTTTGTAAACAAAGTCGTTGCCGGTGTTGTAGGGCGGGTCAATGTAAATGCATTTCACTTGGCCCCGGTAGGCGCACAGCAACAGTTTCAGCACTTCCAGGTTTTCGCCTTCAATGATGCAGTTGCCGCCCGCTTTGTCCGGCTGCACGCTACGCGCTGCGTCATAGCGCAATGCGGCGGTGGTCGGCGAAAACGCTTTGCGTTTGGCAGCGGCTTTGCCCGACCAGCTGAAATCAAAATGGTCGCGCTGCATCTCGCCTGTCAAGCGCAGCAACTCGGCGGGGTTCAACCGGCCTTCGTTGGTAAACAAGTCGGGGAACTCGGCCTTGAGCCGCGTCAATTGCTCTTGTAGCAAATCCGGGGTTTGCAGGGACTTCATGGGGTTGCTTGTGTTCATGTTTGCGCCTTGTGTATTTCCAGTAAAGCCCGGTCTCTCTCCAACTCGGCTTGCAACTCCGCTTCGGTCGGCATCAGCGCTTGGTATTTGCTGGCAAACAGTTGGGCTTTGTCTGCCAGTTGCGAATACTTGGCCACCGCTGCATTGCGCTCGGAGCACAAAATCAGGCCCAACGTGGGGTTGTCGCTTTCTTGGCGGTGCTGCTCGTCAAACACGCGCACATACATGTCCATTTGCCCTACATCTTGGTGCGCCAGCTTGCCCACTTTCAAGTCCACCAGCACAAAGCACTTGAGCACATAGTTGTAGAAAACCAAGTCTATAAAGCAGTCTTCACCTTCCACGCGCAGGTGTTTTTGCCGGGCGACGAAGGCAAAGCCTTTGCCTAGCTCCAGCAAAAAAGTTTGTAGCTGGTTGAGCAGGCCTTGCTCCAAGTCTTTTTCGTAGAGAGCCGGTACAGCAGGTGCGCCCAAAAACTCCAGCACATACGGGTCGCGGATGAAGTCTCGCGGGTCGGGCGCTGCGTCTTTGGCGATGTTGTCTGCGGCCTCGCCTTGCACTTGCGCCTTGGCTTTGTCTTGCGTGCTGAGCAGGCGTTCGTAATACAGCGTGGAAATTTGCCTGCCCAGCGCCCGTACGCTCCAGCCTTGCTGGGCGGCTTCTTGGGCGTACCACTCGCGGGCTGTCAGGTTTTCTATGCGCAGCAAGGACTTGTAATGGGTCCACGTCAATTCTCTCCGCACTGCGGAGAGAATCGGAAAGCACAGGTAAAACTGCCGGTAGTTCCATAGGCTTGGTGCTGAAAAGCCGCTGCCAAACTCCTGAGTCAGTCGCTTTGCCAACTCCGGCAACACCTGTTTGCCATAGGCCGCTCGCTTTTGACCGCCTTGTTCGTCTTCCACAATCATGCGGCCGATGTGCCAATAGGTTTGCACCATGGCGGTGTTGACGGTTTGCCGCACTTGGGTGCGGGAGGCCAGTAGCAAGGCGCGTATGCCTTGGTACAAGTCGGCTGAGGTGTTTGCGCCAACAAAGGTGGCGGGTGAGGCTTGCAGGGGCTTGGCTTGCTTCAAGCGAGGCTCCCCGTGTTGACATCCACTTTTTTGAAGTACTCATAGGTGTCGCGCGGTGCGGCATACAAATGTTTGGGCTGCACATGCACCATGCGCCCGCTGATGTGGGTGGTAAAGCCCAGCGCCTGAAAGTGGCGCGCAGCGCATTCGATCTTGAGCACTTCTTCATCGGTCAGGGCCTTGGTGTTGCTCAGGTCGTGCGTGGCTTTGACTTCCACCACAAAGAAATCAGCGTCCGTGGCCCCGCCCTGCGCGCCTAGCTCCATCACGCGGTGGCCGCTTTGGCGAAAGACGAGGCCAAAGTCGGGCGTGTAGCGGCCTACGGGCGTGCAGATGGCGTAGTCCGAAGGCAGTTTGAGTAGGCAGAGCACTTGCAAGTCTTTATCAGCGGCCTCAGCAAAGTGTTGTTCTTGGCGGCTGTCTATGGCTTGTTCGGCGTAGAGGCCACGCTGTGGGGTGTGGGCGATGTCTTTGACCGTTTCCACCACAGCCCGCAGGGTGTCGAGCGGTAGCACCTCGCCCGTGGGTGTGTAGTGCAGGCCGCGCAGCATGTGGTCGCGCTCCGCATTGCGGATCAGGGCGCTGGCTTGTTGGGCAAACAGTACGGGGTTGTGTAAGAACTGCGCGGCGCAGCCTGGGTCTTGCAGCGCCTCTTGCAGCACGCGCAATACGGCTTTTTGCGAGAGGCGGCTGTCTTGCCCTATGGCTTGCACCCAGTCGTGCGGGCTATAGCGCGGTTTGAGTGCGGCCTGGGTGCTGCCCATGTACACCATGTCCACAGCGGGCGCTTGGGTCTGCGTGTCTTCCAATATGCCCATGCGCACGCTGGTAATTTCTGCCCGGTAACTGGGCACGCTGATGTTGCGTAGCTGGGGCACCACGTCTTGCACGATGGCGTTTTCGTCAAACGCCACGGTGTAGCGGGTGGTGCGGGCCATGGTCCGCCAAAACTGCTGAAAGGCTTCGTTGGCAAACAGGTCGTCGCGGCGGCGCAGGGTTTTCTTTTGCAGCCGGCCCCTGATGTTTTCACGCAAGGGGGCAGCGCTGGTGTGGTCGCCGTAGGCTTCGGTGATTTCGTGCTGGTAGTCTTCAGCAAATGCCTGGTAGCTTTGGTTGGGCACCACGGTAAGTAGGTTGATCTCTTGGCCTACCGGGGTAGCTTCGGGGTCATACACGCGCTGACCGTGTTGGTTGACACAAATGCGCAGACCGCGTCCTATTTCTTGGCGCTTTTTATCATGGCTTTGGGTAGCGTTGAGGGTGGCGATGTTGAAGACGTTGGGGTTGTCCCAGCCCACGCCCAGGGCGCTGTGGCTGAAGATGAATTCCACCGGGTCGCTCAGTTGCAGCAGACCGGCTTTGTCGGTGAGGATGCGTTTGTAGATGGCGCTGTTTTTGGACATGGCGCTTTCGCTGTCGGTGTAGTTGCCTTGCCCGGTTTGCGCAAAGTAGCTGGCCTGCACAGCTTGCAGTTCTTGCGGGCTGGGCGCTTGGCCAGTGGTGGCGCGCAGCTTGGCGCTGTATTCCTCTTCAAACAGGCGTTTGATCAGCGGTGTGTCGCCCGGCGCAGTAGCCAGGTAGTTGGCCACCCGGTCGATGAACACCAGCGACAGGCATTTGATGCCCAATGGTGCAAGGCGTGTTTTTTTCTCCATATGGCGGTAAATCAGCCAACGCAGTTGCTGGCGGAACAAGCCTTCTTTGTCCTGGCCCATGGGCTGGCCTTGCGCCAAGGTTTGGCCATTGTCAAAGCGCACTTGCCACAGGCCGGTCTCTAGGGAATTTTCAATATGGTCTATGCGCCAGCCGTAATAGCCGCGGTTGCGGGTGGCGTGGGCTAAATCGGTTTTTGCAGCGAGCCAGCCGCTGGCTTTGTATTTGAGTTCGCCCGCTGCATTGCGAAACCACAGCTTGAGTTTGACCTTGGGCAGTTGGCCTTTTGCGATTTGAGTATCGGCAAGTTCGAGTTGCAAGCTGCCTGCCGCGTTTTGCGCGGTGACGGTGAGCACTTCTATCTTTTTGACCAGGCCTTGTTGGTAGGCCTGCGCAGGCGTGAGGCGATAAACACAGTTGCGCGCATAGGCCTTGGCGTGCGTGGCCGAGTAACGCAGCTTGGCCAAGGGGCGCATGTCCGCAAAGGCTTTGTGGGCAGCCTCGGTGTCCATGCCTACCTGCGGCTCGTCCATCACCACCACCGGGCGGCAGCGCGCCAAGGCTTGCAGCCAAGTGAGGCCGTCTAGCGGGGCCTCGTTTTCTTCGTTGCTAATCACCTTGCCTTGCCCGACAAAGGCCTGGCTGTTCATCACCATGATGGCGGGCTGGGGGCTGTCGATAAAGGTTTTGAGTTGTTGCAAACGACTGCTATCGTATTCAAACGCGGGGATGGGGTGGTTCAGGCCGCTGCTTTGGGCCAGTTGCAAACCGAAGTCGGCCAAGGTGCCCATGACCCCGGCGCGTATGGCCACGCTGGGCACGACGATGATGAATTTGCTCCAACCATACGCGGTGTGCAAGCGGTACAGGGTGCGCAAGTACACCAGTGTTTTGCCGGTGCCGGTTTCCATCTCCACGCACAGATCAATAGGCTGTCCCTGCCCCGGTGCGATGAGCTGGAGCCATTCCTCGCTGATGCGCTGACGTAGCGCAATCTGTTGAATATTGGCTTGCAGTTGCTCCCAAGGAAGTGGGCAATGATTACCGGGCCCGTCTTGGGGCTGCGACTTGGGTGTGCCGCTAAACACCTCCACTACGGCCCGCACCGCCTCGGTTTGGTACGGCAGGGACTCAAGCTGAAAGGGTTGGATTGTCATGCGGGCGCTTGGCTGTAGCACCGTGTGACGGGCTATTTAATTTCAATTGTGTAAATTGTAATTAAATTAGCAATCGTAAATCAGCGGGTAGTGGGCGTGTTTCAGGTCACCATAGTGGGGGCGCTAACTGGTATGGCAGCTTCGGCATTTGCACAGCCATCGCTCTTCAGTTGCGCGATGTGTCCTCGGTCTTCGCTTTGCAGCTGAAGCCGTCGCCGATGTTGACGATGTTGAGGCCGCGGCGCTTAGCCTCTTAGCGCTCAGAGGGCTTGTGGTTAGGCGAAATTTCTATGTGGCTGAAGGTAGCGCTTCGAAAGAAGTGAACTTCACATATTTGACGGTAGTGCCACCCATTGACCAGCCAATGCGTGTATGGCCAGGCGCTGGTCGAACACCTGCTCCACGGCGCGATGGGTTTGCGCATCGGCACAAGGCCCGTGGTGCGCGATACGACCTTGGGCCATGACCACCATGTCGTCAGCTTGCAAGGCCATGGTGATCTCGTGCAAGACGCTGACTACCGTGCGTCCTTGGGCGACCAGGGCACGCACCAGTTGCAAGCAATCGGCTTGGTGCGGCGGGTCCAGATTGGCCAGGGGCTCGTCCAGCAACAACACGGGCGCTTGCACCGCCAAGGCACGCGCCAGTAATACGCGTTGGCGCTCACCACCCGACAGCGTGCCCACATAGCGGTCGCGCCATTGCCAGGCGTGCATGCTGCGTAAGGCTTGCTCCGCTTGGGCGTAGTCGTTCGCATCCCAACCTGAAAGCCAGCTTTGGTGCGGCAAGCGGCCCAAGAGCGCGACGTCTAGCGCGCTCAGTTCGTCGCCCACCGCCTCGCTTTGCCCCATCCACGCCAATTGCCGAGCGCGCTGTGCCGCAGGCATAGCATGCAGGTCTTCGCCCTCTAGTTCAATACGTCCCTGCACAGGCAACAAGCCTGCCATAGCAGAAAGCAAAGTAGATTTACCAGCGCCATTGGGTCCGACCATGCTGATCCAGCGACCGCGCGGTATGGACACATTGACATCGTGCAACACCGGGGTGCCGGACAAGGCCACATGCAAGCCTGTTACTTGCAAAGCGATAGGGCCTGCAGGCTTCACGACACGCCTCCACGGTGATGATGCCTGCGCATCAACCAAAGCAGATAGGCGCCTCCGATCAAGGCCGTCAGCACACCGACCGGCAATTCGCGCGGCGCAATAACTACACGTGCCAGCAAATCAGCCGCTACCAATAACAGACCGCCCATGAGCGAGGCCAATAAAACACCATGGCGCGATCCCCAGCGCACCATGCGCCGGGTGATGTGCGGCGCTGCCAAACCGACAAAGGCGATCAGGCCGGTATGCGCTACCGCCGCACCCGTAGCCAGCGCCAGGGTGATGATCAAAAGCCAACGCATGGGGCGCACTGGCAAACCCAGGCTAGCAGCTGTTTGCTCACCCAGCGCCAAGCCATCGAGCCAACGCCCCAGCACCATGGCCAACGCTAAGCCGGGTAAGAGCGCAGCGAGCATCAGCGCACAGCTGTCCCAGCCCACAAACGCGGTGCTGCCCAACATAAACCCTTGCATGCTTTGCAACAAATGCGGGTACATCTGCAAGACCAAGGAGGTCGCCGCCCCTAGCACTACCGCGACCACCACGCCAGCGAGCAAAAGGCGCAAAGTCTGCGCCATCCCGCTGGCAAGCGCAGCCGTCATCGCCACTGCCAGCATGGCGCCAACAAACGCAGCGCCGGTCAGGCCCAACCGGGCTAGCCAATGCATGTGAACCAGCGACCCATCCAAAGCAACCAGGGCCAGGCACACGCCCAGCGACGCGCCTGAGGCGCTGCCCAGCAAATAAGGGTCGGCCAAGGGATTACGAAAAACCGCTTGGGCCAAGGCACCGGCAAGTCCAAGCAAAGCACCGGCAAGCCAGGCGCCTATGCTGCGTGGCATGCGAATCTGCCAAACGATTTGGGCCATCATCGGGCTGTCCGCTTCAGGTGGTGCAAGCCCCAACAAAGCCGCAAGCGCATGCCAGTCATCCAGCCCCGTACTGCCCGCCAACATGCCTGTTAACAACAAAGCTGCAGTGGCAGCGCTTAGCAACAAGCCCAAGACTATGGGGCGTTGGTACACATAGTCCCTCATGGCGTTTGCCCTTTGGGGTAAAGACGCGCAAGGCAGCGCGCCAGCAGTAGCGCGCCCTGGCCCATGCGCGGGCCAGCGCGGACCAAGAGATCGCCATCCGCTTGCGAAAAGGTACACACCTTGTGGTCTTGCAAAGCGCGCACCATGCCCCAGCCGGGGCGTTGCGCCAAGGCGCTAAAACTGCTGTCGGCAACCACAACTACGTCGGGCTGCGCGCGCACGACCAACTCCGGGTTGATTTTGGGAAAAGGGCCTAATTCAGGTCCCACAATATTGACCAAACCTAAGTGACTGAGGGTTTGCCCGATAAACGAGGACGCACCCGCGGCATAGGGCGCAGAGCCCACTTCAAAATACACTTTTTTGCCCAATGCACCCTGCGGCATCAGGGCTTGCGCCT
>Ga0209358_10001150_pt1 | contig 21613 bp, 12 predicted proteins | sample LauGreFa1BDMLBSN_2_FD_187574 | JGI IMG/M metagenome (GOLD analysis project Ga0209358, IMG submission 187574) | Freshwater lake microbial communities from Lake Michigan, USA - Fa13.BD.MLB.SN (SPAdes) (version 2) | ecosystem: Environmental > Aquatic > Freshwater > Lake | place: Lake Michigan, USA...
ATATAATATAAGATGCCAAAGGTAACAAATGCGGTTCATATTTTATACATAGCTTTGTAATATGAGAAGCTTATTATTTTTAATGCTCGCCCTGGTCCAATTTACCCCCTTGCATGCGCAAGAATTAACGGGTAAATGGAAAGGCTACTTTATCCCTAATAATGATCCTGAATCGCGCATCTATATTTATGAGGTTGATATTATAGAAAATGAGAACCATGATTTAAGCGTGGTTACCTACACCAATTTATCTGGCAATTTTTCAGCAAAAGCCATTGCCACTGGTTTTTATTCTGTCAATACAAAACTGGTGAGCATTAACGAAACAAAGTTTGAGGACATCAATATTGTGGGTGATATGCAAGCTTGTTTAATGATGAATTTTTTAACCTTTACCAATAATCGTGGCAGGGGAATATTGCAAGGCACTTATATATCCAATAATGAAAAAGGCACCAGAGATTGTGGTGGCGGAAAAGTGTATATAGAAAAAGAAGGACTCATTAAAAAAATGGTAAAACCGGTAGTTAAACCTAGCGGAAATAATACGATTGCAAAAAATGCGAAAACCCCTATAACATCCACAGCTGCAAATAAAACAAGCAACCCAATTAAAACTACGGCTCCAGTTATAGCCAAAAAACCTAGCACGGTAGTTATTACAAAAGAATCCAGTACTACTATTATCACAAAATCCAGCGGTAATCCGATTGCAAATAATGTTGGAAATAACATCACAAAAACAAATTCTTCAACGCAACTAAAATCACCCGCACCTACTAGCATTAGCGCGCCAATTACTGTTAAAAAAGATGGGGCCGCGGCAATTGCACAAACGCCCATCAATACATCCGTCGCTTCAAGTGCGCCTGTTGTAAAACTGGCCGACCCTATTGTAATAAATACCTCCAATGCTACTAAAGATTCAGAAACAAGTAAGTTAACCAAAGAAGTTAAAAGCGAGTCCCTTACTGGGAATAACAATCCTGGCAATAATAATGACGAAGCACTCCCTTGGGTTTTATTAGGTAGAGAGAATAAATTAATTAAAAGGCTAACTACTTCTAGTAAAAAAATAAGCCTTGATTTATATGACAATGGGACAATTGATAATGACACCATTATTATATATGACAACAATAAGGTAATTGCGAACTTAAAAAGGCTCAGTTACAAAGCGATTCATGTTGACCTTGAATTTACCACAGCGCAACATGATATCATCATTGTGGCCCATAATATGGGATCCATACCTCCAAATACCGCCTTGGTAGTACTTAATGATGGAAATAACAGGCAGGAATTTTTCATTACTACGACTAATAAAGTGAATGCAAAATTTGAGTTTGTATACAAACCCAGTGATTAAGTTTAACTAATTTTCTTGTAAAATATAACTAGCTGTAACTAACTCATTTTCAATATTATAATATGGGTTAATTGATTTTTTATTTAAAGAAACCCACAGCAATCCATCGGCTTCCAAGTCAGCCATTTTACCATTGGTATTAAAAATATAAACCGCCTGTTTAGTATAACCAACACTCCCTAATAAATGTAATAATTGAATACTTGCCATATTCATGGCCAGATTTAATTCCTCCGGAAATTGCTCCAGCACGACCCCATTTAATTCATCCTGCAAGTTCAACAAGCCCGATTTAAACAAATTCAGCAAAACGCTATCCTTCGTGATAAATGAATTTGGCAAAGAATCGCATCTTAAAATGACCGCCTTTGACTTAGCAAATACATCGGCTGTATCATTTTTTGCTAATCCCTGCAGTATTCCCTCGTAATCTTTGATTATTAAGGTACACAAATCATCTAATTGGGGGTTGTTATTGGACGCATTAAATGACCACAAATCCTTATGTACACCCTGCTTTTCAGGGCCATTACAAGCCACTAGTAGGATGCTTAAAATGAATATATAAATCTTACCCATAAAATATTTTCCCAAATTTATACCAATTTACATACTCCAACTAGCTAACTTTGCGGTCTGAATTGAAAAAAATATGCTAATAGGATTACAAAATGTAACATTTGAGTTTGGGGCAAGGGCAATTGTGAGTGAAGCAACTTGGCATATTCAACCAGGCGAACGCATAGGTTTAATTGGCTATAATGGAACTGGAAAATCTACCCTTTTAAAATTATTGGTGGGCCAATTAACCCCTTCTAAAGGAACTGTTGAAAAAGGAAAAGATACAACGATAGGATATTTGCATCAGGATTTATTAAGTTTTGATACCAGCGAATCCATCACCGAAGTGGCATTAGGTGCATTTGAAAGAGTGCGTGAGTTAGAAAAAGAAGTTGAAAAATTAGGGGTTGAATTAGAAGCAAATCCTGAGGACAATGACTTACTCATAAAATATACGGACGCTTTACATGAAATTGATTTGTTAGACGGTTATAATATTAATCATAAAGCGGAGGAAGTTTTACATGGATTAGGTTTTACAACCAAGGATTTATCTCGACCTTATTTGGAATTTAGTGGCGGTTGGAGGATGCGTGTTTTATTAGCAAAAATGATTTTACAAGCACCAGATGTATTATTACTGGATGAGCCTACGAATCACTTGGATTTACCAAGTATTGAATGGCTTGAAAAATATTTGATTCATTACAAAGGCAGTGTTGTGATTGTAAGTCACGATAAATATTTCTTGAATAAAATGGTGAACAAAATTGTGGAGGTTTACCAACAACAATTAAATTTTTATACCGGCGATTACGAGTACTATGAACTTGAAAAATTACAAAGAGTAGAAATACAACAACGTGCATTTGAAAATCAACAAGATTATATTCGTCAGCAAGAAAAGTTTATTGAGCGATTTAAAGCAAAAGCATCTAAGGCTGCTGCAGCACAGAGTATACAAAAGCGTTTAGATAGATTAGATGTGATTGAAGATGTTCAAATTGAACGCCCTAATATTCGAATCAACTTTGCTGTAGAAAAAACCCCTGGGAAAGTTTTGGTTGATTTAAAAGGCATTAGCAAGTCCTACCCTAAACAAGTTATCTTAGAAAATGCGTTTGCGGAAATTGAACGTGGTGATAAAATTGCTTTGATTGGCGCCAATGGTAAAGGTAAATCAACCCTTCTCAGAATTGTAGCAGGTATGGAAGGCTATGAAGGAGAAAGAGTTTGGGGGCATAATGTGGACGAAAGCTTTTATGCACAGCACCAATTAGAATCTTTAAATTTAAGCAATACCATTTTACAGGAAGTACAAGAATGTGGCACTAAAAAAACCGATTTAGAACTTCGTGCGCTATTGGGTTGTTTCCTTTTTGGTGGCGATGAAATTGACAAAAAAATTAAGGTATTAAGTGGTGGTGAAAAAGCCAGAGTCGCACTCACAAAAACAATTATAAGTAAGGCCAACTTTTTAATGTTGGATGAACCTACGAATCACTTGGACATGGTTACCGTTGAATTATTAGCGGAGGCTTTAAATAAATATGATGGCAGCATTATTTTAGTAAGTCACGATCGTTACTTTATTTCTAAAACAGCGAATAAGATTTGGGAAATTGAAGATGAAAAAATTATAGAATTTAAAGGAGGTTACCAAGAATGGCTTGAGTGGAAGGAAAGAATGGCGAAAGCAAAAGTAGCGACTTCAGAGCCTGCAAAAAATACAAACACCAAGGAAAACAAAAAACAATCCAAGCCTGAACCGGTTGTAAAAGCGGTTGAACCTAATGTGGCAATCGATAAGGATTTACAAAAGCAAATACAAAAATTACAACGCGCCATAGCGCAATTAGAGCATAATATTGAAACCTTACAAAAGGAAAAATTAGATATTGAGTCACAAATGGCCGATCCAACGATTTATTCTGATACCCAAAAGTTTCATGTCGTAGAAAAAAGCTACCAGGATAAAAATGCTTTAATTAGATCCATGAATAAGGAATATGAAATTGCATTTAATGATTTGCTAGTTTTAGAAAGTAAATAATAGGCCAATAGAACATATCGTCGTACATCAACCTTTTTTTAGTTTTACCAACACTCATGCTCCATTGACTATTGCACCCAATAATGTGCAAAAACTAACGATACAGCTATTTTTATAGAAAAATACCCACATTTGGTTATTTAATACCTATAATTACCCCTAATTGATTAAATTTGTAGCTCCATTTGGTTAAGCCGCATTTGAATTCCAAATTGTAAATCAATGCTTTAACCTACAATTGATAAGCATATGTCCACAAAAAAAGTGACCAAAATTGCCGTTCTGACTTCAGGCGGTGATGCCCCCGGGATGAACGCAGCTATTAGAGCAGTGGTTAGAACTAGCTTATACCATGGATTAGAAGTATTTGGTGTAGCTAGAGGTTATAATGGAATGATTGAGGATGACATTTTTCCAATGGATTCAAGATCAGTGGCGAATATCATTCAACGTGGCGGAACCATCCTAAAAACAGCAAGAAGTAAGGAGTTTTTTGAAGAAGAGGGTCGAAAAATAGCTTACGCTAATTTAAAAAAGAGAAATATTGACGGTATCGTGGTAATAGGTGGAGATGGTAGCTTTAAAGGTGCACAAAAATTCAGTAACGAATTTGATATACCATGTATTGGACTTCCTGGTACCATAGATAAAGATATTGCTGGTAGTGATTTCACCATTGGATTTGATACAGCAGTTAATACCGCAGTGGAAGCCATTGATAAAATCAGAGATACTGCTGATGCACATGACCGTTTATTTGTTGTTGAAGTGATGGGCCGAGATGCAGGTTATATTGCCCTACATAGTGGTATTGCAACAGGTGCTGAAAATATATTAATTCCTGAGACTAAAACAGATATGAATGCATTGATTACCGCATTGACTGAAAAGGAAAAGCGGAAAAAATTAGTGAATTTAATCGTAGTTGCCGAAGGTGATGAATTTGGTGGCGGTACACAGGTTGGAAATTTTTTAAAGGAAAAATTACCGAATGCAGATATTCGCGTTTGTATTTTAGGGCATATACAAAGAGGTGGATCTCCGAGTTGTTTGGATCGATTGATCGCAAGTAGAATGGGCTATCACGCTGTAGAGTGTTTGTTAAATGGTACACACAATGTAATGGTGGGAATTGAAGATAATAAAATGAAGTACACCCCATTAGACAATGCAGTAAAAGCAAAACAAAAAATATCAGAAGAATGGTTGAAAATCGTAAAGATATTAGCCAGCTAAAACTAAATAAATAACACTTTAATAATTAACACTAACCCCAAATAATAATGAGCCAGCAGCAAGAATTTAAAAACATACATCACAAAACGAAAATAGTTGCAACCGTAGGGCCAGCTTGCGAATCCTATGAGCAATTAAAAAATTTAGTGATTGCTGGGGTGAATGTTTTTCGCTTAAATTTTTCACATGGTAGTCATGAAGACAAAAAGAAAATCATTGATCATATCCGCGGCATTAATAAAGAATTAGGATGCAGTATTGCGATATTAGGCGATTTACAAGGGCCTAAATTAAGGGTGGGTGAAATTGCGGACAATAAATTAGACGTAAAAGCCGGCGACATACTAACTTTCACCAATGAAAAATGTATTGGTACCATTGAAAAAATATATGTCTCCTACCCTAACTTGGCCGGTGATGTCGTTGTTGGTAATACCATTATGATTGATGATGGAAAGATAGAAGTGATGGTAAGCAGTGTTGAAAAAAATGGAGATGTAAAAGTAAAAGTAACATTGGGTGGTATTATTTCTTCCAAAAAGGGAATCAATCTTCCGGATACAAAAATTTCCTTGCCTGCATTAACTGAAAAGGATTTAGAAGATGCTGATTTTATCATCAAAGAAAAATTAGATTGGGTTGCCTTAAGTTTTGTAAAAAGAGTTGCTGATATTGAAATGCTTCGTGACATCTTAAATAAGAACAATAGCAAATCAAAAATTATTGCGAAGATTGAAATGCCTGAAGCATTAACAAACATCCGAGATATCATCAATGCAAGTGATGCAATTATGATTGCACGTGGTGACTTAGGTGTTGAGCTTCCTGTTGAAAAAATTCCTTTGATTCAAAAAGAATTGATACGTAAATGTTTGCATCGTGCGAAGCCTGTGATTGTTGCTACGCAAATGATGGAAAGTATGATAGATCGCGTAAAACCAAATCGTAGTGAAATTACGGATGTAGCCAATGCGGTTATTGAAGGTGCGGATGCAGTGATGTTAAGTGGTGAAACAGCGACTGGTCAATTCCCAGTATTGGTGATTGAAACCATGCGTAAAATTATTCACGAAGTTGAATTAAATGGCTATAAATATAATCGTGCGGATGACTTTAAACCGCAATCACATTCTCCTTCATTTTTGAGTGACGCAGTTTGTTATAATGGTTGTAAACTTGCTGATGATAGTGATGCTAAAGCAATTATCGGAATGACACAAAGTGGGTACACTGCATTTATGTTAAGTAGTTTCCGTCCAAAAGCGCCTTTATTCATTTTTACAAAGGAGAAAAGTTTAGTGAACCAACTTAGCTTAAGCTGGGGTGCAAAAACGATTTATTATAACAAAGAAGAAAGTTTAGATAATATTATTAAGGATCAAATTTCAATATTAAAAAAAGAAGGGTACGTACAAGCGGGCGACGTGGTGGTAAATACAGGAAGTACCCCTGTAGAATTACATCTTCCTACGAATGTCATAAAAATCAGTAAAGTAGAATAATAAAATAATATTGTATGATTGAATCATTTGAAAAAATTCCAGTTAAGATATTCCCTACAGCTAATGATGGGTCTATCATGGTAGCGGCTCAAATTGCAACACTCATTAAAGATAAGCAAGTAAAAAAAGAAAACTGTGTGCTTGGAATGGCTACAGGAAGTACGCCAATTTTATTATACAAGGAACTAGTTCGATTACACAAGGAAGAAGGGTTAAGTTTTAAAAATGTAATCACGATAAACTTAGACGAATACTACCCCATTAACAAGACGGCGTACCAAAGTTATTGGAGCTTCATGCATCGTCATTTATTTAGCCAAGTAGATATCAATCCAGAAAATATTCATATCCCTAATGGCGAATGGGCGGAGGAGAAAATTAAAGAACATTGTGCAGGTTACGAACAAATTATAGAAAAATCAGGCGGAATTGATTTGCAAATATTAGGCATCGGTAAAAATGGCCATATTGGTTTTAATGAGCCAGGTTCAAGTTTTCATTCAAAAACTAGGGTCATACATTTAGACCAACAAACAAGAATTGCAAACACTTATGAATTTCATGATTTGAATAAAGTGCCTAGACTAGCGATTACAGTGGGTATTAGCAGTATCATGAAAGCCAAAAAAATTGTTCTATTGGCTTGGGGAAATAAAGCAGATATTGTAGCAAAGGCTGTGGAAGGAAATATAACAGAACAAGTGCCTGCGAGTGTTTTACAAAACCATGATGATTGTATTATTGTGATAGATGAAATAGCAGCGACTGATTTAACCAGACATAAATCACCATGGCTAACTGGAAGTACTGATTGGACACCTGCATTAATTAAAAAAGCCGTCATTGAACTTGCTTTAAAATTAGATAAAACAATTTTAAGCTTAACAGCAAATGATTATACGGAAAACAGTTTGGCCGACTTATTAGTTTTAAGAGAATCTGTTTACGATATTAATTTACAAGTATTTTATATGCTTAGGGATACCATTACTGGATGGCCAGGTGGCAAACCCAACGTTGTTATACCAGCGCATCCTGAACGTAGCAATCCATTTCCTAAAAAAGTTTTAATATTCTCCCCCCACCCTGATGATGATATCATAAGTATGGGTGGAACCTTTATGCGATTACAAGATCAAGGTCATGAGGTGCATGTAGGATATCAAACCAGTGGAAATATTGCAGTGACCGATGAATTTGTTACTCGCTTTTTAGACTTCGCCGTTGGTTTTGAAGATTTGTTTGGCATTGACAATAAAAAAAGTCAAGAAATTTTAACCAATGCACGTGCCTATTTAGCAAGTAAAAAATCAGACCATATTGATACTGCTGAAATCAGGGCGATCAAAGGACTAATTCGTCGCTGTGAAGCAAAAGCAACTTGTCGCTATGTGGGATTAAAAGATGAGAATCACCATTTTTTAGATTTGCCTTTTTACGAGACAGGCGCTATTGAAAAAAAGCCAATGAGTGAATTAGATATTAAAATCACCATGGACTATTTAAATAAATTACAACCACATCAAATTTATTGCGCTGGTGATTTAGCTGACCCACATGGTACCCATAAAGTTTGTTTAGAGATTATATTTGAAAGCTTACGCCGACTTAAGGCTTCAGGGGCAGAATGGATTAAAGATTGCTGGGTTTGGTTATATAAGGGTGCATGGCAGGAATGGGATATTGCAGAAATTGAAATTGCGCTTCCTATGAGTCCAGATCAGGTATTAAAAAAGCGCTTTGGCATATTCATACATCAATCCCAAAAGGACAGTGTACCCTTCCAAGGTACCGATGCAAGGGAATTTTGGCAAAGAGCGGAAATTCGCAATGCCAATACCGCAGATATCTATGCACGACTAGGATTGACCAGATATGCTGCTATTGAGGCATTTGTACGCTGGCATTATTAGAAATTAGTCCCGATTATTGACTTTTTACTTGGGGGAATGAGGTATTTCAAATATATTTGCACCCCCTATAACTAGGGAAATGGCTGCGTAGCTCAACTGAATAGAGTACCTCACTACGGATGAGGGGGTTTTAGGTTTGAATCCTAACGCGGTCACAAAGCCCCACGAGAAATCGTGGGGCTTTTGCATTCTAAGAGACGCATTAAATGACACGAAGTGTCAGCTATGAAGCATTGACTGTGTTAATAGCTTGCTATTAAAAACAGGCAAGGGTTTATAGCAAACGCGCGAAGCGCGTATTTAATCATTGTCCTAGATGCAAAAAATCCGCTGATGTTTTTAAAGGGCTTTGGGTAAGCCCAATACGAGAGGCTGCGCTTGAACGCAGTGAAAGCGCCATCCAGAGATTGTTGAAAAGCTGCGCTTGAACGCAGTGAAAGCGCCATCCTAATATAATGATACTTGTATTGTTTGCGCTTGAACGCAGTGAAAGCGCCATCCTAAATTAGTAAGCTTTTATCCCAAAATCATAATAATAAACTGGCGTCCCTACCGATGGAAAATTAAACTTTAGCGAAATCTGATTCACGCCAAGTTTAAGCAATTTCATCGCTTGATCAGAAAGTAAGGTTTCACTAATTTTTACCTCGGGATCATTCTTTAAAAAATTATTGAACTGCATCACATATACCCCATTAATATAAACTTCAGTCATGCCTGTATTACAGGCTACCAAGGATAACTTTGATGGCAAAGTAGTTAATGTGAACTCCTTATTTAAAAACAAAATATTTGAATTCCAAGTGGTATTTACTTTGGGTGTATTTTTATTTTCAATCCCAAAGGGCGCTGTGCCCAATTTGAAATTTGCGCTAGTAACATTTTTTATCCAATCATTGGAGGGAGATGTAAAACTATAATTCCATTGTTGCGGTTCATTCATTGAAAGTGGCAAAATGAACTTACCAGTAAGCGTCGGCTTAAAAAATTGTTGATGCAAAGCAGCAAATGTGGCTTCTGGAAGCTTACTCACTTTTCGATCATAGGTCATCCATCCACTAATCTCATCTTCCACATCACTTATTTGTGTATATACCACTGCATTTAAACCATACTTTTTAAGTTGGAATAAATCATCGAATAAAATTTTATACTTTTCAATTAATTCATCCGCTGATTTAACAACGCCTTTTTTAAAGTCAAGGGTCCAATCGGTTTTTAATTTGGTTTCCGTTTTTAAATTAGGGGTCCATAAATGACCAGGAATTAATAAATCAAAACCTCCTGCCTCTCCCAAAACTTGGGCTCGATCATAATTTTTATTTACTAAAGCAACCGCTGGATGAATAGTATAATCATGAAAATCACGAATATCTCCTACCAGCTTATCATTCCATCCACTCGCATTTATTACTAATCTTGATGGATCCTTGGCTTTTAAAGCAGCGGTTAATCTTTCGGTATCATATTGCCCCCAACTTTCATTAAACAACACCCATTGAATAATAGATGGATGATTGTACAATTGATCGACGGTTAAATTTTGTTCTAGTTCAAAATCACTAGGATTCGAATTGGGTTTCGCAGCAATAAATTTGGTTGGACTCACCATATCCTGCCAAACTAATATACCTAATTGATCACAGTGATAATACCACCTTTCAGGTTGTACTTTCATGTGCATACGATCCATATTTGCACCAATCTTTTTTAAATAGGCAATATCATAGCGCAAGGCTTCATCTGATGCAGGGGTTAAAATACCATCTGGCCAATACCCTTGGTCTAGTGGCCCAAGTTGGTAGATGATTTCATTATTTAAAAAAATACGCATATAACCTTCCTGATCATGCGCCATTGAAATTTTACGCATCCCAAAATAACTGCTTACCTCATCCACAACTTTACCCTCCTTTATTAAAGTCAATTTTAAATCATATAAAAAAGGATTTGTAGGGCTCCACAACTTTGGCTGTTTTAATTTTAAAGTAATAAGTTCCCCCACTGAAGTCATTATATTAGCCACCTCCTTGCCATGATCAAATGCTTGAATTTTTATAGCTGCTCCTTGCGTTGCACCCATCATATTTGTTTGCAATGAAACAGTTGCGTTATCAATATTGGGAATGATCTTAATACTTTCAATCGCTACCTCATTGATGGGTTCCAACCATACCGTTTGCCAGATGCCACTTGTAGCGGTATACTTTGTTACATTTCTGATGGCAGGCAATGCTTGCTTACCAATGGGTTGTGACCCTTCATTGGTAGGATCCCAAACCACTAATTTGATCTCATGTTTTTCCGTATCACTTAAAAAACCAGTAATATCAAATTGAAAATGATCATATCCACCTTTATGCATACCAACATATTTTCCATCCACCCATAGTTTGGTTTCATAATCCACGGCTTCAAAATGCAGTAATAATTTTTTTTGATGCCACTTGGAAGGAATGGTAAAAAAACGTCGATACATCATTTGCTGCTTGCCCGTGATGGTTTCTTTAATTCCTGATAGTGCTGACTCAACACAAAATGGGACTAAAATTTTTCGAGCATACGCAATATTATTTTTATTGGCATCTCGATCTGTAATTTCAAAATCCCATAACCCATTTAAATTAAGCCAATCCCTACGAACCAATTGTGGCCTTGGATATTCCTTCCAAACATTTTCTGGGGTAACCGCATTGGCCCATTTTGTCATTATTTGAGCTGGAACTGGTGCCCAATTCTGCGCTTGCATGTTTGAATATTGTAATAACAATACCAATAGTGAAATGACTTTTATTCTATTTTTCATAATAAACGACTCAGGGATTAACCGCACTTTATAAACTGTTTAAATATATATAATATTTGTTGATTTAGATGAAATCAATAAGTCGTTCTACCCTTGAAGTACGCAAAGGATCCAATTTATACATGTCTATAAAGTTTACTATGACTAAAAAATTAGTATATTTAGTAAGATAAAGTTGACCATTATCAAATATGAATATAAACGTTCCTCTTATGGCAATGAAAAATAAAAAGCTTCTTATCTTACTTAGCTACCTCATTTTTATAGTTGCTGCATGCAATAACAATTCCTATACACCTCCAAACGTTGCATTCACCATGGATGAATCAATGTTACCCGCATATGAAAAAGACATTGACCATAAAGGAATACTAAACACCATCCAACGCAATCAAGAGGAAGCCTTCATGGATGGAAAAAAAATTTACAATAGTAATTGTATTAATTGTCACGGTACACCCAAACAGGAAGGATCCTTACCTACTGCATTTAAATATTGGAAAGACAGTTTTAAAGTAGGTAAAGACCCCTATGCCATATACCAAACTTTAACGCGAGGTTATGGTGGAATGCCTCCTCAAACGGCATTAACCCCTACTGAAAAATACAATGTCATTCATTACATTAGAGAAGAATTTATATTGAAACAAAATAAAGCGGCTTACTTTAATATTGATTCTAATTACTTGGCAAGTTTACCTGTCGGTAAATCCAAAGGGCCGAGTAGCATTAAAAAAGAAGGTTGGTTAGAAATGGATTATGGAAACTTTTTAATCAATACCTATGAATTAGTTGAAGCCAATGCCAAACCAAGAGAAATCTCAGGTGCCCCTTCTCCATTAAAAGATGAAAATTTGGTGAATGCCAATTTCGCATACAAAGGAATTGGGGTTCGTTTAGATGAAGGCCCAGGTGGTATTGCCGCAGGTAAAGCTTGGATGATTTTTGATCATGATTTGATGCGAATCGCAGGCGCATGGACAGGCAAAGGTTTTATTGACTGGGAAGGAATTCTTTTTAATGGGCAACATAATATTTCACCCCGCACTATTGGAGAACTTCAATATGCAACACCAGTAAGTCCTAGTTGGGCAAACCCCGCAAATGGTTCATTCGTTGATCCGCGTTTTAAAGCAGTAGATAATAGAAGATTTGGGCCACTACCTCGAACTTGGGCACAGTATAAAGGGCTTTATCACTTTCAAGATAAACTTATCATATCCTATAGCGTGGGTAATTCATCGGTACTTGAAAAACTATCATTAGAAGGCACTACTGAAATGCCCATTTTTGCACGCACTTTAAATATGACTGCTTCAAACACCAACTTAAAAATGAGGGTTGCACCCATCAATACAAATGTTGCACTTATAGGCACTGATGCAGAAATAAAAAAAGAAAATGGATTTTTTGTATTAAATATTCCAGCAGCTAAAAAGATTAACATTAAACTATTAATTGCCAATCAGAAAATTAAAAATTTTGATGTACTAACAAAAACATCACAAAAACCAGAAAACCTTTTATTATACACCAATGGAGGTAAACCACAATATGCCCAAAAATTAATTACGAAAATTACCAAAGGGAATCAACCTGGTGCATTTAAAGTAGATAGAATGGAACTCCCCTACCAAAGCCCTTGGAAAAATCAAATGCGATTAAGTGGTATTGATTTTTTGGCGGACAGAAATAAAGCAGTCATATGCTCCACGGATGGTGATGTTTGGTTAGTTGAAGGGGTTCTTCAACAAGAAGGAAAATTAACTTGGAAACGAATTGCTTCGGGTTTATTTCAGCCCTTGGGCATTAAAATAGTTGATAAAAAAATATTTGTCACCTGCCGAGATCAACTTGTAAAATTGCATGATCTTAATGGTGATGAAGAAATTGATTATTATGAAAGTTTTAATAGTGATCATCAAGTAACCAATCATTTTCATGAATTTGCTATGGGCCTTCAAACAGATAAAGAAGGAAATTTTTACTATGCGAAAAGTGCCAGACACGCAAGGCGTGCACTAGTACCACAACATGGTACCCTACTTAAGGTATCTAAAGATGGCCAAGAAACGAGCATTGTTGCGCATGGCTTCAGGGCAGCCAACGGGGTATGTATTAATCCTGATGGAAGTTTTATTGTCACAGACCAAGAAGGTCACTGGAATCCAATGAATAGAATTAATTGGGTAACTCCCACCAACAAATTTTACGGAAATATGTACGCATATAATCCGTCATCAGATAGCTCAGATACTGGCATGGAACCACCCTTGACCTGGGTAGAAAGAGATATTGATCGCTCCCCTTCTGAATTACTTTGGGTGGATAGTAAGGCCTGGGGGCCACTCAATGGAAGCTTACTTAGTTTTTCATACGGTTATGGTAAAGTATTTATTGTACCCCATGAAAAAATTGGCAATCAAATGCAAGGGGGTGTTTTTGAATTACCCATCCCCACTTTTTCAACTGGCGTAATGCGTGGGAGATTTAATCCAGGTGACGGTCAATTATATGCTTGTGGCTTATCTGCATGGGGATCAGCGCAACCGGAATTAGGTGGATTTTATCGCATTAGATATAATGGCGAAAAAACGATTGTACCATTATCACTCCATGTTTTGGCTAATGGCATTCGCATTAAATTCTCCCATGAATTAAATAAATATAATGTAGAAGATATTACGTCCTATGAAGTACAAACTTGGGATTTAAAAAGGTCAAGAAAATATGGCTCTGATCATTACAATACAAAAGCGCTTATCGTTAAAAATGCAACTTTAAGTAAAGATAGAAAAGAGATATTCCTAACCATCATGGATGTAAAACCGACGAATGTTATGGAGGTAAAATTCCAATTTTTAGATGACACAGGAAAGCCAGTTAAAGGACTCATTCAAAATACCATTAATCAAATTGGAAAGTAAGTTAACACGCTACTTTAAATCCACATTGCAATAATTTATTTTCAATGCATCCATGACAGGAATGTGCTTTTTTACTCGATCCGAAAAAGCAACATAATTTTTTGGACGCTTGGGTGACCATCCTATTTCAGCCAAGGCCAATGCTCTTGGGAACGTCATATATTCCGCATAAGCCGGTGTTCCAATATATTCAGTCCATAAATTAGCTTGTACACCTACAATATGTTTTGCTTCTGCTTCTGTTAATTCTGGCAAATCTGGTTCAAAGGAATAACATTTTGATAACGGTAAATTACCGCCAATGGCCAATGGTTGTGTTTTAGGATCTGCTTGATAATAATCCAAATAGAAAAAATTATTCGGTGACATGACTACATCATGATTTAATTTAGCTGCTTCAATGCCCCCTGCAGTACCTCTCCATGACATCACCATTGCATTCGGCGAAAGTCCTCCTTCTAAAATTTCATCCCATCCTAGCATCTTTTTACCTTTGGAAGTAATAAATTTATCTATCCTTCCAATAAAATAACTTTGTAGTTCATGCTCATCTTTCAATTTCAATTTTTTAATTAAATCCTGACAAAACCTACTTTCTTTCCATTGTTTTTTAGGACACTCATCTCCACCAATGTGTATATATTGACCAGGAAATAAAGCCATCACTTCCGTAAGTATATCCTGCATAACTGTAAAAGTTTCCTCACGTGGACATAAAACATCTTCAGATACCCCCCATTTTGTAGCCACTTCATAAATTTTATCTGGATTGCAACCCAATTGCGGATAAGCAGCTAACAATGCTTGTGAATGCCCAGGCATTTCAATTTCAGGAATGATGGTAACGAATTTTTTTGAAGCATAGGCTACCACTTCCTTAATATCATTCTGCGTATAAAAACCACCGTAAGGTGTTTTATCAAATTTCATATCCTTGTAAGCACCCACCATACTCTCTTTTCTAATGGAACTTATACTAGTCAATAAAGGATATTTTTTAATTTCAATTCTCCAACCTTGGTCTTCTGTTAGATGCCAATGAAATGTATTTAATTTATATACTGCCATTAAATCAATATAGCGTTTAATAAAATCGACAGAATAAAAATGCCTACCCGCATCCAACATTAAACCACGATAACTGAATCGAGGCGCATCCGCCACTTGGCAAGCCGGCACTGTTGCTATTATATTTGACTTTACCGCTGTATAAACTTGTGCAGGCATTAATTGAAACAAGGATTGCAATGCATAAAAAGCACCTTTCCCATTTTTGGATTGAATGGTAATATTTTTAGTAGTAATATTTAATTGATACGCTTCATCACCCAATTGGTCATTTTGCACAAAAAAGATACCATTTGATTTTAAAGAACCAGCTTTTACAGGTAATGCAATATCAAAGGAAGCTTTTAATTGCTCAGCAAGCATTTTAGCAACAGATGTAATATCATTATCCTTAGCGATTACTGTAATAGCATTATTTGACTTAAATGAATATACCCCAGTAGCAGGTATTAATTTTTGTGGTTCAGGGATGATTGTATACTGATTTTGTGAGAAAGCAGTTACTGAAACACAGGCAACTAAAAAGGATAAAATAAATGATTTCATAGGTTTTGATATTTTCATAACAATATTAATTAATTTAACTGTGATTACAAGTCATTTAATAAATATAATAGCTACGACCCTTCTTTCTTGAAATAAATAGATAAACAGTTGATAACTATCGCAAAATGTATTAATTTAATACTCCTAACTAAAAGGTTTTATCAATTTTAACTACTTGAATTATGAAAGTTTTATTCGCTTTATCCCTATTATGTGCAACCACTGTCATGGGACAAAAATCAACCGTGGAAGTATGGGAAACCATGTTTAATGGCAAGGATTTAACTGGATGGACACCCAAAATCAGGTATGCAAAATCTGGCGAAAATGTTAAAAATACGTTTCGAGTAGTGGATGAAAAATTGGTGGTGAGTTATGACCAATATGATAGTTTTAATGAGCAATTTGGACATTTATTTTATAATAAAAAGTTCAGCTATTACCGCATTAAATTACAATACCGCTTTACAGGTGAGCAAGCCAAAGATGGCCCAGGTTGGGCTTATCGAAATAGTGGCATCATGATACATGGACAATCTCCTGAATCCATCGGTAAGGATCAGGACTTTCCCGTATCCATTGAAGTTCAATTATTGGGAGGCAATGGCAAGGAAAAACGCACTACCTGTAACCTATGTACACCTGGAACAAATGTAGTGATGAATGGTAAAGTATTTACACCCCATTGTATTAATTCCACTTCAGATACTTATCATGGTGATCAATGGGTAAACGCAGAGGTAATTGTATTAGGGGATTCAATTGTGCAACATTTCGCCAATGATAAAATGGTGTTGTCTTATGAAAAGCCGCAAATTGGTGGCGGAAATGTAAGTGGTCAGGAAAATATTTTTGGCACCAGTGGCCAGTTATTAACAGAAGGAACTATTTCATTACAAAGTGAAAGTCACCCTGTTGAATTTAAAAGTATTAAAATTTTAAATTTAGAAGGCTGCATGGATCCTACAGCTAAAAATTATAAAACCTACTTTATAAAATCAAAACCAAGCGATTGTCGTTATTCCAAAAAAGAGAAATAGCAAATTTAATCCGCTTTATTTTTTCCTTTGACAAAAACTTTTACGCCATTCTGCTTTGTCCAAAGCTCATATTCTGCAATCATTTCATTTAATAATGTAGTATTGGTTTTGGCTAAATTATTGGATTCTGTCAAATCCATTGACATATCATATAATTCCCAGGCGGCATCTTCCACATCCTTAACTATTTTCCAATTACCTTTTCGCATTGCCTTATTTCCCACATGTTCCCAAAAATAAGTTTCTGGTTGCATGGCTTTGCCATTCCATAAATAACTTAAACTTTGACCGGGTAAATTATTAATTGGAACGCCTGCTAATTCTAAACTTGTGGGTAATAAATCAATGATATGGCCTACGCCCTCGTTAAATCCTGTCTTAGCTTTAATTTTTGCAGGCCATTGTATTATGCAAGGCGTTATCATACCACCTTCATGCATAAATTTTTTGTACTTTCTGAATGGCGTATTGGAAACATTGGCCCAAGGATAATCATACGTTACATAAGAACCTTTCGCTCCAATAGGCACATTTTTATCATTGAAATTACGACCATCCACATTTTCAGCACAGCCCCCATTATCAGACATAAAAACAATAAGCGTATTGTCATATTGTTTGTTTGCTTTTAAAGTAGCAATCAATCGACCAATATTTTGATCCATACGATCAACCATTGCAGCATATACAGCCATTTTTCTTACCCATTGTTTTTTATCAGCAACCTTATCCCAATCTTCAATATCAGCTGGCCTTTCGGTTAATTGATAACGTTTGTCAATTAAACCTAACTGAATCATTTTTTTATATCGATTCGTTCTTGTTACATCCCAACCTTGTTCATATAATTTTTCATATTTCGCAATATCTTGTTCATACGCATGAATCGGAAAATGTGGCGCAGTATAAGCTACATATAAAAAAAAGGGATTCGCTGCATGTTGTTTTTTTTGATCATTTAAATATTGAATCGCATAAGATGTAAACGCATCCGTTAAATAAAAACTATCCTTAGGTATTTCAAATTCCTTATCATCTAAAACAATATGTCGTTTCCCTATTTCTTGTGGAATAATTTCATAATAGCTAGATGCCCCTGAAATCAAACCAAAGTAATGCTCAAAGCCTCTCGTTAATGGCCAATGTTGTGCGCGTTCCCCTACATGCCACTTCCCTGTCATATAGGTATTATAACCATTTGCTTTCAAGGTTTCCGCAATGGTTGGATACTTTGGATCTAAATAACCCTGGTAAGTTCCTGTTTGTAGGGGTGCAGTTTCAGGGCTGACCATTTCACCCATTCCTACTGTATGTGGAAACTGCCCAGTTAACAAAGAGGCCCTTGTTGGACAACATCTTGCATTATTATAAAAACTTCTAAGCTTAATTCCATTGGCAGCTATCTTATCCAAATTAGGTGTTTTAATTTCACTTCCGTAGCATCCAATATCAGAATAACCCATATCATCCGCCAATATATAAATGATATTAGGTCGTTGGGGTATGGTATCATTGGCGCTTGCAAATAGGGATAAGAATAAAAAAATAAAAAGCAATGATTTACTTTTCATGAATGAATTTATTTTTAGGGATCTATTTTGATGAACCATAATTGTTGTATTATTTTTTTATAAAGGCTGGATTATACTTAGCTCTTTTTTTAAACCCTTCAAAAGGACGCATTAAACCAAAACGAGGATAACTATCAAAAATATCACCATTCCCTAATACACGAGGATCACCCTGTGTTGTTAAGGATTGGTCCAATTTACTTTTTAATTGTGCTTTAATTTTTGCTACACTTGCTTGTCCAGATAGATCATTTAAACAAAAAGGATCTTTTAGAATATCATATAGTTCCTCCGAATTCCTTTTCTCAAATCCCTTTTTAAAAAGCTTGGCATAACTTGCTTTGTTTTTTATCATGAATGATTTTGTAGGTGAATTATCAATATCCTCATACCCCTCTAATATGGGTTTCATATCTGCTTTCTTTTCTGTTGATTCCACTTTATCCAAACTTGCAGGATCTCCTGCTGGCCATCGATCTGTTTTAAAATTTTCAATATATAAATAGTTATTCGTACGTATTGCCCTAGCTGGATAACCAACATTGTCAGGCCTTGCATGTGAATGCCTTTCCCTCCCTGTTAAAATGAATGACCTTGAAGTATCAATGAATCCTGATTTACTACTAGAAAATATAGGTACCAATGATTTGCCAGTAATGCCTTCAAAATGTTTTATACCTGCCATATCCAAAAAGGTTGGTGCTAAATCAATTAAACTAACTAGATCATTTACCTTTCTTTGCTTGCCATTAATACCGGGGCCACTGATGGCTAAGGGTACATGCACTCCATATTCTTGTAAATTCGCTTTTGCATATGGAAATGCCATTCCGTTATCAGCAGTAACTACTATAATCGTGTTGTCCAATTCACCAGCTGCTGCTAACATTTTTATGATCTTATCTAACTGCTTATCAAACCACTCAATTTCAAGTGCATAGTCGAGCATATCATTTTTTACAACTTCAGTATTGGGTAAAAATGAAGGCACAGATACACCATTAACGTCAAGCCCTGATTTTGCGCCAGAACCTTCCTCGTAATCTCGATGTGGTTCCTTGGATCCATACCAAAAGAAAAATGGTTGATCCGCAGGTTTCTGTGATAAAAATTCCTCAAAATTAGAAGCATAATCTGTCTTACTTATTCCTGTTGTTGGTACTGTTGTAAATACTTTCCGATTATATTCAGGTCCTACTGGGTTTCGCCTCCAACCTGCATCAATAAAATTACCTGGATCCCAAGGTTTACCAGTGAAACCAATAAAATAACCAGACGCTTCCAATGCAGTTGTAAATACAGGGAATTTATTTGGAAAATAACTTGCATGCGTTCCAGCTTCTTCTAATTGCCAGATTTGTCTGCCCGTTAATATAGCAGCCCTTGATGGACTACATTGTGGCGCAGCAACAAAAGCATTATTAAAAAGTATACCATTCGCAGCAACACGATCAAACGCAGGTGTATGGTATATTTTTTGACCATAAATGGAAGTATGCGGATAAGACTGATCATCTGCAATGGCAAATAAAATATTGGGAGGTCGTTTGCTTGTTTTTTTTGTTTGTGCAGTAATTTCATTGGTTTGAAATAACGACAAAATAAGCAAGGCCAAAAAACAAGTTAATTTATTCATTTTCATACGCATTAAATTACACATTATATAAATAATCAACAAAAGATAACCCTTCTATTTTAGCTTTTACATGATAATAATTGCGCCGAAATTATGTGCATGAATAATTGAATTAAATCCGATGGCATTTTAATAAAATTGAATATCTTGTTATTACAAATCAATGAAATAACGCATGATGAAATTTAATAATCTATACAAGAAAATCTTAGTTTCCATTTGCATTATGGGAATGACTACGTCCTATGCGCAACAGCGACCAAATGTGATTGTTATTTATTCAGATGATCAGGGTGCGATTGATTTAAATTGCTATGGAGCGAAAGACTTATTAACGCCCAATATTGACAAATTCGCTGCAAGCGGAACCATGTTTACGCAATTTTACGCTTCTCCTGTTTGTTCTCCATCCAGGGCTTCCCTACTTACAGGCTTAAATCCACAACGCGCAGGCCTTCCTGGAAATGCTTCTGAAACAAATGGCGATGTTGGTTTACCCAATGACCGCTATACCCTTGCTGAACTTTTTAAGAGTGTAGGATATAATACGGCACATATAGGAAAATGGCATTTGGGTTATAAAACTGAAATGCGCCCTAATGCGCAGGGCTTTGATTATTCTTTTGGGCACATGGTTGGTTGTATTGATAACTATTCACATTATTTTTATTGGAATGGTCCCAACAAACATGATTTATACAGAAATGGAAAAGAAGTATTTTATCCAGGTCAATACTTCCCAGACTTAATGGTGAAAGAAGCTGGTGAATTCATGGAGAAATCTCAGCAAAGTCCATTTTTTATGTACTTCGCAATTAATATGCCGCATTATCCTTACCAAGGAGATCCAAAATGGTTGGAATACTATAATAAACAAGGAGTTCCATACCCACGTAATTTGTATGCCGCATTCATGACCAGCTTAGATGACAAAATTGGCGACTTACTTCAAAAAGTGAATGCACTTGGACTTACCAATAATACCATTATTATTTTTCAATCCGACAATGGCTACTCAACGGAAGAGCGTGCACATTTTGGCGGCGGTAGTGCAGGAGTATATCGTGGTGCGAAAGCAAGTTTATTTGAAGGAGGTATTCGTGTCCCTTCCATTATTAGTTGGCCTGGTAAAATTCCAAAGGGGCAAGTACGTAATCAATTTGCTGTTAATACAGATTGGTTTCCTACCCTTGCTGAATATTGTAATATCAAATTACCGCGCAACGATTTAGATGGAAAAAGTTTGGTATCCGTTATTAATAGTGCAGCTGCTGAAACAATGCATCCAGAAGGATACTGCTGGGAATTTAAAAAAATGTGGGTGGCAAGAAAAGGAAAATGGAAATTGATGGGTAATCCAGTGGACACTTCAAATAAAGGAACAT
>Ga0209358_10001151_pt1 | contig 21613 bp, 12 predicted proteins | sample LauGreFa1BDMLBSN_2_FD_187574 | JGI IMG/M metagenome (GOLD analysis project Ga0209358, IMG submission 187574) | Freshwater lake microbial communities from Lake Michigan, USA - Fa13.BD.MLB.SN (SPAdes) (version 2) | ecosystem: Environmental > Aquatic > Freshwater > Lake | place: Lake Michigan, USA...
GTCCAGCCCAATCCTCATAGCTGAAGTCGGAAGCACCGAAGAAAAGCACCAGCAGTACTACCGTGAAAACAGCCATTACGATCGCGGTGACACGCTGAGCGAGCCAGTCTCTCAATCCATAGTGCGCACCGACCACCAGGCGCTTAGGTCCGATATTGTTGTTAGGCATCTCAGAATGCTCCGAACAGTTTGAGTGCAACGATGAGCGTCAGTGGCACGCTCACCCAGAACACCACGTGGGCAGATTTGCGAGCTTCCTCTTTCGACAGGCCGATGTGCGCGTCCATGATCAGATGACGTATGCCACCGCAAAAATGATGCAGATAGCCCCAGCTGACTGCAAGAATGAGCAGCTTCACGAACCAATGACTCGTAAAGCCCTTGAGGTAATCAAAGGAAATCTCGGAGGTGATGCTCAGGTCGAACAAGTAAAGAATAAAGGGCAGCAGCAGAAACATAATCGCGCCACTGACACGATGCAGAATCGACACCACACCTGCAGCCGGCAAGCGGTAACGAATGATCTGCAAGACGTGAATGTTCGTGAAACGTCTCGGCGTGCTTGATTCAGACATGTGCTTCTTCTCCAACGGTTTTCTGTGTTCAGTCCGACAATAGTTCGGATTCTATCTTCAAGTGCAAAGCAGGCTTCGGTTCAAACGGTGCATTTTGTTTGAATTATTGACAACAATCGGTTCAGCTTAGCTCATTGTGATAGTGGTGCTGCTCGGTGATATAGATGGCGCGACGCAGTTCCACAGGTCTGTCCCCATAGGTGAAGGCGACGCGCTCGACACTCAACAGGGGGGCACCAGGCGCCACGCCCAGCAACTCGACCGTCCCGGGATCTGCCGCGACAGCCTTGAGCTTTTCCGAGGCACGCACCATCGGGGTGCCGAATTCAGTCTCGAACAAACCGTACATCGGACCTTTGTACTCCGCGAGCCGCTCCGCCGTCAGCCCTTTGAAGATCGCGCCCGGCAGCCAGATCTCTTCAAGAATCGTTGGCACGCCCTCGAAGTACTGCAGACGGCGGATGAAGACCACCGAGTCGCCGGATTTGATGTCGAGCACGCGCGCCACTTCGGCGGGCGCCCGCAGACGCTTGACTTCGAAAATACGGTTTTCGGGCTGGTGGGCCTCTCCGGCATCGGGCATCAGACGCAAAAAACGAAACTGTACGCGGGCCTCGTGATGAGTGGCAACAAAGGTACCCTTGCCTTGGCGGCGAACCACCAGATTTTCTGCCGAGAGCTCATCAATTGCTTTGCGAACCGTGCCCTGACTGACTTTATAGCGGAATGCGAGTTCGACTTCGCTGGGGATGAGCTCGCCCGGCTTCCACTCGCCCGATTGCAGGCTCTGCGTAATCAGCGCCTTGATCTGCTGGTAAAGCGGACTGAATGTAGGCGATGCACCGCTGGGACTGCCAGCGCTGGCGACTGAGCCGGGTACAGCGGCTGGAGAGACGGTTTGATTCATGGTGAGCAATTTCACCACAAATAAGCATTTAACGTCCAGAAAATTGTAGCGTAATATGTCTTATATAAGATATAAGATATGCATTGACAGAGCAAAGACCTGCGCCTAAACTCGCGAGCAAAGTTTCCCTTGCATCAATTCAGCAGCAAAGCTGCGCCCTTCCTTATCATTTCGACCACATTGGAGATTGAACATGGCTAAAGCCCCCATGCGCGTTGCCGTTACCGGCGCCGCTGGACAGATCGGTTACTCACTCTTGTTCCGCATTGCGAACGGCGACATGCTCGGCAAGGATCAACCGGTGATCCTCCAGTTGCTGGAGATCGCGGACGAGAAGGCACAAAAAGCCCTCAAGGGCGTGATGATGGAAATCGATGATTGCGCCTTCCCGCTGCTCGCCGGCATGACCGCGCACTCGGACCCGATGACCGCATTCAAGGACGCCGATGTCGCACTGCTCGTTGGCGCTCGTCCCCGTGGCCCCGGCATGGAACGCAAGGACCTGCTCGAAGCAAACGCACAGATCTTTACCGTCCAAGGCAAAGCACTGGATGCTGTCGCTTCGCGCAACGTGAAGGTGCTAGTGGTCGGCAATCCCGCCAACACCAATGCTTACATCGCAATGAAGTCGGCCCCTAGCCTGCCTGCAAAAAATTTCACCGCAATGCTGCGTCTGGATCACAACCGTGCGTTGTCGCAGGTCGCCGCAAAAGCCGGCAAGCCGGTAGCCTCCATCGAGAAGCTATGCGTCTGGGGTAATCACTCGCCGACAATGTATGCGGACTACCGCTTCGCCACCATTGATGGTCAGTCGGTCAAGCAAATGATCAATGACGACGCATGGAACAAAGACGTTTTCCTGCCCACCGTTGGCAAGCGTGGCGCTGCCATCATTGAAGCGCGCGGCCTGTCTTCCGCTGCCTCGGCTGCCAATGCCGCCATCGACCATGTTCGCGACTGGGTACTAGGCACTCATGGCAAATGGACCACGATGGGTATTCCCTCCGATGGCTCGTATGGCATTCCCAAGGATGTGATGTTCGGCTTCCCGGTCACCACAGAAAACGGTGAGTACACAATCGTTCAAGGCCTGGAGATCGACTCATTCTCTCAAGAACGCATCGACATCACACTCAAGGAACTCACTGAGGAACGTGAAGGCGTCAAACATCTCTTACCGTAAGTTGTAAAGAGCGGGCGGTGCATCCCGGCATGCACCGCCCGCTCTTGTTGGATATCTCTTCTTTCGCTATGCATTCTTCCGACAGCCTGTTTCAGGGAAAGCATCAACCGGTAACACTACCGGTAGGCGATCTCTATGCAGTGCCGGAAAAGTCCATGAGAGATTCGCCGGCGGTCGCCCCTTACAGCCGCGCGCCGATCAAAATCGATGTTGCAATGCACGAAATCGAGGCTAGTTCGCTAACCAACCCGGCGGAATGCCAATCTCTTGGTGCGGTGGATGCCGGACGCGCTTCCTGTGGCGCCGCCCTTGATTCGATCATCAGCAGTACAAATCCATCAGGGCATCGACTGGCTACAAATGCCAAAATGAAAATTGCTGCGGCCTGCCATGCGCGCGGCGAGATCGCGTCGCATAATGCACGTGTAAACACCTTCGATCCATCGCCGCTCACACTCGATGCGATCGAGCCTGCCGAATCTAGACGGATTCAGCACGAATCAACACGGCACGACCGAGCCAGATATCGACACCACTGGACGGTCCTGCAAAAAGCAAAACGAAACGGGCAGTCAGTGCCAGAAGAGGCAGGTGCCCTAATGTAGATAAACCATAGTCCCCGGGGAGGCGTTATGCGAAGCTTAATCCTAAGCGCGCTGATTGTTTTGCTGAGCTTGATCACAACCGGTAGTGCTATGGCGTTGGAAATGACATGCGAGTACGGAAAGCGCATGGCCATTTTCGGAGACGAAAACAGGGACAACATGATTGAGTTGCACTGGGGTGGTGACGCCTACCAGATGCAACGGGTTCCAACCACGACAGGCGCGCACCGCTTCGAGCACATGAGCAGCGGCCTCGTCTGGATCAGCATACCGGCCAAGGCCATGCTGTTGGACCGCAAGCTCGGCGCGCCAGTAGCGAACGAATGTCGCATAGGCGCCATGCAACGACAAAGACGTTAGCGGGGAGTGACACTGAACCACGTTCCTCCCGGCTGAATTGAAGCAGGTTTTTCGGTTTAAAAAGGAGAGAACATGTCGCACAACACGCTTGACACGCTCAGGGAATTCAAATTTTCTGGCAGCAAAAAAGCCCAGTTCTATTCACTGCCCGCCTTGCAGAAATCTCTGGGCAAGAATATCGACCGACTACCCGTATCGATTCGCATCGTGCTTGAATCGGTTCTGCGCAACTGCGACGGTAAAAAGGTCACCGAAGCGCATGTACGTCAGCTCGCCAACTGGAAACCCACTGCAGCGCGCACCGATGAAATCCCCTTCGTCGTCGCCCGCGTCGTGCTGCAGGACTTCACCGGTGTTCCCCTGCTCGCCGACCTCGCTGCGATGCGTGGCGTTGCTTCCAAAATGGGCAAGAACCCGAAAAATATCGAGCCGCTGGTTCCCGTGGATCTGGTCGTTGATCACTCGGTGCAGATCGATCATTTTCGCGAAAAGAATGCTCTTGATCTGAACATGAAACTGGAATTCCAGCGTAACAATGAGCGCTACCAATTCATGAAATGGGGCATGCAGGCGTTTGATACCTTTGGCGTGGTGCCTCCCGGATTCGGTATTGTTCACCAGGTCAATCTGGAATACTTGGCGCGCGGTGTTCATCATCGTGATGGCGTCTACTACCCCGATACACTGGTTGGCACCGATTCGCACACCACGATGATCAATGGCATCGGCGTGGTGGGCTGGGGTGTGGGCGGTATCGAGGCCGAAGCAGGTATGCTCGGTCAACCAGTCTATTTCCTCACACCGGATGTCGTCGGTGTGAACCTGACTGGCGTATTGCGCGAAGGCGTGACCGCAACCGATCTGGTACTGACGATCACCGAAATGCTGCGCAAAGAAAAAGTCGTCGGCAAGTTTGTCGAATTCTTTGGTGAAGGTACTGCATCGCTCTCACTCACCGATCGTGCAACGATCGCCAACATGGCACCCGAGTATGGCGCGACCATGGGTTTCTTCCCCGTCGACGAAGCCACCATCGATTATTTCCATGGCACAGGCCGCACCAAGGCAGAAATCGATGCTTTCGAAGCCTATTTCAAAGCACAAAACCTGTTCGGTATTCCGAAAGCCGGCGATATCGATTACAGCAAAGTCGTCAAGCTCGATCTGACTTCGGTTGCGCCCTCACTCGCCGGTCCCAAACGCCCGCAAGACCGTATCGAGATCGGCCATGTGAAATCTACCTTCCGCGACCTCTTCGCCAAACCCGTTGCTGATAATGGTTTCAACAAAAAAGCTGAAGATCTCGATGCGGAGTACACCAACGCAGACGGTGTGCATCTCAAAAATGGTGATGTGCTGATCGCTGCGATCACATCCTGCACCAACACATCCAACCCCAGTGTGTTACTGGCCGCAGGCCTGCTCGCAAAAAAAGCGGTTGCTGCCGGCTTGAGCGTGGCTCCACACATCAAGACATCACTAGCCCCTGGGTCGCGTGTGGTCACCAAGTATCTGGAGTCGGCGGGATTACTTTCCTACCTTGAGCAACTTGGCTTTGGCGTCACTGCCTACGGTTGCACGACCTGCATCGGCAACGCCGGTGACCTGACACCAGCGATGAATGAGTCGATCGTGAAAAACGATGTTGTCGCTGCGGCAGTCTTGTCGGGCAATCGTAACTTCGAGGCACGGATTCACCCGAACATTCGCGCCAACTTCCTCGCATCGCCACCGCTGGTGGTCGCTTACGCCATCGCGGGTAATGTCACGATTGATCTTATGACCGAGCCTCTAGGCAAAGGCAAGAACGGTCGCGACATCTACATCGGCGACATCTGGCCTACGAGCGCAGAAATCAACAAGCTCATGAAGCACGCAATGAATGCAAAAACCTTCAAAGCCAACTACGCAGACGTCAAAGGCGCACCCGGCAAGCTATGGGAAGACATTCGTGGCGTTGCCAGCGGCGAAGTCTACAACTGGCCTAAATCCACTTACATCGCCGAGCCACCGTTCTTTGGTGACTTCGAAATGCAACCCAAGGCTGCCGCCACCCGAATCACTGGCGCACGTGCGTTGGGTGTGTTCGGCGACTCGATTACCACCGACCACATCTCTCCCGCCGGCTCGATCAAGGAATCCAGCCCGGCAGGCAAATGGCTGCTCGAGAACGGCGTTCTAAAAGCGGACTTCAACTCATATGGCTCACGCCGCGGCAATCACGAAATCATGATGCGCGGGACTTTCGCCAACGTGCGCATCAAGAACCTGATGATTCCTGCGAAGCCGGATGGCTCGCGTGTCGAAGGTGGACTGACGATTCATCAGCCTAGCGGCCAGGAAATGTCGATCTACGATGCCGCGATGAAGTACGTGGCTGACGATGTACCCACCATGATTTTCGCCGGTGAAGAGTACGGCACCGGTTCATCGCGTGACTGGGCTGCCAAAGGCACGCAACTGCTCGGCGTCAAAGTCGTGGTTGCACGCTCTTTCGAACGTATCCATCGCTCGAACCTGGTCGGCATGGGTGTACTGCCACTGCAATTCATTGGCAGCGACAGCGTGTCATCGCTGGGTATTACTGGCAGCGAGCGCTTCGATCTGCTGGGCTTGGAAAACGACATCAAGCCTCAGCAAGAAGTCACGCTCGTGATCCACCGTGCAAATGGTCAGAGCCAGCAAGTCAAACTGCTGCTGCGTATTGATACGCCGATCGAAGTGGATTACTACCACCACGGCGGCATCCTGCCTTTTGTGCTGCGCCAGTTACTCGCCGCCTGATGCGTACATTGTCAGCCGGCCGCTGTTGGCCGGCTGACACCTTCCATGCTAGACAACAAAGATAAACGGAGACACTTATGTGGAAAATTCTCGTCGCTTTCATCATTTTTGCTGCGATTTCACTGTTCGCCCTTTTTAAATCGGACGGCAACATCAGCATGCAAGGCGAAGCCGCCGGTCATGACGCGACGCAAGCACATGAAGAAAAAAAACCAGCGGCCGAGGCACCAGCGGCTGATAATGCGCCACGTGCCACAACACCTGCGGCCACGACTGAGCCGGAGAAGAAGTAAAGCACTCCCTCGTATTGATGGATTCATCAGCGCGGCTTGTCCGCGCTTTTTGTTTGTAAGGCCTCAAACATCAACAGACCTACCTGGTGACTTCCATTAGAATCGGGCTTTCACCTCACAACCGATCTGCCCTCGAATGCGCCGCCTGCAAACCAACCCTGCCCGTAAATTTTCTGCCGACAGCCAGCGTCTGGCCTCACTGGCGCAATCGATTGCGCGCGCCTATAGCCGGCTTGAAGAACGCACTTGGGAAGCCCGCCTGGATCAGGCTTTGAAGAAATTACTGGCGGGCAATCAACAACAAGCCATCGACAGTGCACTTGACCATTTGTTCCATACCGATCTTGATGCCTACGATGTTTTGCTTGATGCCATTGAAGCGGTCAGCTCAAGCTGCCATCTTGAGCACGGCGGTAAAAGCTATGACGCGCTGCTGGTCGCTGTACCCATACTGGCATGGACACGTTTCTCGATCGCTTCCGGGCAGATCTCGCAGGAGACGTTGCAGACCATTGCAGCGCATCTGCATGGCCATATCATCGCGACCGGAACCCGGACCGCGATCGCCCCGGCACTATATTCGATCGATCAGCTGCCGCGTACCTATTGCGAGACTTATCAGCTTACCCAGCGAATGAGCGAAGCAGCACTTACCGGCAAAACTGCCGACGCACCGCGAGTGCTGCCAGAGACAGCGGCGTTTCTTGCGGATACGCGCTATCTTTTGCTGGTAGTCGCTGCAGAGTCAGGACATCCATTGTTGCGCTGGCAAGAAGAAGACGCAGGAACCAGCTTCCAGTCCAGCAGCAGTACCGCGCTGACACAATGGCAAACGCAAGCTGGGCCTCATCTTCAAAATCTGCTGCCGGGCTGCGGTATCGAACTCTTGCTGCCTGGCGCCTACTACGTCGCGTGTCGCGAAGCCGACAAGGCCGTACGCCCCATCTCATTGCGAGCTGCAGTCAACTACCTGACCACCGCGCTTGCGACCGAACCGGGACAACTGGAAGTCGTCATCGCCGGCTTTGGTGATGAAGCCAACGGCATGCGTGTCGATGAGCTCAGGATCAGTTTTGGGGTTGTCGGCAACACGGATGTTTATTACGGTGTGGTCTGGCCACTGTATGACGACGAAAGCGCGGAGGACTTTATCTCCACGATCGGTACTCGTCGGCTCGCCATACAAACACCTCAGTCGCCGACGCAGCAAATCATCGCCGTACTCAGAGAGACCGGCGTCACACGCATACAGCAAGTCGATACCGTTTTTCCACCAGAGTTTTGCGATGATTGCGGATCACCGTTATTTTGCGATTCGGCCGAAGACATCGTCCATGCCGAAATGCCTGAGGAGTCCGCACAAAATCATGGCCATCTGCATTGAGTTACCTGACGATGCCGTAACCAGGCGGACTGGGTCTGCTATAATCCATGCCTCGTCGGGGCGTAGCGCAGCCTGGTAGCGCACTTGCATGGGGTGCAAGGGGTCGCGAGTTCGAATCCCGCCGCCCCGACCATTAGACTTACATACAAAGCTGTATGCGACAACGCCGCTGGATATTCTGCGTTTACTTGATATCCGGTCGGCCCCTCCAATTCACAGCGTAGCAATCGGCCGCATTTGTGACATGGCTAGTTTTTCTTGCCTTTCATAGCGCGTACATCAAAAAACACCTCATCAATTGCCTCGCCTTTTGCATTTTCCAGTCGCAAACGGTGGCGCCCCGGCTGAGGCAACCACAAAACTCGCCGGTCCGCATTGCCCTGCGGTGTTTTGTCAACGCGCCAAATCCAGCCAGTACCCGCATGCGACGTCAAACGCAAGGGAATACGTTGGCGGTGTGGAGGAATGTCCGGATCTAGCGCAAATATACTACCGTGCGCAGGGTAGGCAATGCGCGCGAGTTTCGAAGCCGTCGCACCCCGCACGATATCCATTTCAGTCCCGGCAATGAACCATTCCTGGCGAGGGGGCTCATAGGAAGGCTCAAAACGAATCTGCCGGCTATACAGACCGACCGGGGCCCTTGGCGCGCCTTGGGTGTGCTCAGAACGCCCACCGGAGAGGCGGCTGCGCTCTAACCAGTCCATGACTTCACGCCAGACAGGTGCTGCGCCGGAGACACCCGAAACATCATGCATAGGGCTGCCATTGGCGTTGCCGACCCACACGGCGACAGTGAATCTTCGTGAAAATCCTGCGCACCAGTTGTCACGCATGTCTTTGCTGGTGCCCGTTTTTACCGCACTCCAATAACGAGTGGACAGCCAGGATTCAAGACCGAAAGTACCGGCTCGTGCCGATTTATCAGCGAGAATGTCTGCAACCAGGAAGGCGCTCGCCGGGGAAAACGCCCTTCGCGCCTTTTCGCTGAAGGCACCGGCGCAGCCACCGCGCTGGCATGGAATCAAAGTCGCTCCGCGTCCCGGCGTTACTCGCAAGGGGGTCCATTGCCCGCCGTTGGCCAAAGTGCGATAAGCGTTTGCCAGCATCAGAAGCGACACGTCAGCCGAACCGAGCGACAAACTATATCCGTACCAGTCGCCGCTTTCCTTCAAACTCGCAAAGCCCACATCTTTTAGCCGCTGGTGAAACAGGTCTGGCCCCATTCGAACCAGGGTTTTAACGGCTGGTACATTGAGCGACCCACCAAGAGCCATACGCGCCGACACCCACCCGCGGTAATTAGGCTCATAATTCTGCGGCGCATACATGCCATTACCCGTATCCAGCGTGAGCGGTGCATCCTCGATAAGAGAAGCGGGCGTCATGACTTTGCGCTCGAACGCCAGCGCGTAAAGAAACGGCTTCAATGTCGACCCAGCCTGTCGCAGTGCAGTCACGCCGTCCACCTCTGCGGCTTCGGAAAAGCTGCCGCTTGAGCCAACCCAAGCGAGAATTTCACCTGTCAGGTTGTCGACCACCAGAACCGCTCCGTCCTGCGCATGTTGGCCCTTTAGAGCTCTTAGGTGCTGATACAGACTATTCGCGGCAAAGCTCTGCAAATCGGCATCCAGGCTGGTTTGTAGAGATTGGCCCGGTGTCGTTAGCAGCTTACGTGCGAGGTGCGGCGCAATACCTTGGTTAGTATCACGCGCATCATTCCAGGCAATTCCCCCAAATGCGCCGATGGCAAACGACTCCAAATCTTCGCACTCTTGTGCCCGGTTCATCTCCTTGAGCAACTTGCAGCCACGCTGAGCCACAAGGGCCGGCGAGGCGTTTGGCGCTCGCAGCAAGGCAGCCGCCAATGCCGATTCACGCTCGTCTAGACCGTGCGGCCATTTGCCAAACAACTTTCTGCTCATTGCGGTCACACCCTGCAACTCGCCGCGAAAACTCACAAGATTAAGATAAGCCTCGAGAATCTGCTGCTTGTTCCATGACCCCTCGATACGTATAGCCGCCGTGGTCTGGCTTATTTTTTCAAACAGACTTCGCCGTCCACGACGACGAAAGTCCTCATCCACCAGGCCCGTCAGCTGCATGGTCAACGTACTTGCGCCACGTGTCGGTTTACCGCCGAGGTTATTCAACAGAGCTTTTCCAGAGGCACGCCAGTCGACCCCGTTGTGTTCAAAAAAGCGTCTGTCTTCAGAAACTCTTACTGCTTCGATCAGCGCGGGAGAAATTTCGGCCAGTGGGGTCCATTTCATGCGCAACACTTGTCCATTCAGCCGCAAGCTCTGCAAAAGCTCTCCATTCCGTGCCCGCAGGCTAGCATCGGATGGTGCATACGCAGATTTCACCTCTGCGAAGGTTGGCAACGCGATGCTGGGCAATGGCAAACAGCATGCCAGAGCCATCGCCAGTCTCAAGAGTTTCCCGTTTTTACACAACGTGGCCTCACTTGAATTTTCAGTTACCAACAACGATTCGCGCATTCGGTACTTCAGCAAATATGTCCGGCGCGTACATGGCCTCGACGCGCGTGGGTGGCAAGGCGAAGCTTCCGGCATTGTTAAGTCGAAGCGTGTATTGGGTACTGAATTTTCCACGCGGTAGCATCGCGTAATAAGCCCGATAACTGGCGTGAGTGCGCTCGGTATAAGTTGGCAGGACATCGCTGTTTGGGCTGCTATCACGCGCAGCGTCTATGGCGGAATCGCGTCCATCGCCGTCTCCCAATATGCGCGCGCCTGCGGGGATCGGATCGGTCAGCGCTACCCAAGTCATGTCATTATCGGCCTCCACGACCAGCCGGACCCGCCAAAGATCACCACGACTGAATTTGCCCGGGATTTTTTCCTGTAGGGGCGTTATCGTGCGACTGATTCGGTATCCAGCATTACGCGCCGGACCGCCCGGGATGGCAGCCAGCACACTGATCGTGGCCCACGGCTTTCCCCGTCCCGCGTGACTGATCTCGAGCTGCTCACCCTCACTTACGGCTACTGGCCATGGCAGCGTAATTGGAGGACTCACATCACCGCCCAGTTTTTTCCAGTCAAAATTCACTTTCGCGTTACCGAGCTTGGCGATTGTCTTGCCCGTGACGGGATCACGTTCAAACTTTTGCGCGAAACGATCCATTGTCACGCGAGCCCAGGCATTCGCATTGGTGGTTTGCCAGTGACCACGAATCTGACGTTCCATTGCGCCTTGCATCAGGCGCGGCAGATCATTTTTCCAATCGGCGTCGTCAAGCACTGCTTCAATCAGTCGAAACGCATTTGTATCGCCATTGACCATGATCCACCACCAATGGTCAGACCGTTCCGTGTTGAATACCATGCGTGACCCAACGAAACTCAATCGGTTGCGAAGCTCTCTCTGAACCACAACCATGTTCTGTTCGCGTTGCGCCAGACCTGGCAAATTCTTCAGGATCAAATACCAGTCAATCAGCGCATTGGTTGGAAGACCTGATGGATCCACCTTGAGTGCAGCTGCGGCCCGCGTAGGCTTTTGACCTTGTCTGACGAGTGCTTCAATTGCGTTCAGGCGACGCACCTGCAAGGTGTCGACAGGTGACCACTCATCGCCCTTCAAGCGGCCTTCAGCGAATGCCCTCAAGCCGCTCATCATGCGCTCTCGACTATCCTGAGGGATAGCGAAACCGGATAAGGATGATAAATCAAGCAAGTATGCTGTTAGCGTCGGGCTGCCTTGATCGTTACCAGGAAAATAGCGCGCCAGGCCCTGAGCGTCGAGGTAGGCTGGCAAGTTATCGACAACCTGCTGCCAACGATTGGCATCATGAAGTCCGACCGATATGGATACTTTTTGTTCGAGGCAGCTATAGGGATACTCCTCGAAAAAGCGGTTCAGGCCCGCAGGCGGCGTCGCCAGTCTTGATGACAGGTTTATCTCGACACCGCCCTTGCCGGGTAAAGCACCGGTAGGTAACGTCGTAGGCACTTCGTATTTGCCATCAATACGGGTGAACGTCGACTGCTGCACCGTCACCGGTGTCGATGGCGCAATCTGTTGAACGATGCGCAGACGATCCTGGCTGGCACCCCCTTCTTCATTGGCAGTGAACTCCCAGGTCTGGCTGGCAATGCCAGACGCAGCTTTTGCGCTCCAACTCGCTTCTGCCATGCCTCCTGGATCTAGTTTTAATTTTTTTGCTTCAAGTAGTGTGGCGCCATTTTGTCCGCGGATGGATACGGTCATCTGACGTGCTGTTCCATTCCGCAAAGTCAAGTTTGCCTGGAAGCTGTCGCCTTCACGTACCAAGGGTGGCAATCCAGAAATTATCTGCAAATCCTGAAGCGTTCGAATGCTGGTGCTACCCGTTCCGAAACGGTTCGAACCCGAGGTGGCAACTCCAACCAATTTGAATGCCGTCAGCGAGTCGTTCAGTGTCAGCTTTACGGTGGCCACGCCATTAGCATCGAGCTTTACCCGTGGTTGCCACTGAAGTAGGGTATCCAGCAGTTCACGGGTAGGCGCGCGTCCACCGCCACCGCCCGCGGGTACGGCTTTCTTGCCAAAATGGCGCTTGCCAATGACCTGCGATTGGGCAGTTGCCGTAAGAACCTCATAGGCGCGCTTTTGGACAATCGCTTCGAGCAGATCCCAGCTGTCATTGGGTCGAAGCTCGAGCAAAGCCTGATCGACGGCAGCAAATGCTACCTCGGTGCCAGCCGGTGCAGGTCTGCCGTCCGGCAGTGCCACTTTGATTTTAATAGTCGCCTGTTCACGGGGTCGGTAATTTGTCTTGTCTGCAGCGATGTTGACCCTGAGCTGAAATGCCTCGGTGCTGACATCGATAGCTGTCATGCCAAACCGGTATGACGGCTTAGCGAGATCGACCATGGCTGTCGGACGATCAGGATTCCACCAGTCCTTGAACCAGCCGACCGGCTCACGCCAGCCCCACTCAAAGAACGAGTACCACTTCACCGGTTCCAACCGACCTCGTACAACCAAGACTGATACAAACACATTGGGGCCCCAGTCAGCTTTGACTGGGAATTCAATGTTGGGCTTGAAGCGAGACAGCGGTTGAACAAAGCTGTCTATGATGCCGTTCGCCTCGACAGCAATGAGCGCCGTCGCGTCCCGAAACGGAGTGCGTACCTGAAAACGTGCAATTTCTCCAGATTTGTATTCCTTTTTCTCAGGTATCACATCAATCCGGTCCTGATTTCCTGCAGAAAACCAGGCATCTGCATGTCCTGATGTGTAGTAAGAGTCACTGGCTAAAGCTACATTTCCTTCACGGTCGCGTGCTTGCGCAAGCAAGTAAACAAAATCGGTTCCGGTAGTCTGCAGATCGCAGGTGAGGACCCCTTTGCTATCGGTCTGCCCTTTGCAAACGGTACCAAGATCCTGATACTCGATCGTATTTTCATACGCATAGAAGCCACCTACGATTCTCCGACGGTGGCTGTAGTCGACCCGTCGCTTCGCCAGCAAATTTACGCTTTGACTGGGCATGGGAAGACCATCGTTATTGACGACGATGACTTGAACACGCGTCTTGCCGGAGGTGGAAGGGGTATCCACTACCTTCATGCCTACCGCAAGGGCTGCTGGCGATAACATGACCGAGCCTCGAATCGTCTGAATTTCACCGTTCGGATCAGAGAAATTCATTTCGGAATACAGTTCCTTCGGCTCTCTCGGCTTTTCCATCAAGTCAACGACAAGTTGACCAGCACCATTTTTATCAAGTTTTAGCTTTTGTTGGTCGAGAATGAGTATCTCGTCTGGGGTCGATTCACTCAGGCCAAATGCTTTGCGCGCTTCTTTGTCCAAATTGACATTAAAACGATAATCCTCATGCTGTTTGAACGAAATAAAGCGTTGTCGAAGGGTAGCGGACACACTGACATCTGCATTTTTTGCGGGACCACCATCCATGAAGGAGAGTCCGAGGGACAGAGGTACCTTTGATGCCACTGGTTGACGCGCTGACACTGCTTGTATTGTTCCCCTGAAGACCGGGAGACGGAAATCACTAATGCGAATCTGACCGGTGAAGAACACCTTTTGCTTATCGCCTTTCAGCATTATTTCGTATACGCCGAGCTTGGCGGATTCGGGAATTTTCCAGCTGTTAGTCGCGGATGCCTGCGAATCCCAAGCTACCGGTTGCGCAAACTCGGTACCAGATTCGTTGTGACGAATCACTAACTTCGTAGGTAAATCTGCCACATTGGGGAAAGCAAATCCCTTGCTGCTGCGAGAACGCGCAATATGCTTCATCGATACTGTCTGCCCCAAGCGCAGCAGACTGCGGTCTACAACGGAGTGAATCTTGAAGCTATCGTTTTCGACCCAAGTATCAACACCAAAACGCCAAGGCTCGATACCATCATTCCAATCGGAACGCACAAAGCTGTAATCGCCATTCAGACGTGCACTGGCAAATAGAAAGTCGGAATCGCTGAGCGAGTCATCGAGCGAGGAATTCACCAGAGCTCGTCCCTTGGCATCCGTTTTTCCTCGCCACAAGGACCGCCCGGCAGCGTTACATATTTGAACATCCGCATCAGCGACCGGCTTGCCACTATCCAGCGCGGTCACCCAGACTAAAGCATTATCTTTTCCAACCTTGAGGTGGACAGCCATGTTAGTGACCAGTACCGCCGCGCGAACATACATAGGCTTGTTCGCCGCCAGAAATGCTTGTCCAAGGAGACGACTCTCAATCTCGACGATGTGATAACCAGGTTTTTTCAGTGGAATACCGATGACTTCGAATTCATTACTACCGCCGGGTTTGGGTAAATCGGTGCGCGTCACGCCAGCACGGTTCGCGAGAAACGAAAGTTCACGTGCGTAAAAGTAATCCGTTGACTTCTGCTTTTCTCCATCAACGATTAGCTCCACCTCGCGCGACTGACTCTCGAATTTTTCAAGCGCACGCATGGCTGCGATCACGTCACCATCTTCAGTAAGCCGCTGCTCGCTAAAAAGATGATTGCCGGGAAGTGTGATCCGGGAAGTTTTCAGTGAAGACTCGACATTGCGAAGTGTGACTGGTAGAACTCCGCCCTCTTTGAGTTCCAAAATACCGAAATTACCAGCAAATTTGACCAGAGGTGGCAGCCTGCCTACGCGAATCTTGAGCGGAAAACTGGACGCATTACTCAATGGACGACCTGACTCATCTTTTATCACTTTGGGAATCTCTAGAGAGATCTCGGAGTGCTGAGGAAATGGTCCGGAAAAGGTCACAGACTGCAGCGTCCCGTTATCACTGGTTCCGCTTTCAGCCACTCGAATGCCTGCAGTTGTCCGAAGCCGAAAATCTGCGAGCAATTTGGCATCGAAGGGGGCATTAAAACTCAGTGTCAACTGCGATAATGGCGAGCAAGGTGCATTCGCGTTCTCTCTTTCGCAACTCAGCGTTGCCTTGAAAGGCTCCTGAACTTTATAAACAAAACTTTGCCGCCTATCCGTCGGCGTACCATTCTGTGATTGAATACTTTTATCCCAGACTAACTTCATCCGGCTTCCCGCTGGCAGGCGCTCAGCACAGGTCACAACAATGGCAAATTCCCCCACTCCGTAACTACGCTGTACCACCGCATCTCTGATATCTTTTTTCACGAGGCGAACTGGAATCCGGTGACCAACACCGTCCGCTTCACACCACAATCCCTTTTCGATTGAAGATAGCTTCAGTGGTCCACCAGCATCAATGATGAAAGCCTGATCCTCTTCGATGACAGATTCCGGCGCTGGCCGAAGCGCCATTGGCCTTGGCGCAATACCAAAGAACTTGAATTGGTTATCTCCTTCGATCGGTTTGCCTTTCAGGTCGGTCAGATCTTCGCGCAATTTGAATACGCAAGTCTCTCCAGATCGCAAAGAACGGCGGGCCTTCCAAGTCCAGGTACGTGAATTGCTCCAACGAGCGTCCCCACCCTCGCTAATACAGTCAATCGTAAATGGAGCGGTTGCTGACGTATCACCCATCCGAACCATGTCACCACTGAAAACCGCAGTCGCACTGGTTAAATCGGAAACGGCACCTTGTGGTGAAAATCGCTCGATATAGGTCGCGCTTGATGGAAATCCTGCGAGGGAAAGCAACAGAAACAAGACAAATCGAATAACGTTCATGAAATCTCCGCGCTGGTGAGCGTCTGATATCCATGACACTGGATTTATCAATCGCTCGTCGTTGATCGATTTGTGAAAGCAGCTAGAGTCACCTTACAAAAGGTGCGTCAGTACAATGAAAGTGTATCCCATCAGCCCGGATATCAAAGCGCGTTCATGGCTCCGTCTCAATCGAGCAATCGGGCGGTGCCGACGCTGATCACTCATCGCTGCACGTCATATCAAAATACTATCTCTCAAGCTTCACTATCACTCAACGTGACGCCGCAAGAATGCAGGCAGACGAAATATCCTCCGCAGGACGGGCAGCGGGTCAGCCGGTTTGGCGGCTCGCGTATCAAGATACGTTCGCGCGGCAAGCTGTGAGTCCGCAGAGACCCGCGACAATACGTCACTGATGGGCCGCAGGCACCTGCGCGAGACGCTTGCGGCACTGATCCGTTGGATTGTCCAGTCCAGCAGCACCGCGAGCGCCTCCTCCTCGCTCCCGAAAATTATGCAGAGATCGTCGAGTACGGATTGGAGCATCTTGCTGTTTGAGGAGTCTCTGACCCACTGAGCAGTTCGGGCAAGCGCGTCTGGGGCGCCATTTGCGCTGACAAAAAACTGCAGAAGCGCATGGAGCGGGTTATCGGTCTCATCAAAGCCACCCACTGCTTCAGCCAGGCTGCTATAGCGGCCAGTGCTGGAATTCCCGGAATGCCGGACAGCCGAGGGCGGTGATCCATGGCGCCATGCGGCGGGCATGTCGAAGAACTGTCGTGACATGTCTCGCGAAAACTGGGCTGAATCAGACATGCTGGGCAAATCGAAGCATGCGTCGAAAGAGATTCGATGCGAATTGAATACCGTACCTGCACCGCCCCACCCCGCAGCCATCATGTTGCCAATCTGTCGAAACTCCGGCACGCTGCCGGCCTTTTCCAATTCGGCGCGCTCGTGCACCAGGAAAAAGCTGCTGTACTCGGTTACCAGCTGGTAACGCAATGCGATGTCTTTGATTCTTTGCTCACCTGATTCGTCGAGCAGACGCTGCGCAGCCCCCATTCTTGCCAAAGCACTGTCGCTGTCCCATTCGATTCCCGAGGGCTCGATCAGCTGGATTGCATCACTGCCGCGCTGCCGAATACTCAGGCGAGGTGGAACCGCCGGGCGTCGCTCAAGCTGATGCCACAGTTGCACCATCTCGCCCGGGGTAACGCATCGGCTGATTGGCGCCATGGGCGATGGCTCGCCGTCAAGCTCGATACTGATCTCGAGCTCTGTCGCTTCTCGCAACTTAGAGAACAGGCGGGTCACCGCGGCTTTGATGTTCTCGTTGGGCGCGATGAGCTCGCACCCGCCACCACTGACCTCGGCAAGTTGTCGGAGCAGGCTCTCTGCCGGTGCGCTGCCGACACCAACCGCATAGATCACGTGGCCCGATGCACGCACGGTTCGTACGATGTTGTCGATGTCCCAGACCTCGCCATCGGTGACCAGAAAGATAGCGCAGCGCTCTGAATTTTCTTTCTCTTCGTACTCGAAGCGGGGTACGTTGATCACTTCGCGTAGCGCTTGGTCGAGCTCAGTCCCGCCGAGATCTGCCTTGAGGCCGGATGTTCGCTCGAGCAGATACTTGATCGTTTTGTCGTCTGCTCTGGTCATGTGCTGGCGCACATGCACTGCAGTCGAACCAAATCGGCTAAACGAGACATGATCATCGGGTAACAGCTGACCGATCGCGTGCTTCAAACCCTGGCGCGCGAGGCGCATACCGTCGCCAGCCATCGAGCCGGAGCAATCCACGAGAAATTTCAGCCGAGTCCCTCTGGGAACTGGATTCTTTCTGCTAGGTCTGTGCACAAAACCGGTCAGCAGCGTGAAACCCTCGGCAGGAGCAGGATCTGCGCTCGCGGTACAGATAATCAAGTCATCGAGCCCGCTGAATCGGAGGATAAAGTCACGATCCAGCGCAGATCTGTGGCTGATCTCGACACATACACCACGATCGGTCGCGCGCTGAGCTACCGAGTGACTGGGCGAGGAAATTTCGGCTTTCGCGAGTGGGCCGCGGATATCAAGCGACAAATAAAAACGGTGCTCTTCCATCAGATCCAATGCGCTGACCGCATGTGCCGCGAGACCGGTGAGGCCGGGGTCACGGCCGAATCTTGGCGCGATGGTAGTAGGCACGTTCACGCGGATCTGTCCTTGTTCGACGTGAAGCATCTGACCGTATTCGATCTCGACCGAGGCCTCGTCGCCAGGCTTCAGATTACCCAGCCGCGCGGAGTAGATATCCTTTGCCTCGCGAACCAGCATCACCGGCAGATCGCCGGAGCTGATTGCGTCCTCGTACTTCTCCTCGGCCTGTTTTTTCTCGATCACCACACTGGACATTTCTTTACCATTGAGTGTGACTCGCATACCAAGCAGCGTCGTACCCCAAGCCAGTGGGAAGCTGTAGACCGTCTCCAGCTCTTTTTCTCCCACGTTTTGGTAGAGCTGCTTGAGCCGCATGCGAAGCATCAGGCCATTTACCTCACCGGCGGCGTGCACTGAGCGCAGCACCGGCTGAAAATCTGCCCCGGGAGCGCTCAGGCAGACGATGCGTTCAGTGTTATCCATGATTGAGTTTCTCCCATTCACTGATTACGGCACGGACAAAGGCGCGAAGATTCTCTGGACTGAGCGAAGCCTCCTCCGGGTCTATCTGTATCTCGACACCGGGCGCGACGAATAGATGGCTGCGCACACGGACGGTGCCTGGCTGGCGCGCGGGTGCTGCGACAGGCGCCGGCTCCCCGGACAGCACTTGCCGGATCCGGTCCAGCGAGACACCTGCCGCGGCGAGCGCCTTAACTCGGAGCAACTGGTCGAGATGCCCTTGGGTGTAGTGCGCGGCGCGGGTCTCCCCCACGGGCCGTTTGAGAAGGTCCAACTGGATGTAGTACCGAATCGTCCGCTTGGGGACGTCGGACATCATTGAGAGCTGATCCAAGGAAAAAATAGCGACACCATTTAATAACAGTTAATGTGTCTAAATATAACTGTCACAAATAGGCCAGTCAAGTCTTTAATTGAAAGAAATTTCGGGATTCCCAACCGATAAAGCGTTCGGCTTTATGTTCTCAGCCCAACCGCGGTGCGAATCATCCATTGCGCCTGATCCGAGGGACGATATGGCCTGCCAAGTTATCCCTGCACGATAAGGTCGGACACGTCGGCTTCCCTCGCACAGTCATCAAAAAGTGCAAAGATGGGGCCACCATTCAATCTGATGACATTTTGTTTTGAGTGTTGTCTGCGCTGATGGTCTGCACTGAACATTTTCCCCGCCATAACCCGAAGCGCTTGATTGCCAGGAGTGCTGCAAGCGGGTCGCCACAACACTTGGCTTTATTCAGCATATCCCTAAGGTAGTGGGACGAGAAGCCCTCACTTGAATCAACCACAAAACTCGATTGACAGTATTCCGATAGAATCCCGGCGCTCCGCCACGGAACCAGGCATGGCATACGTCACCTTGGACTTTTGTGATCGTCAATTAAGGTAAGCCAATGAATTCGCACGCCAATTCAGAACCGCTCACGGTGCTTTATGACGGCGCATGCCCGCTATGCCGCCGAGAAATTGCACATGTAAAAGGCCTCGCAGAGCGCCAAGGCAACAGCGGCTTGTGCTTTGTGGATATCAGTCGCGATACAGAAGGCGATGCGCTCTCTGATGCAGAGCGCGTTGCATTGCTTGCACGCTTTCATGTGCAACGTGCCGATGGTTCGCGGCTCGATGGTGCCGCGGCCTTTGTCGCTATGTGGCGGCGCTTGCCCGGGTGGCGCTGGCTCGCAAAGCTGGCGGGTCTGCCGGGCGTTCTGCCATTGCTTGAGCTGGCATATCGAGGTTTTCTTGTCGTGCGACCGGCAATGCAAAAGATTGCCCATAGAAAAGACGCCGCGCGATCAACATCAGAATTTGCGACAGCACCGCTTCTTTCCGTTTATCTGGAGCGCGAATTGAGATCCGATCATGCGGGAGAGACCGGTGCCGTCGCAATCTATCAGGGCATTTCCAGGATCGCGGCTTGGCGCGGTGACGCAGAATTACTCGAATTCGCCTTCCAACATGGCCAGACAGAAGCAGAGCACCTGCGACTGATCGAAGCCTGGTTGCCGCGAGCGCGACGCAGCCTCTTGCTCGGGCCTTGGCGAGTCGCTGGTTGGCTCACGGGCGCGTTGCCTGCGCTGTTCGGACGCCGTGCTGTGTATGCAACCATCGCTGCGGTTGAGACCTTCGTTGATCAACACTACCAGCAGCAGATAGATCACCTGCAAAGGCACGGTGGCCCCGAGGGATTGCTTCCCTTGCTGCTGCGCTGCCAATCGGACGAGTGCCACCACAGAGACGAAGCGGCTGCGCTTGCGGGCGCAAAAACATCCTGGCCATTGCGTGCCTGGTGCCAGGTGGTGGGCACCGGCTCAGCCGCAGCGGTTGTGCTGGCGCGTCGAGTTTGAGAGGAGCCGGTTTGGATGAACGCCGTCAGTGCGCGGTTTTGAATAAAAGTTACCTTCTGGACATCACGAAAAACCCTCCCACAACGTCAAGGACAGGACGCGGCATCGAAAAGACACCCATTCCAACCCACGAACAGGTGTGTTCAGGCCAGCTTCCACTGGCGAAACTAACAAGACTGACAAGATCCGGGAATATTAGTTTCACTATAGAAAACTTCGGGTGTCTTTTTGGTGAATTATTGAGAAAAAATCCATATAATTCAGCGTTCTGGGGCTCAATTGCTTCAACGCAACACACAAGAATAAACTGGGGGCTAGCTTAATGCAGCTGATGTGGGTTTCAGGTCCGACGGGTACCGTACGCAAAGTTTCGATCACCTCAAAAAAAATGCTGATTGGCATGGGCGTGGTGTCGAGTGCTTTGGTGACGCTCGGCTTTCTGCTCTATCTCATCGGATTCAAGATCGCGATTGAGGTGCGCCCCGAACTGGCGCGCAGCCTCGGTGGCATCACCACGCAAGCTGAACAGCAGCGCATGGAGTCGGTGTACCGGGAGCGTCTTGCGAAACTTCAGGGCATGCTGGAAGCCACAGCGCAAGACGTGCGTCAGCTTGAAACCCTCAAAAATCAATTCATGGATTTGGCAACGCCCACCTCCATCAAGGATAGACGCACTGTTCATGAAGACGGCAAAGGTGGCCCGATGCTTCCCACCATGCGCTCTTTGTCCCTTCAGGGGCAACCCTTGGATGCCACTTTCGATGCCGTGCTCCAGGAGTTCGGACAGTTTCACAAGACTGTCGGCAGCCTGCCCGATAACTGGTCAAAGGAACTTAATCGCCTCAGGACCTTCCCAACGGGCATGCCGCTTGCTGGCGGCTTCCGGC
>Ga0209358_10001153_pt1 | contig 21595 bp, 18 predicted proteins | sample LauGreFa1BDMLBSN_2_FD_187574 | JGI IMG/M metagenome (GOLD analysis project Ga0209358, IMG submission 187574) | Freshwater lake microbial communities from Lake Michigan, USA - Fa13.BD.MLB.SN (SPAdes) (version 2) | ecosystem: Environmental > Aquatic > Freshwater > Lake | place: Lake Michigan, USA...
ACCCTCCTGGCTTGGCGCACTGATGTCGCGAAACCGCGGAAGCCCAGTTGTCTCTGTATCAATGAATGTGTAGTACGGCATAATGTGCCAAATAAAAATGAACCTGGTTCAATTTTATTTGTAACAGTTGAAATCTAGCTCTTTATTTTTAAGGTGAAGCATTTCTATACCTGTTGCGCTAAAAATTGACCATATTTCCTACACTTGTATATCAGTATAAAATGGAATTAAACAAGTTATCAAAAGCGGAACTTGTTCAAGTCTGTAAGGATAAGAAGATTAAGGGGTTCTCTAATAAGAACAGAGATGACCTTATTCAATTAATTACATCAAATACTGTAGTGGTTCCAGAGAATACAGTTATTCAGCATAATACGGAAGGTAAAAAGCGGGTTGTTTCACTCTTTGCAGGTTGCGGTGGTCTTGATTACGGGTTCTTTCACAATGACAAGTATGCACATGTTCTTGTCAATGATTTCGAGCCAGAGGCCTGTAAGTCTTACGAGGCGAATTTTGGAATTAAGCCTGTATGCGGGGACGTTAAGAAACTGACAAATCTTCCTGATTGCGACCTTCTTATTGGTGGGTTTCCTTGCCAGGGCTTTTCCATGGCAAACCCTTATAGGTCTGAGACCGATAAGCGTAATGAGCTATATTTGGAAATCCTGAGGCTTCTGAAGCTCAAGAAGCCTTCTTACTTTCTACTAGAAAACGTGAAAGGCCTTCTTAACATGGGTGGATATGATACTCCCCAGGATAAAAAGAATAAGCTTGGTAAAGTAATGAAGGTTATTTTGGAGGACCTCAAGGCATGTGGTTACAAGGTTCAGTTTAAGCTATTCGAGATTAAGCTGTATGACGTTCCTCAGAAGAGGGAGCGTGTGATTATTATTGGAGTGCGTGATGATATTACATTCGAGCCTAAGTGGCCAGAGCCATCCAAGAAAATCCTGACACTGAAGGATGCAATTGGTGATTTGCCAATTGAATACGACCCTTCTATTCAACATGTTGGAACGCAACATAAGTGTGCGGTGACGGGTTATCTAGGAAATCGTGAACTTGCTTGGAATGAACCATCCCCTACGATTACCGGACGTGGTGGAGGTAGTGGTGGTCCAGTTATCCACAATCATCCCTCATTAAAAAGACGTCTTACAGTTCGCGAGTGTGCGCGTATTCAGACGTTCCCTGATACATTTAAATTCAGTGGTTCTATTTCAGCCATGTATAAGCAGTTGGGTAATGCAGTCCCGTGTAAATTTTCGGAACATCTGGCTAAAATCTTTCAGGATGCGCCTTAAAACCTCACTTTAAATCTTGGCTTTTCTTGTGTAATACGGTTATATTTTACTGATTCTGCTGTATTAGATACAATATAGAAACCTTTTTCCTCGTGAACAAATATAAGAGTTAAACCCTCGAAAAGAATGGAAGGAAATTCTTCTAAGGACCTCCTTAATTTAAGAGGGTCATTAATAAAGGGGTGTTCAAGGAGGCCTATTATTCTTTCCCTCCTGAATTCAGGTTCACCAAGAATACCGTTTATTTCATCCAGGGGTCTACCTTCAGCAATAAGCAATTTATATAGGATATTAGCAGTAACCTGTCTTGGAGCACCTGTTAGTATGTCAAAGGCAGCATACATTCTTCCAGAATTAACTGTAGATAATTTTATGCGATGAAGTGCTGCACAAATCGATTGAATCTTGTCTAAATTCTGTGCTCCAATCTCACCAGGGCTTATACTTAGGACAGTTTCGGTTAATTCCTTATCAAGAGCACCCTCAAATTCCTCATTGAATGTTTGAATAATTTTCTGGAGGTCTGAGATTTGATACTTAATTGGACGATATAAGTCGGCTCCCTTTACTCCTGGACGAAATGAATTAGCAGAATCAAGCTCCTTTACTTCACCTCTTGAACAAAGGTCCTTTATACAAAGGTCAAGATCATATGGAACATTTTGACCGAGAGGCCTTGTTCCAAGGATTGCTGCTAACTTATATTCACCATTTCCAATACCAGATATTGGTTCTTCAAGCCTGAACGGAACATCATTTGGATAAGCTCCCCATGGTATCCAGGTATTTAATTCAATATCAAGTGTTCTCTTTGGTGCATTTGCTACTGCAGCCCTTGGAACCCAAACACTTCCTCCACCTCCACCTCCACCTCCGCCCCCACCTCCACCTCCATTACCATCTTCAGCTACTGCTAAAAATTTATTAGCTCGAGCTGCTAAGGGAGCCGGAGCAGCAGCTGCTAAGGGAGCCGCGGCGGCAGCTGCTGAAGGACCTCTTGAACGAATCCTTGCAAGAAGTACCTTTGATTCTTCTAATCGTTCTTTTATAAAACCGGGCATATTAGCTCCCCGTTTTTCATATTCATCAATTACTCCAACTAAGTAGTTTTCATTTCTTCGAAAATTCCTTTTAAAATTATAGGAACCATTATTTAATCGTTGTGTAATATTTCTTCTCTGCATCTATATATAATCGATATTATTGCCTGTTAGCCTAGTGGGCAGTTTAAGCATGTCGGTCGAAAAAATGAAATAGCAGTGACAAATGATTATAGCATGGAATTAGCTTATAAAGATTATTCTGTTCGTATCGTCCATAATCCATTGGATGTTATCGTGCGATTTACTGATACGAATACAATGCGACTATGGGAAGTTGTTTTATCAGAGCGTGATTGTGTAGAATATCATCTTCTTGGTGGCTTAGAATTTGTGGTTAGTCTGCTAAAAGATGCCTTGAAATGCGAAGTGTATGAAATTTCGGATCTCAAGGCAACCCCTAAACAACTCTCTTTCACAATCCAATATTCACCGGATGAACACTGTAAACAAATAAATATTGGATTTCTTCTACCTGCAATCAAGAAGGAGACGGCCAATGTGGATATGGAAGCCGTTTCTAAGAAAATTGCCTTGCTTGAAAGAGGATTGTCTGAGCTTATCCCTCTTCAAAAGGAAGTCGCACAACAAAAACAGCAAATTATATCTCTAACACAAGAGTTGGGCGCACAAAAGGAAAAGTCGGCAGGGTATATTGTGTTGCCTGGATGCCTTTTCTCAATTCGTGAAGACATTATAACATTACATTTGGGTTTGATAAATACTACAAACCCTATTACATCACAAAACTATCATTACAATGCATATTCATTTCATTTGCTCAGTATGGCAAATTATTTCTTTGATTCTTTGAACGATCTTAATAATGTAAAGTATCTCAAAAAGTGTGAAATACTTAGTATAACAAATCCAACGACCAAAGACTTCTCTCCTATAGGCTATATAACTTCATTAAAAGCCCTACATATTAGTTTCAGTAATCCCTGTAATGATGCTATAGATATACCATGGATTAAGAATTTATCCAATCTTGAATCTGCTGTATTCTTCAATTGTAAGGGGTTGGTTAATATTACTCCGCTGGTAGGACTTAAAAAACTAAAATCCATTGATATTCGTGGGTCGGGAGTACAGAACACAGCACTTTTCGGAACGTATGTCAGGATTACCCAATAGTCTCCGTAGGAAACTTCTCTTCATTTGCAGTCATAATACAGAATATCTTTTTCATTTGCCGAATAATCTTATTACAAACAATTTGTTCATACATAGACGATGGATTTGTCGTAACCTTTACAATATTCATGGTTTCCTCAGGAGTTTGAATAATGAAATCACGGAAGGTTTTCTTAGAATTACAAATACCATCCGCAATTAGATTATCCATCGCTTTATTATACATGGGCATATAGAAGGAAGTCCATGTGCGAAGAGACATATATGGCATTTCTGTCTTTGAAAGGCCAAGTTTATCAAGGATACATGCTTTCAGGAGAATAGAATCGTATACAAACTGGATTTCGGGATTAATCATATATACCTTAGTCGCCACGGTAGGATTCATAATAAGCATACCCTTCAACATTTCCTCCTTTTTCTCAATCAAGAAATCGTCCACACCACTCTCCTTTAGGGGATATAGATTTAATTGATGAAAGAATTCTGCATAGATATCCGCAATTAACTCATACTTTGTATCTACAAGACAATCATCAGAAGACATTTCAAAGGTGGCTTTCAGTCTATTTGCACTAAAGGCCTTGTAGAGAACAATATTCATGTGAATATTTTGCTTTTTCACATTCGTTTTAATAAACTCCACAACTTCATCTACCTTTTGCTTACGATATTTGGCGTAAATATCAGAATTCTTCTCGAACACAATAGAAGTATCGCGGCCATTGATCTCGTCTAACAGCCACCCATCAAAGGTTTCCAATACCCCCTTGCATTTTTCTTCTACTGTCTTTCTCTGCTCTTGTGAAATAGCCCTTGCCTTCTCAAGTTTCTTATTCATTTCCTCAAATATACTATTGATTATCGTGTCATATATCATACGAACAGGCTCATATATATTCTGAATTGCCTTCTGAAAACGCTGGTATGCTCCAAGTGTGCGAGATAGTAAAGATGAGTTTGCACTTTCATCTGTAATACCTGCGTCAAGAATAGCTCCGATTAACTGTGGTTTTAGAAGGGACTCTGCAGATTGCCATGTAACATATTCTTCTGCCTTCTTTACCGAGTTTATCTTTGCGCGTTCAATTGGACCATCTAATTCTGCATCCAACTTTGTCTTATGCTCCTTCTTAATGGTTTCCGTAATATTCTTGAAACGCTTCGTGAAGTCAGTCTTTATCTTTTTTACAGCTGCCTGACGACACACCACGTTTTTTTCATACATCTCCTGAGTACCGTCGACCTCAATCTCAGATTTAAGCTCTGCAGGAACCTTGTTCAACCATATGAGGATGTCATTGTTGTGGGTCAGGGCAACAATATCAAGCTTGTTGATATTAATCTGCTCATTGTTATTAATACTATCAATATACCCTGGAATACTTGTCAAGATATTTTCACGCGGTACTACTGCAGAAATATCCTCAATAATGCTTGTAATAGCAGTATCAAAGCCATTCTCCTTTGTGGAAAGAAGTGTCAAATAATCATTCGAAGAAAGTAGAGTATCATCGGCATTCTGCGGGTATTCCGTCTTAATAATCTTTACTGGCTGAGCAAACACGTTTTCGACCGACTCGCGAATGGAATTGTATTGATCATTGTGGTGTGCCATCAACTTCTCAAGCGTTTTGTGAATATCAGAACCCCTCTTAGCATCTGAAATCCTGAATATGAGAGAAGGCTTATCACATGTTTCCATATCTAGATATTGCGTAAATGTGCAAATGGGTTCAATGAGTTTAAGAGCAGAATTCTGAAGCATAGTTGACTCATTGAATATAACAATATTCGATACAAGGTATATGAATAGAAGAAGTGAAGGGTCGTGGCATGCGTTCTCGTGTGCTAGGCCCTGACTATCCAGGAGGAGAAGATTTTTCTCGGGAATGTAATAGTAATCTATTCCAAGTGTACAGTGGTCATCTCCATCTTGGGTAGTAAATACAGTGCTATTCTTACCAGTGTATTTACTTATAAATGCATTCAAGAAAGTGGATTTACCCATACGTGCCTTTCCAATGATAGATACGATTTTTACAGGAGTAGATGGTAGCGCATTATCTGCGAGCAATAACTTAGTACCATCGAAGCGAATGAGTGGACTGGATTTCAGCATACTAGGGTATATGTGGCTACTAGATTCAAATTTTATATGATATCAACTACATAATGTTTAGTTCTTAAATCAATGATATATTGCTAAGGCAGTTTAAAGCAAAAATTGAACCTATATTACACACATTATCGCGTATAACATGACAACGGAAGAATATCATGCTCTTTGGCGTAGTTCTGCTCACGAGGCCGTCCCTTATACAGATGATTTTCCTGAGGCGCTTCTTGTTCTACCAGAGCTATGTGATGGTTCTATTGGTCAGGGTAATGCTACTCGTGTGACAATTCGAATTTCTCTAAATGGTGAAGATAGTAAGTTGACGGTAACCGATAATGGCGGTGGTATTCGAAATGAGCGCCGCCTTCTAGCCTGGGCTGCATCCAAGGCTACATCCAATATTCACAGAAATGGTCATGGAACCAAGAAGTGTCTTACGAAATGGGAGCCTGATTATACTAAGGCCAATTGGACAATTCAGTGGAGGCTTCTTGGAAAGAACTTACAGACTACAGTGGGTCCCTTTGAGGGTTATTCGCCAGATTCTGTTGTAGACGATGAGGGTGAGGATACCGATAGACTAATGCCTTCAGGGTGCGAGATTTCCATTAAGTTTGATGCCACATCTGTCTTAGGAGATCTAGCGAATAATCCAGATGGGTTATACACTGCCATTAGGGAGATTATTCAGACAAGATATTCTGAGGATACCTTGTCTAAGACTGAGTTTATCCTTGATATTTCTCACCCCTCGAATACTAAGCTCCTCCCTCGTAGCAGTAAAAAAGAAAAATGGCACTCATTCAAGACATGTGTTCTAAATTCAATTAAGAACCACGTAGTTAAGAAGTTACATGAATCTAGACATGAGATCGAGGATGGATCTTATACGATTGAGGTTTACTTCATTGAGATTGATGGCAAGAAGCCCTTTGCTCTGAAAAAGGAGTTTCCTAAGTATGGCCTTAAGAGTATGCGTTCATCTCGTGCACACATTTCACTTGACGGACGTGTTATTGAGGCTAGTCCTATTTATCAGCTACTAGGTAAAGAGGCAAATCACAATGATTACAATGGGTATAAGGTCTTTGTGAACTTTGTTCCTAATACTAAAGATGATTTTACCAAGTTACCTGTTCCTTGCACCACTAAGGTCAGCCTTTATGAGAATGACCCTGTTTACAAGTTATTTGTTCTAAAGTTTAATGAAATATTTGTTCCAGTTGAGAAGGAGAACTTCAAGAGAATTACTGAGAAACCTAAGATACCACCTATTCCTACAGAGCCTCTTCCATTTATAATCAACCCGAAGCCATCCCCTGCCACCCCTCCTGCTCCTCCTGCTGCAGTAGCTCCTCGAGCCCCTGCAGTAGCTCCTCCTACCCCTCGTGCTCCAGTAGCTCCTCCTACCCCTCCTGCTCCAGTAGCTCCTCCTACCCCTCCTGCTCCAGTAGCTCCTCTTACCCCTCCTGCTCCAGTTGCTCCTCCTGCTCCAGTTGCTCCAGTTGCTCCTCCTGCTCCAGTTGCTCCTCCTGCTCCAGTTGCTCCTCCTGCCCCTGTAGTTGCCCCAATTCCAATTACCCCCCAACTACCCAGCCCTCCAATTACCCCCCTCCCTCCACGTGCTATAACACCAGTGGGTGGACACAATCGCCTGAATGGCTGTTCTAGACAGAACCTATTTGATTTGCTACTTTGCTTCAAGGATAAGATTAATAACCTACCTCTTGAAACCTTGAGAAATTCTGCAACAGCTACAACGGAACCAGGCCTCGCACAAAAAATGCAGGCACTCCGTGAGATTTTGGAGAGCCTCTAAATTAAATCTATATATAAAGCATCGCTGTAAGTTTTTTAATTCGTTCTGCTTCTGGAACTACTTCATTTAATCTAGATAATGGTGCACTTGCATCCTTCATACTTTTATTTACAAGATCATCTCTGTCGCATATTAGCGCAAGAGTAATATTATCCTTTATTATAGAATTTGCATTTTCTCTTGTTTTCTCCTGTCTTGTATGACGACCACATATACTATTAGCATTATCAATTGTATATTCGTACATATTTAATCCTGAGATATCAGGTGGTATGCCACTAAATATAATAGAACTACCGCCAGTTTTTCTTAGATAAGTACGAAGGTACATATCTGCAAACTTATATCGCAATAGATCCTTGTAATTATTAATACGTTTAAAGAATTCTATTAGGAGCGCTGGTGGAATACCATATGCCCAGTATTCTTGGTAGTCATTAGTTTTAGTAATATCAGGTATCTCACGAACACCGCCTAGTTGAATATTATTTTTAATACAATATTCTTTTGTCTGCTCAAATACCTTAGCAAATTCTTCTACACGAAATCTAACATATGTATCATCATCATCGCAGAACATGATCATATCATAATCACAGATGAACTTAGATAATATTAAAATGTGTTCCATTTGAAATTTTTGTTCGAATGAAAACTTATATTTTACTAATGGGTATTTACGAAGGATTTTTGAAAATTTATTCTTATAAATATCATTATCAAATGATATAGATACAAAGATATCTGGAACTATTGTTTGACTGTATATACTATCTAGACATCTTCCTAAACGTTCAATCTGGTCATCATAATATATATGAGATGGAATAAGTACTGCAATTTTCATTTTGTTAAACGTAATTTCTACTAAATAATAATCAATTTTACCGAAAAGTTTACCTTTTTCGGTAAAATTGACAATCCGCTTAAAGCTAAACCGGCTAGTATAATTATAGAAGCAGATGACCCATCACACTTGTGAACTTTGCCTACGTGTATTTCAGCAGAAGTCTCACTTAGATGACCACTTGTTTAAGAAGAAGGAATGTGGTATTCCAGAAAACACAATAATTCAAAAACTAGATCCTCCTATAATTAGTAGCCATGATTTAGATGATCAGCGTGAGCTTCTTGCACTTCAATATAAACAGAAACGTAATGCTAAGATACGTGAATCCAGTGATATTTCATATCCAAACCAAAAGGAGGCAGCAATGAAGTGTTTAGAACATTTTAACAATGGCAAAATGATGGTTCTTCTTGTAGCTCAACCAGGGACAGGTAAGACTGGAACCGCACATGAAGTCATGTATAATATGGGAATTCACAATGATAATCCTATACATGCTTCGCAGATGGTTATATGCTCAGGTATGAGTGATTGTCAATGGAAACAACAATTTGAAAGGAATGTGATTGATGGCCTGAGTAAGAATGTATTCCATAGAGGTAATATGATGAGGAATAAGGACCGGTTAAAGTTTGCAAGACTTGTCGTAGACGATGAATGTCATGTTGCATCTGGACATGATATGGTTGTTTCCACGGTATTTAGAGATGCTGGTTTGTTAGATATTTCATCACTAGAAACTCGTTCTGCGAAAATTCTTGAAATTTCTGCTACACCCGAGGCTGTAAGTCACGACCTTAAAAAATGGGGAGATAAGGCTGCTATCGTAAAACTAGAACCTGGTCCAGATTATAAGGGGTTCCAAGTAATGCTTGATGAGAAGCGTATAATAAAGGCCCCTGTGTTATATTCACTTGAATCTACCTTAGAACTTCTTAAGAAATTTGATACTAGATTCGCAAATACTTCAAAGAAATATTTCATCTTTCGTGTTTCTCCTAAAATTGCGCGGTTTATAGAAGAGGCCTCTAGATTACTTAAATGGGCACCACCCATATACCATAATTCGGAAGAACGTGTTTATGATATAGATAAGTTAATGGAAAATGCTCCAGAGAAACATGTTGCTATCTGCGTAAAGGGTTTCTGGAGAGCTTCAAAACGTTTAATTCGTACTAATGTTGGCGGATCTTATGAGGCAATTCCTAAGGGCAAGCGGAATACTACTGCTACGAGTCAGGGACTTACAGCGCGTTTCTGTGATACATATAAATACAGTGGAGACATGTTAAATCCAGATTTACGCCCTCTACATTTCTGTGATATAGAGGCAGTCAAAGAATATCTTAAATGTATCGAGTCTGAATTTGACTATAATAAGACCGCGTATACTTGTTCTAAACTTACATCAAATGGTCGCGGAAATGTTCAAGCAACTCGAACCAAGATTCATCCATCTAATATAGATGGCCTTGAAGTACCAGAGGAACCAGAAGTCCTCCTTGAATTTGAGAAAGGTTATCGTATCTTCGATACTAAAGATGAGGCAGAAGAGTTTGCTAAAGGACTTGGGGCTCAACGTAGGACAACATATGATAAAGATGAAAATGGATTTGAGCTGTGCTCTAGTTCGAGTAAGAGGGTACATTCTAAACAGGAACTTATTGAGTTTCTTACAAAGTCACGCCCTTGTAGCAACATGGACAAGAAACCATCTGAAGTCGAACTTAATAAGCACGCCTTCAGAAGATATGTGTGTTATGATAATCTACAAGATACTAGTTCTGTAAAATATATAGTTGCCTGGGCAAAACGCATTAGAAATCCTCCAACCCCTTAACACGCATCCAAACACATACACAGAGTATCTGCCAAATCGTCTTTTTTATGTTGCCCCTGCCACCACGTGAGCCATCTGTGCTGTTCGGAACCGAAAGGGAATTTCCCCAAATAAAGTTTAGCCCGTGCTTCACCACCCGCCTTTCTGTCCTTGTATCCTGCGTCACCTACTTCAGCCCCTTGGACCTTCTTGCCAGCGTGGACAAAATGAAAGGTCACTGCGTGACGGCCTTGATTTATGTACCGTTCTCTCAAAGACGCGAATATCAGAAGCTGAACCGTCTTCATAACAGGATTTTTCAAGACCGGTTGGTGTTCAATATACACATCCTTGATATCCTTCAAATACTGCCAGTCCCTGGTAATCCACCCTCTGATGGCATCATGGAGATTGGAAGTATTATCTGCGAAAGACGCTGTAGATTTTGCCTTCACTAGGGGCATGACTGCTACAGTCTCGGCACGTGCTAGCAAAGCAGGGCGCTGACCTTTTGTATCAAGACCCTTGACCTTCAGAAATGCTTGAAGCTGAGAAATCGTCGGCGTCTTCTTAATCGGCAAGCCAGTAGCCTCATCGAAGATTTGCATGTCTTTCTTTAGATGTCTACCGCATACAAGTCCTTGGGGAGACTTGGCTTTGGGAGGCTTTGGGCAAAGATGACACGTTGCCTTAGGAGTGTCATTCAAATCTTGTAAATTCACTAGGGCCCAATGTTTCACTAGAGGCAGCTTTACACCAGATAGGTCTACTTCGGGGTAAGCACAGCAATAAGCAAGATGTTTGATACCTATATCCAAGGCAAGCATATAGATACTATGTATCTATGACTTAAGTAGATAGATACATAGTATCTATGACTTAAGTAAATAGATAAATAACGAATACCATATTCATTATTTATGTATTTTTTGTAAAAATGAACAAATTCAAGACTTGCGAGGGTCAACACCCTTGTTACCAAGTGGCACGAATTGGCGACCACGAACAGAATTACGACCACCTTCATAGACGTCTGTTAGAAAGACGCGTTTTGTAGGAGGATTTTGATTAGGCTTAGCGAAAGTTCCAAAGAGTGAGGGAACCCTTTCATCTCTCATCAAGCCAACGCCGTTCTTGTAGCCTGAAACAGAAAATGTGCATTCGAATTCATTACAACGTTGACCCTGCTTCGGTGGAATAGTCGTGTCTGCATTATAAAAATAAGCACCAGCTCTTTCGGCCTGGCGATGTCTAGATGTCTGAATTAAGGCATCTGCGTGGTGTTGTAGCCACGAGCGAATGGAATTTCCAAATTCAGGAGGCGCTACGTTATTGGCACAATGAGACTTATAGTCAGTTACTAATCTTCCATCTGACATCTGTGAGGCATATCCAGGGTAGCGAATGTCTTCCAAGGGCACAATTTTCTTTTCAGGTGCCTCTATTCTCTCTCCTGCCATCTTGAGAACATCTTCATTTATGATTGGCATAAAAGATGGATTTGTCGGTCTAACGAAGTGCTGTGCGTCCATATCTACATTCATGATATTAAATATTATTAGGCGCTACTTGGCAAAGCTGACCCACCAACAGGCTCAGGACCTCCAATGTCAGATAACATGGTGCCTTGAACGGCCTCACTAGAATCATCAGACCCCTTCAGCATATCGATGAGTGCCTTTCTTCTAGACCCGCTGGGAACTGTAAGGCCCTTTTGCTTTGCAAGTGTCTGGAGTTCTTTTAAAGTCATAGTGTCAAGGTCCGGGGATAACTTTGTTACACTAATTGTATTTGTTGCTGTTACCGGTACACCAGCAAGTTCGTCAATCTGAAGAGATTTGTAAGGTGTCTCTGTGAGTGGCATCGTCTTATCCATAGGCATATCCATGGCCTGTTTATATTCCTCTTCCGTAACAGCTACATCTTCCACTTCATCCTCCTTCAAGGCAAAAGGGCCGGAAATGGCGTTTAGGAATTCGGGGGTAGGTTCGAATTCTTGCATCGAAGAGCTGTGTGAATGGTCGTTTTGGAGGCCTACAGCAAAGGGTGCCGAGTCCATCATTATTTTGAGGTCAGTCAGAACACCTTCTACAAGACCCATCTTTCTCTCCGTCATGGATAGACGGTTGTATAGATAAAAGATTATAGCACCGAATACGAGTGTTAGGACTATGCCGATCATAATGGCGTCGTTCATTCTATGTCTGGGGCCTAAGATTTAGGATTGAACTATACGCGCGACAATTCTATAAGAAGAACCTTCGACTCTAATAATAATTCTTCTACACTGCTCATTGTGTTAATACCTTGAATTACATTGTATTTGTAGTCTATCTTGCCCGAACCTTCGTCTAGGATAGAATCTACACAGAGCCTTTGGACATTTGGCGGAGCATTTTCAGCATGAGAAAACAAGTGTGTACTCACTATACTTGTTACTAAATTGCTATCCCATAACTGTCTTAAGAATATCTGACTTGCCGTAGCAGCATCTGGTGGATTTGTAGTATGGAATAATTCGTCTATTATAACCCAGCCACGTGTTTTTCCTTCACGTATACGATTTACAATGTCACCTGCAACAGAAACCTCACGTTCAAACAGGGAAGCTTGACCCGGACGGTCTTCTAAACGAAGACTACTGATTACCCACTCTACTGGCGTCATAACACATCTAGAAGCGAATGCTATACCCCAGGTATGTGCTAGAACTAGATTGGTCAGAACAGACCTTAAAAATGTAGACTTTCCACCCCTGTTTGGACCAGTGCATATAACATGATGTTGTGTCGGCCCCATAACGAGGGTAAATGGAACTCGTTTTTCTTCAGACAAAAGTGGGTCAACTGCGTCAGACAACTTACACAGGGGTATAGATGACTGTACCCATTCCACCTCAACTAGCGCCTTGCACTTAGATATAGCGGCAGTAATCTCAACTTGTCCAATTGCGCTGTAAATTCGAGGCAACAAATGTTTATCTTGAACTAACCACGCTAGAACTTGTCGATCGTCACCTAATTCAGATGGGTCAGGGAAACTCCAGGGTTTTCTTAGACCGAATTTCTGCCAGATGTCAGATATTTCACGTAATCTTTTAACAGTATCGATGACGGCCCTTGAGCCCTTCACCATCTGCTGGTCTATTTTATAGCAGTGAACTGCATTTGTGTAAGGTAAATACATTCCATGTGCATAGGAAAATAGCATGCTTCCCCACTGTAGCATAGTTTTCACATTGAATTCCTGGTCGTCTCTTCCAAAAATCATGACTTTCATTTGTCCCCAGTACATTTCCCATGTAATAGGTATGCAGTAGACGTATTTCAATGCTATAAATGGTAAAAGCATACTCATGAATGGCATAGTCCATGCGAGTAATGGTGCTATGAATATTTTAGATAAGGCTACGTAGAGTAAGAGAAAAGGGATGAAGTTCAAGGATGATAGTTGCCCAGTAAATAGGATTTGTGACCAATCTTCCGTCTGAGATTCGGAAGCAGTTGCAGGGTCAAGTTTGCGTATGATAAGTTCATTTTCCAATAAAGGAGAAACGTGTTCCGTCCAGTCCGGGCTTTCAAAATGTTTCAAGGTGCGCCAGGCCTCTCTTCTAGCTTCTAAAATCTTGAGATTTGTTGTCCAGCGCTTAGATTGCTCATTAAATAAGTCTTTAGCAGACTGGCTTTTAATACCAAGTGAATCCAATACCGAACTCATGCGGCATTCTTGTAAGACGTGATCCATTGATTATACTATATTTCTTTTCTAATCAAAAAACCCGCAGCACCGCGTATCAGGGCTTAAACTAATTTTACCATATATAAGTATAGACCATGAACGTTCCGCCAATGGTCGCTGCTATTCTTTCGTTACGCCCCTCACTCCCACCAGTCTCTGATGAACTGCGCAAACGTGTTCAATCCATCAGGGTAAGGAGTGTGGTAGAGGCTCATACCACACGCACTTCTTCTCAGAACCAGAGTTCTTCTAGTTCATGGAGACATAAGCAAACAGGTCCTTCTGCGCCTGTAAACCAAAGAGATACTCTCAATGGACACTGGAGACAGAGTTCTGGTTCTATACAAAGTGCAAATTCACCCAATAATAATAATCAAGCAACCCCTTTTAGATTCTTAAACCAAGATAAATCTCCCCGACCTACACTTTCAAGACCACCTTCCTTTATTAGTGTTCTCAATTCTCCTCCTCCGTCGCATAGTAGCCAGGAGTCTCCTAGGCCACCTCTTGTAAGTGGCCCCCCTGCGCGTTATATTAGCAAGTTTCACAATGGTTCTAAGGTTGGAGACGACCAAATCTTAAATACCGTTATTTTGAACAAATTAAATGTATTCAGTGTGAAGACTTATGATGATGTAAAGTCATTTTTGTTTCAGATTTTGGGTTCAGACCAGAAGGAATTTATTAGAGAATTCACGTGGCTTGTTTTCAGGAAGGCTGCTGCAGAGGAAAAGTTCTGTGGCCTATTCGCTAAGCTTCTTTCTGAGATTAAACGTGAATTTCCAGTAATCTTGGAAGAGATGAAGAAACTTCATACCACATATCTTGATATCTGGAAGATAACCGAGACGAGTTCACAGGTTGATAAGAGATGCCGCCTTGGTTATTCCCAGTTCTTAGCAGAATTAACTGCACTAGAGGCTCTTGATGTAGAAACAATGCGCGTAACTCTTGAGACCCTTAAGAATTGTATCCTTGATTGTGTTAAGAATAAGCAGTATACGGAAGTAGTTGAAGAATATATGGATTGTTTAAAACAACTATGTGGTTCAAGGGTTCCTAAGCAGGTAAAACTTGTCATTCGTGAAATTCTTCTGAAAGACTTGGAAATCTGGATTGGAGAGCCTAAGGAAAACATCCCGGGTCTATCCAGTAAGTCTAGATTTGCATGTATGGATTTGAAGGATGTCTTGATAAAATAATTGCGTATTTTTAGTCTAGATGCTTATAAACTATTTTATTTCATAATATTAGAAGAATGGTATCTAGCCGCCGTAATAGAAATGGCCCTATCACTCGCCTCTTGTCTCCTGTAAATGAGGGCCTTGGCCTCGTTACTCGCAGTGGATCTCGCGTTCTTAACACTGGTAATTCCGTTTGGCGTTCCGTAGGCAACGGCGTCCGTGGCATTTTCAGCAATGCTACCCACAGTGTAAACAGTGCAGGTAGACGCTTACTAAAGGGTAAGCGTGGCGGCTCAATGCGCACTCGCAAGAATCGCAATCGCTCTAACCGCAATCGCTCTAATCGCAATCGCTCTAATCGCAATCGCAAAAATCGCGATTAAATATGGTCATTGTATAATACAATACTATCTTTCTTAAAAGTTAGTATTGTCTAATGATACAAGTCGACATAAAAATTGAACCACCGGCAGCCCATATAAAACGCATACGCGTTTGAATGGATAACCAATTGAAGAAACATAACAGAATGAACCGCGGGGATAAGGATGAGAAGAAGCCTAAGGCTAATTCCTCTCGCAATCTTCGTAAGAGGCGCGGTGGCCGTCACGACGATGACGACGAGGACGTAGATAGTAGGGGGAATATCCGAGGCTTGATTGCCTATTCTGATGAGACCGACGAGGAGACACCCCGGTCTTCATCGAAGAAGCCTGGATTTCGTCCAAAGCAAACCAAGGCCAAGCAGTCGGCAAAGAAGTCCCCCGTAGAGAAGTCCTCCAGTAAGAAGAGTGTTCCTGCAAGGAAGAAGCGTGTTGTAGAATCTGAGTCTGAAGAGGAGGATGAGGAGACTTCTATCAGCGCTTCTCAAGATGAAGAGGAGGATGAGGAGGATGACGAGGAGGAAGAGGACGAGGAAGACGATGATGATTATGATGAGGATGACGAGGAGGAGGATGAGGAGACGCCTCGTGGTAACATGATCCTGAACTTCGGTTTTGGTGAGGAGACTGCTGATACTCGTATGGTTCCCAAGCGCTACAAGATTAAGAAGGAGAGCGTGGATGTGCAGAAGTTCTTCAAGCTCATGACCGAGCCAGTTGAGACAGAGACCATCGACGACCACATTGACCAGTTCAAGTCTCTAAAGCCCGATGAGCAGAAGCGTATGCTGACTGCGCTGGAGAACCGCCCCAAGGTAAAGGAGCAGCCTGTAATGTTCAAAATCTTGAATATGCAGACAACTCCTGAGATCCAGTCTCAGCTCATGTCAAAATACAACAACCTTCAGGCACTGGATCCTAGCTCGGGCGAGTTCTATAAGATGCGCAACTGGCTTGAGAAGGCCACTGCTCTACCTCTTGGAATTCGTAAGCAGATGCCTGTGAAGGTCGACGATGGGCCAGAGGTCTGCTCTGCATTTATGACACGCGCAAAGAGGTGTCTGGATGAGGCTATCTTTGGTCAGAATGAGGCGAAGCTTCAAATCCTCCAGTTCATCGCAGGTAAAATCACTAATCCTCAGGCGAACGGTATGTCTCTACTACTTGTTGGACCCCCTGGTATTGGTAAGACTTCTCTCATCAAGCAGGGCATTGCGAAGGCGCTTGATTGGCCTTTCCAGTTCATTTCGCTTGGTGGAGATTCAGACGCTAGCACGTTCAATGGTCACCAGATGGTCTACGAGGGTTCGCACTGTGGTAAGATTGTGAATTCACTCATTGCTGCAAAGTCCATGTCAATGGTTCTCATGTTTGACGAGCTTGACAAGGTGAGTTCCACCCCGAAGGGTGAGGAGATCCAGAATTTGCTGGTCCACCTAACGGACTCCGCGCAGAACATGGAGTTCGAGGACAAGTATCTTTCTGGCATCCCGCTTGACATGAGCCAGTCGATGTTTGTCTTCAGTGCTAATGACATCACAAAGGTTGACAAGGTTCTTCTTGACCGTTTTACGGTAATCCATCTGGAGGGCTATGGGTCCAAGGAGAAGCTGGAGATTGCAGAGAAGTTCCTTCTGCCTGGTGCCTTGAAGCAGGTGAACTTGGCTGAGCGCGTGGGTGTTCCCAAGGATATCGTGTCGCATGTGCTTGAGACTTATGCGAAGGAGGAGAAGGGTGTGCGTGAGCTCAAGCGCTGTATGGAGCAGATTGCACAGAAGCTCAATATGCTGCGCCTCTTCAATTCACCGGACCTGCCGTTTCACATCAAGGATTTCGCCCTTCCGTTCATCCTCAAGAAGGAGCACGTGGACAAGTTCCTTAAGGAGCGGAAGCATTCCGAGGATATCAGTCTTCAGAGGATGTATACCTAATAAATAACCTCCGGTTTCAATAAATGGCTTATGATACTCTCATGAATATTGCCTCTTCTTTATTTATTATTTGTTATATACCTGAACTCTATGCAAACTGGAAAAATAAGAATGCTAATTTTTACAATATGCCTGAAAAGCTCATCATGTTACTTGGAAGCGGGTTTGCTTTTTCTTATGCTATTTTGAATAGCGATATATCTCTTATGACAAATTATGGCCCTATTCTTGGACTTGATATAATCGCATTTTTAATGAGACTATATTATGTGTTTAAAAAAGAAGAAGAACCTATTGTTATCGAACGAACATCTCGCAGCTCATCTGATGCAGAACTCCAGGTAGAAATTCCATTGACACATGAAAAGTAAAAAATCTCATTTCTTAACTTCTGATGAAACTACTTTTTTGGTTGTTTCCTCAGGCTGGATCCACATGGCATTTTGCTTTTCTCTTTCTTTTAGCATTTGGTCCATTCTTTGTTTGAGTTCCTTTGCAGCTTCCGTGTCTACCTGTCTTTCCTTTGTTGTTCCGGGGCCCCAACGAGCAGATGGGTTACAGCGCATTCTCCTTGTAGTTTAGGAATTCTTCCTGAAGAATAATATGTAAGATGGGCGTCCAAGGAACACCTTGGAACCGTCTTTCATCATGCTCACATTCTCGTCATCGTACACGTTCCACTTACCTGTAATCGGGCTTTTCACTTGTGCTACATAATGTCCACCATTTGCATTCCCGTGGTGGTCTACAACAGATTGTAGACTATACTCAGCACTCTTGCTAGACTCAGGGCTTTCTTCAGAGAACCACTTGGAAAACTTCTGAACAGGCTCGGCACTAAACTCGGCGTGGCACTTTGTTCCATTGGGATTAAATCTCTTTAGGATTACAATCAAATTCTGAGGAAGCCTCCAAATCTTGCGCTGAACAAAGCCAGGGTGCCTCTTTGCCTTAGGAGTGGGAGAATCTTTCGGAACATCTGGAGAACAGTCGTCGCACTGATACTCGTCGAGTTCTTCTGGCTTGAATTCGTAATCCATACACTTCTCTAGAGTAGAACCCCTCTGGTCCTCAAATCCAACTTTTAGCATATTGAAAGGTTCGTAGCGACAACGCACCTTTGAACATCCCTTGCATGTAATTGATACATCCATAAGCCCAAAGAAGTAATCAACAATGGGTGAATACGTTGGTGCAACTTGTTCTTTCCATGCCATAAGAGCCTTGTAAGTCGGCGCAGTCTCCTCTGCGATAACATTTATCTTCAGGGGCTTCCTCATTCCCTCGTGAAGCTGGTCTAGCAAGAAGGTGAGTGCCTCTCCACTATCATGTGCTTGTGGTGCAATCATATGTTCATATGTAGGACACAGCTTCAAGGATGCTCTGAAATAATGAAGAAATCCGGCAGGCTTCATGGCAGCAGGGCCAATTTGAGACCAAAGGCCGGTCACAAGTTCCTTGTATGCCTTACACAATGTAGATTCTGCAGAACTTCCATCATGAATCCATGCGTCGGAATGTTTATGGAAGAAGACAGTTAAATCAGGAACATGTCTTAGACATTGAAGGGCGGCATTCAGATAACAAGTATTCCCCATATTTACAAGGCCAAGTTGACCCTTTTTTGGATTGTCTGATGCGAGCATTTGGATACTAATCGTGTGAGTATTTTTAACCTTCAATTTTTACTTAACACCCGATAGTATGTCAAATCAATACGAGCGCGTATATGAAGTTACTCTTTTAGACGACTTACATAACTATTTCCCTGCAATTCTTTATGATCCTGAGCGATTTAGAACGGTATCTGAACTTTTAGCATATATAAGACAAAGGACAATAAGAAGGTTTAATTTATTTGAATATGGAGCAAGACAATATTCGAGATCACGGGCGGAAGATAGCGATAGAGTACCTCAGAATACATATACCAGACAACCGCCCGTTGTAAATAGATGGGCTCCTCCGGTTGCTACTACTCCTTTGAGGACAAGCCATGCCGCACAATTTGAGTTTGACTTAACAAATACGGAAGACTTAAACATCTTGTTACCTTTAATCAGAAATCTTGATAGGCTTGTAGGTGTTCCTTCTACTCAACCAATTCAAAGGGCCCATGGGGCAAATCGGTTTACTGGACTTTTTCAAGATATTGTAATACATGCTTCACAGGATCTAATTGACAATGGATCAAGTCTAAGAACACTTTTAATGGACTTAGAAGAAAATTGTTCTATTTGCCAGGACAGAATGCGACAGGGTGAGAATATACGCCGTTTGAACGCATGTCAACATGAATTTCATGGTGCATGTGTTGATAATTGGTTTTTACGACGCTCTGTTTTATGCCCTATATGCCGCCATGATATTCGTGATCCTACTCCTGTCTTACGTTCTCCTATACTAAGCTCTACTCAGCCAAGTGAACAGCAAGAAGAAAATATTCCTCCTATTAACCTGGGCCAACCTGAAGGGGAAGAAGAGACCGACGAGGAAGAGAATATCGGTAGTCTAAGAAGGCGCTAGATTAACCTAGATGAATATTACTTAGATCCTCTGGAAGAGTTTCTACAGTAATGGAATAGTGTTTCTTCAAGTCTTCCATCATTGATATCTCAGAACCACATAGCAGATTAATGGCAGTACCCTTACGACCATAACGTCCTGAGCGACCAATGCGGTGAATATAATTATCCATCTGTGTCGGCAACTCATAGTTAATAACAAGGCTTACCTGTTGGACGTCAATCCCACGAGCAAGCAAGTCAGTGCTAATAAGAACACGTGCCGCACCTTTTCTGAAATCTAACATGCGCTCCACGCGCTCACGGGCATCCATATCTCCATGGATACAAGAGATAGGAAATCCAGCCTGGGTCATCTTCTCAGATAGACGCTCGGCACCCTGCTTCTTATTACAGTAAATGAGGGCCTGACTGATATTTAGATTTTTATACAGGTCGAGAAGAACCTCAAACTTCCAGTCCTCGCGCTCAAGAGCCAATGCGTATTGCTTGATGCCTTGTAGGTTTACCTGCTCAGGGGGGATTAGAATACGCACGGGATTATCAAGCAACTTACCTGCGAACTCTACTACATCAGGGTTCATGGTTGCACTAAATAGGGCGCAACGCGCAGTCGAAGGAAATCCAATGCCCAGAATACACTGAAGCTGTTCTCTAAAACGGTCCTCTAGCATCTGGTCAGCCTCATCTATAACAATTACCTTAATATGCTCTGTGCTAAACGCACGACGGTTCATTAGATCATAAATACGCCCAGGTGTTCCCACTAAGAAGTGAACACCCTTATCCAGAGAACGTATGTCGTCCCTTACAGGCGTCTTTCCCATAGCAGCATATGTCTTTATTCCTAAGAAAGTTCCAATAGACGATGCTACTACCTCTATTTGTTGTGCAAGTTCTCTCGTAGGAACTAGGCAGAGAACCTGAACTGCCTTTACGGCAGGGTCTACACGCGAAAGGCTACCAATTGTGAAAGTTCCTGTTTTTCCGGTTCCAGATTGCGCTTGAGCAAGCAGGTCGCGACCTTTCGCAATGGGTACAATTCCCTTTTGTTGGATTTTAGAAGGCTTCTCAAACCCATACGCAAATATACCACGTAGTAACTCAGCTGGAATATCCATCTCATCAAAGGAGAGGAATTCTACAATCTCGGGCGCGGAATCATTATCAACCTCGGTGGCCATGCCTATATTATAAAATTATTGGAATCAAGTTTAAGCCCTACTACGAATATTTTGTCTAATAAAACATGGATGGTTTTGCCATAGTCTGTTTTGGACATGTCCAAAACATGGCCTAAAAAATGATTGCTTATTTGTAGAATATAAAGGTATGGCAGATGATGCAGAAGATTACGACGAGCAGTATGTTGATGAGGAGGTCGATTTAGCAGATGATGGTGCTTTAGCAGAGGATGCACAAAGAAAAGACCTTGGGAATGAACTCATGCGGTTTCACCCAGAGGCTCGTATAGATACTCTTGAGACTGTATCTATGGATATTCAACTTACAAATGTTCCTCCATCATTCCTTAATGCCGATGGACAGGCAGATCCAAAACATCGCAGTGTACCATTCTTGACACAATTCGAGAAGACAAAGGTTCTAGGCTTTAGAACAAATCAATTGAGCCAGGGTGCTCGTGCTTACATCGCAGTCCCTGCTCATGTTACTGATTTGAGAGAA
>Ga0209358_10001155_pt1 | contig 21564 bp, 21 predicted proteins | sample LauGreFa1BDMLBSN_2_FD_187574 | JGI IMG/M metagenome (GOLD analysis project Ga0209358, IMG submission 187574) | Freshwater lake microbial communities from Lake Michigan, USA - Fa13.BD.MLB.SN (SPAdes) (version 2) | ecosystem: Environmental > Aquatic > Freshwater > Lake | place: Lake Michigan, USA...
CGACGTTGAGATTCGGCACCAAGCCCAGGATTTTTTTGACGGCCGGCATCGCCGCAAAAGCCTTCTGGTGGCAATGCCCGTGCAACAGCGCCTTGGCCTGTGGCAACGCCTTGAGCTTCAACTGCAACCGCCCCGCATCCTTTTCATTAGCGAGAAATTCCTCGAACAAAAAGGCCTGCATCGCCAGCTTTGCCGTGTCTCCACCCGGCAGCATCGACACGAACTCGTCGCGCAAACCGAACAGGCAGGAGGGTTCCAGGCCGATAACCGGTACACCGCGTTCGACATAAGGCTTCAGCGTATCGATCATGCGTTGCGCTTCGGCGCGCGCTTCATTCACCAGGCCGCTGGAAAGGAAAGTGCGGCCGCAGCACAGCGGACGCCCTTCATCCGCCGGGCGCGGCAGATGCACGGTATAACCGGCCGCCTCCAGCACGCGGATTGCCGCGCGGGCATTTTCCGGATCGAAGTATGTGCTGAAGGTGTCGACGAACAGCACCACCTCGCGCCCCTTCGTGGCCTGGTTTATCGCCGGTGCGACAAAAGCATCGCTGCGCCAGGCCGGCAATGAGCGTTTGGATGCAAAACCCAGCAGCGGCTTGGCCAAGCCCTGCAGCAGATTCAGCACCGGTGCCAGCCGTTTGGCCCATGGCGCGTAACGCGGCAGATAGGCGATCAGGCGTTCCTTCAGCGGCAGGCCGTGATGACGCCGCCAGTGATGCAGGAACTCGATTTTCATTTTCGCCATGTCGATGCCGGTCGGGCATTCGCGTTTGCAGCCCTTGCACGACACGCACAGGTCCATTGCCTCACGCACGGCATTGGATGTCAGCGCGTCCGGACCGAGCTGGCCCGATATCGCCAGACGAAGCGTGTTCGCGCGCCCACGGGTCAGATGCTTTTCATCGCGGGTGACGCGGTACGAAGGACACATCGTACCGGCATCGAACTTGCGGCAGTGGCCGTTGTTGTTGCACATCTCGACGGCCTTGTCGAAACCGCCCCACTCTGACCAATCCAGAGCAGGTACCGGCGGCTGCGCCTGATAGTCGGGCTTGAAGCGGAACAGGCTGCGGTCGTCCTGCTTCGACGGGCGCACGATCTTGCCGGGATTGAGCAGACCCTTGGGATCGAACACATCCTTGATTTCCTCAAAGGCCGCAACCAGCTTCGGTCCGAAGAAGGGTGCGATCCATTCCGAACGCACCAGGCCGTCGCCGTGTTCTCCAGAATAGGAGCCCTTGTACTGCTTGACCAGTGCAGCCGCTTCCTCTGCAATGGCGCGCATTTTCTGTGCGCCGTCGCGGCGCATGTCGAGAATGGGGCGCACATGCAGGCAACCCACCGAGGCATGCGCGTACCAGGTGCCCTTGGTACCGTTTTTGTGGAACACCTGCGTCAGGCGGTCGGTGTATTCTGCAAGATGCTCGAGCGGTACCGCGCAGTCTTCGATGAAAGACACCGGTTTGCCGTCGCCCTTCATCGACATCATGATGTTCAGCCCGGCCTTGCGTACTTCCCAGAATTCGCGCTGCACGGCCGGATCAATCACTTCAACGACGCTGCCGGGCAGACCGCGGTCGGCCATCAGCTCGACCAGTTCTTTCAGTCTCCGGATCTGTTCATCGCGGTCATCGCCGGCAAACTCGACGAGAAGAATCGCCGCAGGATCGCCTTTAACGCACTGATCGACGATGGGCCGGAACGCCGGATTGCTGCGCGCCAGATCAATCATCGTGTTGTCGACCAGCTCGACGGCAGCCGGCTTCAGCTTGACGATGTGTTGTGGCGCCTCCATCGACTGGAAAAATGTCGGGAAATGACAGACGCCCAGCGTTTTGTGTTTCGGCAACGGTGACAGCTTGAGTTCAATGCGCCGTGAAAACGCCAGCGTGCCTTCGGAGCCGACCAGCAGGTGCGCCATATTGGCGCCCGCCGGCAGCATCATGTCGAGGTTATAACCACCGACGCGACGGAGCACTTTCGGATAACGCTGCTCGATCTCTTCGGCTTCGCGTCGCGCAATCTGGTTGATGCGGGCAACCAGATCCCGGTAGCCCTGGGGCGCGTCGAGCTGCTCCAGGTTTTCGGGCAGCGCACCAAAACGGTAGGCGCCGCCGTCCGCCAACCAGGCATCGATACCCAGCACGTTGTGCACCATATTGCCGTACTGGATGGAGCGCGAACCGCAGGAGTTGTTGCCGGTCATGCCGCCGATGGTTGCCTGCGCACTGGTCGACACATCCACCGGGAACCATAGCCCATGCGGTTTCAGCCAAGCGTTCAGATGATCGAGCACCAGGCCCGGCTGCACCGTCACCGTGGCAGCATCCTTGTTGAAAGCAATGATTTCGTTGAGATGCTTGGACACATCGAGAATCAGCGCCGCGCCCACGGTCTGGCCGCATTGCGAAGTGCCGCCGCCGCGCGGCAGCACCGGCACACCGGCGTCGAGCGCGATCTGCATCGCGACCAGCGCATCGTCTTCATCCCTGGGCACAACTACGCCGACAGGATCGATCTGGTAAATCGATGCGTCGGTCGAATACCGTCCGCGTGTGGCGGCGTCAAACAGCACAGCGCCGCGCACTTCGCGACGCAGTTTCTGTGCCAGCGCACTGTGTTCCGCTGACGGGCGTACAAATTGGACCGGTTTGGCGGGCGCATTCATTGTGCGGCCTCCGCTTTGCGTTTATCGAGAGCTTCCATGACGAGTACCAGTTTGTTGGCCAGATGATCACGCAACAGCGCCTGCAGCCGCGCTCCATCGCGCTGGGTCAGCGCGTCGAGAATTTCACCATGCTCCTGCACCGCCTTGTCCCAGCGCTCGCGCGACAGATTGGCGAGGTAGCGGGCGCGCTTCACATGTGCATTGAGGCTGCGGTAGGAAGCCGCCAGCGTGGCGTTGCCGGCGCAATCCATTATCCGGCTGTGGATCTGCTGGTTGTATTTGAAGTACTGCGCCAGCTCACCGGCAGCATGGTGCGCAAGCATGTGGAAATGCAGTGCACGGACGTCGGCGATGTCAGCCTCGGTGGCATTGCGGCAGGCAAGGTCGCCGGCCAGCGCTTCCAGAGCGCCAAGCACGACAAATACTTCCTTCATTTTTTCCGGCTTCAGCGGCGCAACAACGGCACCGCGGTTGGGCAGCAGTTCGACCAGCCCTTCGGAGGCGAGAAACTTGATCGCTTCACGCAGCGGTGTCCGCGACGTGCCCAGCCGTTCGGCCAGCACGCGTTCATTGAGTTTGGTTTCAGGCGCCAGTTCGCCCTGCACGATCAGGTCGCGCAGCTGGTCGATCACGGTTTCGTGCAGCAGCCGGCGGTCGGCCAGCGAGGTCACATTATTGGGGGATGGCTGGGGATTGGACATGCGATAACTCCGTTTGTATGCATAATACCTTTGATCGACCATCGCTGCAATTAATAAATATCAATATAAACATATATTTACAAACTTCTACGGTATGGACGTCGGTGGTATCGCCATTTTTGCATACAAAAAATGGTTGCCGTACCGGTAAGCCGGTATTACCATGCCGGCTCACTCAAGCCTTGGAGTTGACCATGACCTACGCCGCCGGCCGCCACTTTCTGCAGATCCCCGGTCCGAGCACTGTCCCCGAGCGCGTGATGCGCGCCATCGACATGCCGGTGATCGACCATCGCGGCCCGGATTTCGGCCTGCTCGGCAAGGACGTACTCGCCGGCATGAAGCGCATGTTCAAGACCAAAGGCGACGTCGTGATTTACCCGGCATCCGGCACCGGTGCCTGGGAAGCGGCACTGGTCAACACACTATCGCCGGGCGATACCGTGCTGATGTATGAATCCGGCCAGTTTGCGACGTTATGGAAAAACCTCGCGCTGCGCCTCGGCCTCAAACCTGAATTCATCGCCGGCGACTGGCGTCACGGCGCCGACCCTGCTGCCATCGAAGCGCGTCTCGCCGCGGACACCGCCCACACCATCAAGGCGGTGTGCGTCGTCCACAACGAAACCTCCACCGGCGCAACGTCACGCGTTCACGAAGTGCGCAAAGCCATTGACCGCGTCAAACATCCGGCGCTGTTCATGGTCGACACCATCTCCGGCCTAGGCTCGGTCGACTACCACCATGACGAATGGGGCGCCGACGTCACCGTCGGCGGTTCGCAAAAAGGTCTGATGCTGCCCCCCGGCCTGTCATTCAATGCCATTTCCGCGAAAGCGCTGGCTGCCAGCAAAACCGCGAAGCTGCCGCGCTCCTACTGGTCCTGGGATGAAATGCTCGCGCCGAACAAGAACGGCTATTTCCCGTACACCCCGGCGACCAATCTGCTCTACGGTCTGCGTGAAGCGCTGAAAATGCTGCTCGACGAAGAAGGCCTCGATAATGTCTTCGCGCGCCACCAGCGCCATGCCGAAGCAACTCGTCGCGCGGTCAACGCCTGGGGCCTGGAGCTGGTCTGCCAGAACCCCGCGGAATATTCACCGGTGCTGACCGCAGTGATGATGCCCGCCGGCCACAGCGAAGTCGCATTCCGCAAAGTCGTGCTGGAGCACTTCAACATGTCGCTGGGTAGCGGCCTCGGCAAAGTCGCCGACAAGGTGTTTCGCATCGGTCATCTCGGTGATTTCAACGATCTCTCGCTGATGGGCACGCTCGCCGGCGTCGAAATGGGTCTTGAACTCGCCGGCGTACCGCATAAAAAGGGCGGTGTCGAAGCGGCAATGGCTTATCTCACCGGCGCCAACGCCGCTGCGAAAACCGCCAAAGCGGCCTGAGAAAACCGGCATGGCGTGACCCGACGGCCCGCGATACAGTAGCGGGCCGTTCTGCATTTACAGATAAAAACAGGCTGCCCTGAGGAGAACACCATGCACCGCCGCACGCTGACCGCCCTGCTGCTGGGCGCCGCACTGACCGCGCCCCTGCCGACATTTGCACAGGAATATCCGTCGAAGGCGATCCGCTTCGTCGTGCCATTCGCCCCCGGCGGCGGCACCGACATCATCGGTCGCATCATGGCGCAGGGACTCAATGAAGTGCTGGGGCAGCCGGTCGTGGTCGACAACCGCGGCGGCGCCGGCTCGACGCTCGGTACCGAGATCGTCGCCAAGTCCCCGGCCGACGGTTACACCATTCTGTTCGGCAATATCAGCCTGGCGTTCAACGCCACGCTCTACACCAAGCTGCGCTATGACACGCTGCGCGATCTGGCGCCGATCTCTCTCTCTGCGGTGCAGCCGAACATCCTGGTCATCCATCCCAGCCTGCCGGCGAAAAACCTCAAGGAATTCATCGACCTCGCGCGTGCCAATCCGGGCAAATACAACTACGCCTCAGCCGGAACCGGCGCCGGCACCCACCTCGCTGCCGAACTGCTGAAGCTGCAAACCAAAATCGACATCGTCCATGTACCGTACAAGGGCACCGGCCCAGCGCTGAGCGACCTGCTCGGCGGCCAGATCAACATGATGGTGTCGACCTTTGCCTCGGCACTGCCCCATGTCAAAAGCGGACGCATGCGCGCGCTTGGCGTCACCACAGCCAAACGGTCACCGGCCGCGCCGGATGTGCCGACACTGATCGAAGGCGGCGTGCCCGGCTACGACTACAGCACCTGGTACGGTCTGCTCGCGCCGGCGGGCACACCGAAGCCGGTCATCGACAAACTCCATGCGGCCAACCGCAAGGTTCTGGCCCGTGACGACATCCGGCAGAAGCTCGAAAGCCAGGGCGTCGATCCGATCACCAACACGCCGGCGGAATTCGCGGCCTATCTGAAATCCGAAACCGAAAAATGGGGCAAGGTGGTGAAAGCCACGGGTGCCAAGGCTGAGTAAAAGACCCTTTGATCACGACAAGGAAAACCGGAACATGAGCCTGCTCGACCGCATCGGCATCGACATCGGTCGCCGCCTGCCACTGGAGGACGCCATCGAATGGGCGGCGAAAAACAACGTCAGACACATCGACATCCAACTCGACACCGCAGCGAACGCAATCACCAGTTTCAATGACGCGCGCTGCGCCAGGGTGCGCGCAATGCTGGAAAAAACCGGCGTGCATCTCGCGCTGCACACGCTGTCGGCCGTCAATGTTGCGGAGTATTCCCCTTACGTCGGCGAAGGCGTTGAAGCCTATCTGCGCAGCTATGTCGACATCTTTCCCAAACTCGACGCGCAATGGATTGTGGTTCATGCCGGCTACCACTTCGGTTCCGACAAGAAGATGCGCATGGATGCCGGCAAGGAACGCCTGAAACGCATCTGCGACCACGCCGAAAAGAAAAAAGCAGTGATCCTGCTGGAAAACCTCAACAAGGAACCGGAAGACGCTGAAGTACATTACCTCGCCCACACAGTGGAGGAATGGCAGTACTACTGGGATATCGCCTCGCCCGCGTTCAAACTCTCCTTCACCGCGAACCACGCGCACCTGGTCCCGGAAGGCATTGAAGGCTTCGTCAATGCGCTCGACTTTACGCGCGTCGGCGAGGTCCGACTGGCCGACTGCTTCGCCAACGGCAAGGAGGAGCACCTGATCCCGGGCAAGGGCAATCTGGATTTCGGCGGCATGTTCAAGCAGATCGAAGGCAAAGGTTTTTGCGGCACCTACACCAACGCCTTTGCCAAGCTCGACGACATGCTCTCCGCCCGCCACTATCTCGTCGACCGGGCGCGTGCCGCAGGCGTCAGCGTCTGAAAGAGCCCATGAACGACAGTATCCTCACCGCACGCGACGGCGATATCGCCACCATCACGCTGAACCGGCCGGACAAGCTCAACGCGCTCAATCGCGGCATGTGGGAGGGTCTCGGCGAGACCATCCGTCTACTGTCCGCCAACGACAGCCTGCGCTGCATCGTGTTGCGCGGCGCCGGCGGCAAAGCCTTCGCCGCTGGGGCCGATATCGCGGAATTCGCCACTGAGCGCGCCAATGCGCGCCAGGCCAAACATTACGGGGACCTGATCCACGCCACGATGCAGGCGGTCGCGCAATGCCGCCATCCTACCGTCGCGCTGATCGAGGGCGCCTGCGTCGGCGGCGGCCTCGAAATCGCCGCAATGTGCGACATGCGTGTCTGCGGAACCTCCAGCCGTTTCGGCGTACCGATCAACAAACTGGGCCTGACCATGGGCTACGGCGAACTCGCCGGCCTGCTGTCGCTGGTTGGCCGGGCGGTGGCACTGGAAATCCTGCTCGAAGGCCGCGTATTCACCGCCGACGAGGCTTATCGCAAAGGCCTGGTCAATCAGGTGGTCGCCGACGACCAGGTGGAAACCGAGGCCTATGCGCTCGCCCGGCGTATCGCCAACGGCGCACCGCTGGTCGCGCGCTGGCACAAGCAGTTCATCGAACGCCTCACTGTCCGTGCCGATATTCCGTCTGAAGAATGGGACATCGGCTTTGCCTGCTTCGACACCGATGATTACCGCGCCGGCGTCAAAGCCTTTCTCGACAAAACCAAACCGAAGTTTGAAGGCCGCTGATGCATCGCTGGCTGGCAGTTGGTTTAGCGTTGTTCAGCCTGGTCTGTTTTGCCCAGGCCGACTACGCGCGCGAACAACGCTGGGCCGATGAAATCACGCCCGCCATCCTCGTCGGCGACACCGTACCGCTGACGTTGAAGGACGGACGCAAATTCCTCGGCATCTATGCACCCAACGCCAAAGCGCGGGCCGGTGTCGTCTTAGTGCATGGCCTTGGCATGCATCCCGACTGGAGCGTGGTCCATCCGCTACGCAGCCAGCTTGCGGAGCAGGATTACGCAACACTCTCGGTGCAGATGCCGGTAATGGCTGCCGGAGTGCCTGGCGAACAATATGCGCCGCTGTTTCCGGAGGCTGCGGCACGCATTGCCGCTGCGGTGAAATTCCTGCGTGACAAAGGTCTGCAGAAAATCGTCATCGTCTCGCACAGTTACGGCGCGCGTATGACCAACGTGCTGCTGAACCAGCCGGATGCGCCGGCGATCAGCGCCTGGGTTGCGATCGGCATCATGGGCGAATACAGCCAACCCGCGACCTTCAAGGCCCCGGTGCTTGATCTCTACGGCGAACATGATTTCCCGGGCGTGCTCGAACTCGCAGCCAGACGCGCCGACGCCATCCGCAAGGTGCGCGGCTCGGCACAGATCCGCGTCACCGGAGCCGACCATTTCTTCTACGGCATGGACAACGAACTGGTCCGCAACGTAAAACTGTTTCTCGACCGCACCACCCGTTGAGCTTGTTCATTTTCCGGAACACCCGATATGCCGATAGACCACACCTCCGTCACCCTCACCGGCGGCCAGTTCCATTGGGAAGACCCGCTACTGATTGAAGCGCAGCTCAGCGACGAAGAACGCATGATCCGCGATACGGCACGCCAGTATGCGCAGGAAAAACTCGCGCCGCGTATCCGCGACTGGAACCGCAATGAATCCTTCGATCGTGAAGTGATGCGTGAAATGGGTGCTCTGGGTTTTCTCGGTGCGCCGCTCCAAGGTTACGGCTGCGCCGGTATCGGTTATGTCGCCTACGGCCTGATCATGCGTGAACTCGAACGTGTCGATACCGCGTTCCGTTCAGCCGTCGGCGTGCAGGGCGGTCTGGCGATGACGCCGATCTATGCCTACGGCAGCGAAGAACAGCGCCAAAAGTATTTGCCGAAGATGGTCACCGGAGAGCTGCTCGGCTGTTTCGGCCTGACCGAACCCAACCACGGCTCTGACCCCGGCAGCATGTTGAGCCGCGCGCGCAGCGTCGATGGCGGTTACCGCCTCACCGGCAGCAAGATCTGGATCACGCATGCACCCATCGCCGACATCATGATCGTGTGGGCCAAGGACGACGGCGGCGTGATCCGGGGTTTCATTCTCGAGCGCGGCATGGAAGGACTGTCGACGCGAAAAATTGAAGGCAAATTCTCGGTACGCGCTTCACCCACCGGCGAAATCGTCATGGACAACGTGTTCGTGCCCGAAGCCAACCTGCTGCCCAACGTATCCGGCTTGAAGGGCCCGTTCGGCTGTCTCAATAACGCCCGTTTCGTGATCTGCTGGGGCGCACTCGGCGCCGCCGAAGCCTGTTGGCACACCGCGCGCGAGTACACCATGGACCGCAAACAGTTCGGCAAACCGCTGGCCGCAAACCAGCTGATCCAGAAAAAACTCGCTGACATGCAGTCCGAAATCGCCCTCGGCCTGCTCGCCTGCCTGCATGTCAGCCGCCTGCGCGACCAGGGCCTGGCAACGCCGGAAATGGTCTCCCTGCTCAAACGCAATTCCACCGGCAAGGCACTGGAGATTGCCCGCACTGCGCGAGACATGCTCGGCGGCAACGGTATCTCCGACGACTTTCCGGTGATCCGCCACATGCTCAACCTGGAAACCGTCAACACACTGGAAGGCACCCACGACATCCACGCACTGGTGCTCGGCCGCGCCCAGACCGGACTGTCGGCATTCAACTGAGCGTTGCTAAGCTGTTTATTGATGTAGGTCATGCCGCAGTAATTTGTCGTGATTCATCATCTTCATCAATCAGTTTTCGAAGGGTTTGATTTTGTCTGGTACGGCCGGCATTTATCGCAGTGAAAAATACGTGGTGGTCGAACGCCATCGCCACCAGTTTCCCCGGCTTTGCATCTGGTGCGGCGCCGTCGCAGCTGAAAGTGAAGTTCCCGGGTCTCCCGACCCGGATGGCGACGTCAAGCCGCCGATGTGCGGCAACTGCACGGCGACGCGCAACCGCCTGCCCAAATCCGTCGGCATTTTCGGCATCATCACCTTCATTGCCGCGCCCTTCGTCTACTCCAGCTTCGGTATCATGGTCGCCGGGGCGCTGTTGCTGACCGGTTTTGTCGATCTGGTTGTCGCCTGGCGGCTGCATGTGGCGGCCGGCGGATTCCCGGCGGTTCGCGAAGACCAGCAATATGTCTGGATCGGCGGCGCGCATCAGGGTTTTCTCTCGGCCTTGCCGCAATGGTCCGGCATGAGGCTGGGCGAAATGTCCCACCGCTAAACTGCACAACTCTTCTGGCGTCATGGCTGCAACCCTGAAAAGCCAATACGGTCCTGAAATTCCGGCGCGCATCGCCGACATGATTGGGCGCGTGCATGCGGCCTTTCCGAAACGCGCTTTCCTGCGCGATGCGCTGGACGGCTATGAAGCGCTGGAACTGATGCCGCGAGGCCGTCATATCGCCTGCGCGCTGCGCGCCCACCTGCCGCAGGAAGTTCCCGCCGCGCTGGACATCCTGCTCGCATCGCTCGATGTTCCCCGGCAGGGGACCGAAGGTTCGGGACTCGCACCCTTTCTTTATCTGCCGCACACCGTGTACGTCGCCGAATACGCACTCGAACATTTTGATGCCGCGATGCGTGCACAGCATGCATTGACCCAGCGTTTCACCGCTGAATTCAGCATCCGCCCCTTCATTGAAAAGTATCCCGAACGCACACTGGCGCAATTACGCGCCTGGACACGCGACCCCAGCGCCCATGTGCGGCGCCTGGTGTCGGAAGGTACGCGTCCGCGCCTGCCCTGGGCTTCGCGGCTGCGCGTACTGCAGCGCAATCCGCAACCCGCACTCGAACTGCTGGAACTGCTGAAAGACGATCCGTCCCTGTATGTGCGCCGCTCGGTGGCCAACCACCTTAACGACATCGGCAAGGATCACCCTGGTCTGCTCACCTCAACTGCACGCCGGTGGCTCAAGGATGCCGGGCCGGAACGCGCCTGGATCGTCCGTCATGCCCTGCGTTCCGCCATCAAACGCGGCGACGCCGGCGCCCTGGCCGTCTCCGGTTTTGGCGCGAAAGCGGAAGTTGCCTTACGCGGAAAATTGGTTACGCCGCAGCGCGCACACATCGGTGGCGCCGTCAGCATCGCCTTTGAGCTGGTCAACCGGCTGCCGCGCCAACAGCGCGTGCTGGTTGATCTGCGGGTTCAATACATGAAGGCCAGCGGAAAAGCCGCACCGAAGGTGTTCAAGCTCAAAACCGTGGAGCTGGCACCCAAAGCGGCGCTGCGTTTCGAAAAAAAACTGTCATTGGCCGACCTGACCACACGCAAACATCATCCCGGCAGGCATGCTGTCGAAGTACTGCTCAATGGACGCGCAGTTGCCTTGGGTAATTTCGACCTCGTCAAAGCACGGCGCTGAGCGCAACGCTCAGCGGGTCTGTGCATCGACCGGTTTGCGCCGGCGCCACCACCACGCGACCATGCGGCTGAACGCCCAGGTCAAGACCACGGACGGAATCAATGCCAGCAGCATCGACGACGGTCCCCAGATGCGGAAATTCACCGGGGTGATATTCGTGCCGTCGGTGAGATAGGTCGAATACAGCACGTAATCGTCATCGGTCATCGTTACCGCGACGCGCTGACGGCCGTCCGCTTCTGCGGCACTGCTGAACTCGACCACAGGCTCAAAGCCTTTGACCGCCGGCAGGGTAAAGCGGCCCGCCGCTTCCGGCAGCTTGAAGCGCGGCGCCGGCGTGAGGTTGCGCAGCGCAACCCAGCGCAGCAACTGGTATTTCGCCGTCGCTTCATCGCCCGGCTGCGGCACGGCGACCAGCGGAAACAGCCGATTGGGCTCACCGACGCCGGCATAACGCTCGGCCGTGACAAAGGTTGTCGCCTTTGACAGCACGACCATCAGCACAAAAAAAGTGGCCAGTTGCAGCAGTATCCGGCCGCTACGCTTCAGAAATGACATGAAACCCCGCTCAGGTTGAACAACGTCCTAATGTAATGCTTCCCGGTCCGCAACAACACCACCGGCAACAAGTTGCCATTGCGCGTACACTGCAGAAACGCGGCCCACCCCGCTGTCCCTGCTGCCAATTCCGGCGGCCCCGACTTCACCGAGAGCGCCCAGTGCCTGGTTACGAAGTCGAGACCGTTATCCACCGCATCGGCGGCAGCGACTTCCGTATACGCTCGCTGCTCAACCGCCAGCAGTTTTCCGATCCCGACGGTACCGCGGAACGCGCCGGCGTTTCACCGGCCTCGTGGCCGCTGTTCGGCGTGGTGTGGCCGGCAGGCCTGGCACTGGCGGAAGAGATGAGTCAATTTCCGATTGCCGGCAAAAGCATTCTTGAACTCGGCTGCGGCATCGCACTGACCAGCCTCGTGCTCGCCCGGCGCGGTGCCGACATCACCGCCTGCGATCACCATCCGCTGGCGGAAGCCTTTTTGCAGCACAACGTCGCATTGAACGCATTGCCGGCGCTGGTTTTCCGCACCGCGCCGTGGCTGGGACCCAACCCGTTGCTTGGCCGTTTCGACCTCATTGTCGGCAGCGACCTGCTCTATGAACGCGATCATGCCGAACTGCTCGCCGGTTTTATCGCCCTGCATGCGCATCCCGCCTCGCAGGTGCTGATCGCCGATCCCGGCAGCGGCTACGTCAGTCCGTTCAGCACACGGATGAACGATCTGGGCTTTGAGCGCAGCACAAAATCGATGCCGATGGCGAATTCCCTTGGCATGCCCGACTCCCGCGGTCAGCTGTTCAGTTTCTTGCGCACGGTCTCCTGAACCCGCTCATCAAGGGTTCACTTAGCCTCCGGCCACCAGTGCATCGGGTATTTCGAAGCGCTCCTCCTTGCCCAGACTCACTGCGGTGACATCACCCTCGCGGGTATAAGTCATGGCCTCGCGTGAATCGGACGCCATGGGCTGCAACTTCACGAACAATAGATTGCGCTTGAAGCCGCCGGGCCAGACCACTACAACCGTGCCGGTTCCGCCCTGCCCGCGGCGGATCACATTGGCGTCGCAGCGCACGGGCAGTGCTTCACCGCGCTGGCAGCTGATGGTGGCTGTCGCGTGGTAGGGCGTACCGCGAACCAGCGCATCCTTGGTTGGCGACAACGGCAGCAGGGCTTTGCCATCCAGCGCAATGTTCAGCTCATAGTCGCTGTGTTCGTTGCGACGCGCTGCGGCACGCATCAGGTACAGGCGGATGGTGTAGACACCGTCGGCGGCAAGTATGCGCCGGGCCTGACGGCCCGAGGTGCTGCCGATGAAAAGTGCCTCGTTCGCACCCGGCGCCATAATGTTGAAATAATTCATGGCATTACCGCGTTTCAGCGTCACGCCAAGGCGCTGCCCCGCCCCGGCGGCAATCTGGAAATCGATGTACTCACGGCCGCGCAGCGTGCCCTGAAAGGTACGCGAAATCTCCCCCTTGTCCAAAGTCACCACTTCGACGCGACGATCCGGATCGGGCGGCGCTTCCGTTGCTGCCGCGGCAACCATCACCGTATACAACAGGCACAAGGCGCAGACCCACCGACGCCACCACGGACTTGCTGAACTCAATATCGTATTCATGGACGGCATGATATCGCGTCAGGCTCGCGTCGCAGCAGAGCCCGGCACCGACCTATAATGAGCGCCAATAACAAATCGCTCCATGGGAGGAGTCATGACACGCCTGTTCCTGCTGGTCGCAGCCCTGTTCGCCAGCGCCACTGCATTCGCGCAGAACTTTCCGACACGGCCGATCCGCATCGTTGTCCCCTTCGCCGCCGGCGGCCCGGCTGACATCACCGCGCGCAATGTCGGCCCGCGGATGACCGAACTGCTCGGCCAGCCCATCGTTGTCGACAACCGCGGTGGCGCCAACGGCATCATCGGCGCGGAAACCATGATCCGCGCCCCGGCTGACGGTTACACGTTGATGATGACCACCGCCAGTGTGACCTCCATCAATATGGTGACCTACGGCAAGCCGCCCTACGACACGCTGCGCGACATGCTGCCGCTGTCGCCGGTGATGACCACCGCCAGCCTGATCGTCGTTCACCCTTCGCTGCCGACGAAAAACCTGAAAGAGTTTGTTGCGCTCGCCAAATCGCGGCCCAACCAGATCGCCTTCGGTTCCGCAGGCACCGGCGGCACGCTGCACCTCGGTCTCGAAATGCTGATGGCCGAAGCCAATATCAAGATCAACCACGTGGTTTACAAAGGCGCCGGTCCGGCCACCATCGACGTCGTCTCCGGTCAGATCCAGGGTATGTTCGTCGACCTGCCGGTGATCTCGCCCTATGTCAAAGCCGGCCGGGTCAAAGCCATCGCCGTGGCTGCGCCCCAGCGCTCACCGCATTTCCCCGACATCCCTTCGACCAAGGAACAGGGTTTCGCCAACGTCGAGATGCTCAACTACTACGGCCTGCTGACTCAGGCCAAGGTGCCGCGCGACATCGCGCTCAAGCTGCATGACGCGATCATCAAAACGGTCAACACGCCTTCCGTACGCGACCGCCTGCTGTCAGTCGGCGCCGATCCGCTGACCCTGAGCATCGATGAATTCACCGACTACATCCGCAAGGACATCGAGAAATGGCGCAAGGTTGTCAAAGCCGCCAACATCCAGATCGACCGCTGAACACCGCCATAAGGAAAACAACCATGTCCGACCACTCCAGCCTGCCCATCGCCCGGGTCCACGCCGCTATGCAGGCGATGACTGACAAGGCCCTGCAAACCCCGGACGACGTGGTTGCCATCGCCATTGTCGACAGCACCGGCAACCTGCTCGCTTATTCACAGACCGGCCCGCTGCGGCTGTTCAGCCGCCGCCACGCCATCCGCAAAGCTTATACGGCAGCTGTCATGGGAACCGATACCGGCACCAACGGCCAGAAGCTGAAAGAACAGGGCCGCAGCATCAGCGAAATGGGCGATCTGCAATTGACCGGCATGCAGGGCGGCCTGGTGATCAAGCGCGACGGCATTATCCTCGGTGGCATCGGTGTCGGCGGCTATAACGGCGGCCACCTCGATGAGGCGCTGTCGAAGATCGGCCTCGATGTACTGATGCGCCAGCAGTAATCTCCGCAGTGCGGCCTAGTGGTTCCAGGCCACCCGCACCGCCAGCACATCACCCCGTGCGCATTCCTGTTCCCCGGCATACAGTGAACAGGTAATGCGCGTTTTTTTCGGGCCGGCTTCAACGACCTTCGCGCGCAGCGTCAGCGGCTGATCAATCGGCGTCGGTTTCAGGTAGTCGACTTTCATCGAGGCCGTTGCATACCAGAGCTGCGGATCGGAACCGATGGCACGGCCTTCTCGACGGTAGGCATCGGCAAACGCGGTGCAGATGCAGTGGCAGTCGATCACTGTGCCGATGATGCCGCCGTTCAGCACATCGGTCGGCCCGGCCATGTGGAAGGGCTGCGGTGTAAACGTCGACACCGCTTCCTCACCATCCCAATAACTCTTGATGCGCAGGCCCTGCTTGTTATGCGGCCCGCAACCATAACAATGGTTGTCGGGGATCAGGTCCTGAAACGCAGGCTCCTTCACGCCGCTTCCGGTTCGCGAAGCGGTACTGTCGTCGAGTCGTAACCATACACCCACGACGGATCGGTTTTCCCTTTCAACCAGGTGTTGGCACTGGAGCCCGCCTGAATCGCCGAGGCGCGCGGCTTGCGGATCGCTTCATACAATTTGAATGCTGCACCGAGGCCGTCGGCTTCAACACCGGTCAACACGCGCGACAGGATCGCCGCATCTTCCAGTGCCGAGGCTGCACCCTGCGCCATGTACGGTGTCATCGGATGACAGGCATCGCCAAGCAGCGCGACGCGGCCTTCCGACCAGCGCGGCAGCGGATCGCGTTCGAACAACGCCCATTTATAGACTTCGGGACAGGCCTGCAGGATGGCCTGCACTTCCGGATGAAAGCCCTTATACGCGGCGCGCAGTTCTTCCAGATCGCCCTTGGCCGACCACGACTCCGGCGTCATCCACTCCGCTTTCTCCGGCACCGACGTCACAAAATACAGTTCATCGCGATTACGCGTGACGAAATACACCACCATATGCCGGTCGGCACCCCACCACTTTGTGCGCACCGGCGCCATCGTTACACCCTGGATGCGCGATGCAGGGAAGGTGGTGCGATAGGCCACCCTGCCGGTGAAACGCGGCTTTTCCGGCCCGAGCATCTGTTCGCGGATCAGTGAATGCACGCCGTCGGCGCCGATCACCGCATCGGCCTTGATCATCACGCCGTTGGTGAAATGCAAATCAACACAGCTCGCCTTCTGGTCAAAAAACTTCAGCTTCATGTTCAGGTGCACGTGCTCACTCGGCACCAGCGGCGCGAGCGCAGCATGCAGATCCGCGCGATGCAGGAACAGGTACGGCGCGCCGAATTCCCTGGCCACCGTTTCACCCAGCGACAGTTCACTGCTCGGCTCACCCGTATCCCAGGCACGGCTCAGCGCGTAGTCCGCTTGGAAGGCCTTGTTCACCAGCTGCTCTTCGACACCCAGCAGGCGCAGCACCTTCATCGCATTGGGTGCCATCTGGATGCCGGCGCCGACGCGCGCGAACTGTGCCGCCTGTTCAAACACATGCACGTCATGACCCGCGCGACGCAGCAGCGTTGCTGCAGCGAGGCCGCCGATACCGGCACCAACAATGGCTATCGAGAGAGGCTTCATAAAATATTCAATTTAAACAAATAGTTATAGCGATGTAATTTTGGCTTCTGTAACAACTTTGCGCCACTTCGGCATTTCCCGTTTGATGTGCTCGGCAAAGCCTTCAGGCGTGGTCGGCGTCAGATCCACCGTATTGAAGCGTTCACGCAGGGTCTTCTGCTGCAGCGCCTTGCCGATTTCCTGCGACAGGCGGCCGACGATCGGCTGCGGCGTACCGGCCGGCGCGAGCAGGCCGAACCAGATCGTCGCTTCATAACCGTTCACACCCGCTTCGGACAGCGTCGGCAGTTCCGGCGCCTGCGGCGAACGTTTGGCGCTGGTCACGCCCAGCACCTTTACGCGGCCCGAGCGCGCTTCGGCGAGCCCGGCCGCCCCCAGCATCATGTCGACATGCCCGGCCATCACATCGACCATCGCCGGGCCCGCGCCCTTGTACGGCACATGCAGAAGGTCCACACCGGCCAGCAGTTTCAAAAGTTCACCCGCGAGATGGTTCGAAGAACCCGCACCGCCCGACGCAAAACTCAACTTACCGGGCTGGCGCTTCGCCAGCGCGATCAGTTCCTTCACATTCTTTGCCGGCACCGAAGGATGCACCACCAAAAATAACGGCGTCGTCACGCACAGCGATACCGGTGCGAAATCCTTGACCGGGTCATAAGGCAGATCCTTGGTCACCGCTGGATTGATCGCGAGGCTGGTGACACTGCCGTAAACCATCGTGTAACCGTCAGGCAGCGATTTCGCCGCCGCCTGCATACCGATCGCCTGCGACGCACCGGGCCGGTTGTCGACGAGAAACTGCTGCCCCAGGGACTCCGACAACACAGTCGCGATAGCTCGCGGCACCAGATCACCGAGACCACCAGGGGAATAGGGGGAAATGATGCGGACGGGTTTGTTGGGATAGTTCTGGGCCTGCACCATGGGCATCGCCAATACCAGGGCTGCAGACAGACAAATGAAAGTGCCGCGAATCATCAAACTCCTCTTGGATTCTTGTAGTGGTTTAGGACGCAGAGTGTACGACGGGTTCCGGATTTTAAATCTGATTCGGACGCCGCTCTTGCCCGACACAATCCGGAACTGGCCAGCGCTGATCCAGCAATTTCCCCTATGCTTTGCACCCATCTCCCGAACTCCGGAGCCCGAAAAACATGCCCGTACGCAGCAAAAAGAAAAAAACCACCAGTCGCATCAAAATCGACCCCGCCCAGCTCCAAAGCGCCCGTGAAATCTTCCACTTCGGCCCCTCAACGCTGATCGGCGTCGAGCCGCTGGTGATCAGCGCACGCAAAGTCACTGCCCAGCTGGTGGTGAAGCCCCACCACATGAACCGCAATCACCGTGTCGGCGGCGGCATCCTGATGGCGATGGCGGATGTGATGGGTGCAGCCGGCGCCGTGGTCAACCGGCCGCCCAACCACAGCGGCGGCACGATTGAATCCAAGACCAATTTTTTTGGCGCGGCAATCGGGCCGGTACTGAAGGCGACCAGCATCCCGTTGCATATCGGGCGCACCACCTCGGTGTGGGAAACCACGATCAAGGGCGGTGACGGCCGGGTCGCGGCGATCGTCACCCAGACCCAGATCATGCTGCCCCGGGGTTAATATTTCCCAGCGAAGCTGGACACAGATCCGGCTGAATACAAGAACAACCGCAGTTTCCGCAGCACCCGTTTTCAGGAGGAGTTCATGCATCGCCATCCCGTCTCTTCGCCATCCCTTCTGCTGTTGGTACTTGTCTCCCTGCTCGGCACGACGCCTGCCTTTGCTCAGATGGAACAGAAACGGCCAATCCGCATTCTGGTGCCTTCGGCGCCGGGCGGTCCTTCGGATTTTGCGGTGCGGCTGATTTCAACGCGGGTCAGCGAGGCCATCGGCCAGAGCCTGATTGTCGACAACCGGCAGAGCGTGAACGGCGTCATCGCTTCCGAGATCGGCGCCCGCGCGGTACCGGACGGCAATACGCTGCTGATCGGCAATATCGGCAGCATGGTGATGAATGTCGGGCTCTACAAAAAGCTGCCCTACGATCCGCAGCGTGATTTCGCGCCGATCACCCAGCTGGTTTCGGCGGGTACGGCGCTGGTGGCCCATCCGAAATTCGCACCGAACAATTACAGCGAATTCATCGCCGCCGCCAAAAAGGAGCCTGGGCGCATCACCATCGCCGTGGCCGGGGCCAACGGCGCAGTCGCCACCGAAGTACTGAAATACCTGTCGGGCATCACGCTCAACAATATTCCGTACAAGGGCAGCTCCCCTTCCGAAGTCGCGCTGCTGTCGAATGAAGTCTCGGTCGCGCTGCTGTCAATTCCCGCTGTGACGCCGCATATCCGCACTGGCCGCATGAAAATCTACGGTGTCACCACTGCGAAGCGTTCCCAACTGTTGCCGGATACGCCGACGATCCAGGAACAGGGGCTGGCAGGTTACGAATTCGGCAACTGGCACGGCCTGCTCGCGCCGATAGGCACGCCGAACGCTCTGATTCGCAGAATGCATCAGGAAGTGGTCAAGGTGCTGTCGGCCAGGGACATTGCCGAGATCGCGCTGGCGCGAGGCAATGACATCATCGCCAACAGTCCCGAAGAATTTGCTGCGGTGCTGGTGCGGGATATTCCGCGCTACAAGAAGATCATGGCCAGCGCGGGAATTGAACCGCAGTAGCTGACGACGTGCGAAACCCGGTGCCGCTTAAGCGCTGCCGGATTCGATAAACGCGCTGCCGTCCCGCAGCAAGCTCTCTATTTCTCCTTCGGTGTAGTCGATGCCGGCGAGCACCTCGCGGGTGTGCTGCCCTTTCGCGGGCGCAGCCCGTTCCGCGCTGAAGAATTCGCCGTTGTAACGAATCGGCGAACCCAGCGCCTGCGCGGCATTGGGCAGTCCGATGTCGAGCAGCGGCAGACAGGCTTTCAGCGCGGGGTCGGAAAGCACATCGGCAACTGTGTTGATCGGGCCGCAGAGGATGTCGGCGGCGCGCAGTTTTTCCAGCCAGTATTCCGCCGGTTTGGTTTCAAACAGCGGCGTGATGATGGCGTTGAGTTCGGCGCGGTGCGCGACGCGCGCGGCGTTGGTTGCAAAACGTGCGTCACTGGCCAGTTGCTCCAGCCCCAGCGCTGCACAGAATTTCTGCCAATGCGAATCGCGCAGTACAGCAACAGTGATGTAGCGCCCGCCCGCGACCTTGAACGCCCCCGCCGGTGCGAGCAGGCTGTTCTGGTTACCCTGGCGGGGCGGCATCCGGCCCGAGGCCAGGTATTCGGTGAAGCCGCCGCACATCAGCGACGCCGCCGCGGCCATCAGGCTGATGTCGATGTTCGCGCCGCCCTGCCCGGTGAGGCGACCGTAGAGTGCCAGTAACACCGATTGCACGGCGGAGTTCGCGGCGGTCATGTCGATCAGCGGGAAACCGACGCGCAGCGGTTCGCCGTCGGGCTCGCCGACCACGCTCATCACGCCACTGATCGCCTGCAGGATGGTGTCGCTGGCGGGCAACTGCGCGTAGGCGCCGTCCTGACCGAAGCCCGATATCGTGCAATAGACGATGTCGGGATTGAGCACCTTGCAGCGCGCGTAATCAAAACCCAGTTTTGCCATCACGCCGGCGCGGTAATTGGAAACCACCACGTCGGCCTTGCTGATCAGGCGCTCGACAATGGCACGGCCGCCTGCCGTGCCGAGATCAACACCGATGTCGCGCTTGTTGCGGTTGAGTGCAATGAACTGCGGGTTGCCGAAACGGCCGGGCTCGCCCTTGCCGGCATTGCGTTGCCAGTCGCCGTCCTGGCGTTCGATCTTGATGACCTGCGCGCCCATGTCGCCGAGCAGCGTGGCGGCATAGGGCCCGGCCACACCCTCGGTCATGTCGACGACTTTGACGTCGCGCAGGATCGGGTTTTTCATTTCCGGCTCAGGACGGGCGATTCGTCTTTACACCGGCGTCTTCACCGGCTTGCCGCTGAGGTGCAGCATGATATTTTCGATCTGCAGGCCGCCCATCGCGGTACGCGTTTCATTGGTGGCGCTGGCCATATGCGGCAGCAGCACGGCGTTGTCGAGTTCGTAAAAGGCAGGATCGACATTGGGTTCGTCGTAATAGACATCGAGCCCGGCGCCGGCGATTTTTTTCTCCTGCAGGTACTTCAGCAGCACCGGCTGATCCACCACGGAACCGCGCGCGACGTTCACCAGATAACCCTGGGGGCCCAGCGCATCAAGCACGGCAGCATTGACGATTCCCTTGGTTTCCGGACCGCCGGGCGTGATCGCGACCAGTACGTCGCAGTTTTTCGCCAGCGTGACCACATCTGCGTCATAGGCGTAGGGCACATCCTTCTTGTTACGGTTGTGATAACGGATGTTCATCTTGAAGGCTTTGGCGCGCGCCGCGATTTCTTCACCGATGCGGCCGAGGCCGAGAATGCCCAGCGTCTTGCCGCCGAGAGAGGTGGTGAACTGGTAGGTACCCTGGGTTTTCCACAGCCCGGCGCGGACATATTTGTCGGCCTGCGGGAATTTGCGCATGGCGTTGAGCACCAGTGCGATGGCGCAGTCAGCAACGCAGTCGTTGAGCACGTTGGCGGTATTGGTAACGATGATGCCGCGCTGTTTGGCGGCATCAAGGTCGATCTGGTCGACGCCGACGCCGAAGTTGGAAATGATTTCGAGTTTGGGCAGCGCATCCATCAGCGCGGCATCGACCTTGCTGTGGCCGGTGTGCGCCAGCGCGCGGATTTTCGGGGCGGCAGCTTTGAGCGCGGCGGCACGGTCGGGCTGCTCCCACAGCTTGATCAGCTCGAATTCCTGCTCCATGCGTTTTTGTGTTCCGGGATGGCCTTTGGCGGTCAGGATGAGGTCGTGTTTCATGACGGCTTTCTTGTTGTGGATTGAACATTCCCGTTTCACGGCAATCCGCTACGGGGCGGGGCCTCCAGCCCCGGGACGCACTTTACCCTGCAAAACCGGTCAGTGGATGACCAGTGTTTCCGGGTAGGCCTTGACGCCCTTGACCAGCGTGCGCGGCGCATTGCGGCGCAGGTGACCGAGGTCGGTCGACTTGGCGGCAGCGATGATGTGCACCTCGTTCTTTTTCATTTCTTCGAGGTAAAGGTTGTT